>UMII01059483.1_pt1 | contig 20392 bp, 28 predicted proteins | sample 1965731 | NCBI WGS metagenome assembly UMII01 (sample SAMEA4836118, study PRJEB28245) | human gut metagenome | biome: gut microbiome; material: fecal sample | place: Denmark | collected 2008
AAACTGTATTTTTAGGATAATGCTGGGGTTTGGATAACTGCTTCTTGCTACGCTGGCTTATAATGTGGGACATAATCGTTTGTTAGGCTACGGCAAAACTCCAAAAAGTAAATTGATTCGCAAACTGGAGCAAGGCGACCGGTATATTTATGAGGAATATGTATCGTTCCGTATGTATCGTGGTAAGGTCATTCCTTCTCTGGAAAGGCGGAGGAAAGAAGAGTTTAAACTTTTGTTTAAACCGTGAAAGAAGAGTGAGAGCCATAAGGGTAAAACTGCCTTTATGGCTCTTTATCATTTCCATTGACAAGTTATTTAATTGTTGGAGGATTGGAACAGTTCGTTTTCCCTGCATTCTTCCCACATCGTATCATAAAGATTCTGTAATTCTTTTAGAGACAGTTCCGAAACCGGCATATAATAGCTACCGGTGGAAACAGTAACTTTATTTTTTGATATGTAGATTTGATAGAGGGAATGGCTTGTCCATTTCCTATCCTGCAAATAAAACTGTAATTTCCTGTTCCTGACAGCTCTATGATATGTATTTTCATTGATATAAACTGTCCCTGCAAATGTATGCGAATGGTATTCACCGGTATTTTTACTCCTTAGCAAATCTTCTATCTTGCATTGGAGTTCTGCTTTGCTACTTTTCATGTTTTACTTTGGATGATATTGGTTCAAACATTCCGTGACATTCCGTAACAATGAAGTCTTCTATGCCATGTTCTGCCAGTGAGAGAAGTCCGCTCAGGCTGCTACAACTATAAAATGTCTTATCTTCTTCAATACCGGCATCCACGGACAACATGATTCTTACATCGCAAGATTCCTGAGTGTCTTTCCATAAGATCCGGCACTTCACATATTGCGGTTCAATGCCGTATGATTCAACAAATATCTTGTATTCGGTTGTTATGTAATTCTTGACCTCTTCTACATCCGTAAGGATAGTCCCTTTCCAGCAGTCATTGCACCATCCATAAAGGAAGGATTCATCCGTATAATGACAGAACTTCTTCGTATTGGGTTCTATCATGGCTTCACACATGATATTGGTTCCACCACATTTACTGCATATTATGCTCATAGTTTCCGTATTTTAGTGGATACTTGCCGATAAGAAAGTACTGGCAAGTATCCAGTTATTTTTTATAATTTAATTAGCTTTCACCCGGTTCATCAGTTGCCCCGATATCTCATGCAGCTCCCTGCTGCGTTCAGGTGCCTGTTCACGTGCAAAAGCCGTTATGCCTTGTGTCAGTTTCCAAAGTGTTGCTCCGCCCGTTACACCGTCATCAGGATTGTTGTTCATCAGCAGTTTCTCCACTTCACGTCCTTCATTCTTCAACAAAGCGCCGCGTTGTACCAGACTTTTGAGTTCCTTGTCGAAATCCACATCTATTTCAGCCGCTCCTTGAATCTCTATCGCTTTCTGCATGAGTGTATCCCTGCTGTACAGCCCGCGTGTCAGATCTGTCACTGCCGACACGGTCGTCTGCGTATCCAGTTCATACGTCTTTTGTGACAGTGCAATCGAATCCGGCAGCCGTGCCCCCAGATGTACCTGCCGCATGACCGATTCACGTACCATCCCGTTCAGACAAGCTCCATTCAGAAGAAAAGAGCGCATATCCACCGAACCGTTTCCATAGTCGGATGTGGAGAACCTGGCTCCTGCATAAATGATTATCATACCGTTCTTGCGGGTAGCTATTTCGAGTGGTTCAGGCAGAATTGTTTCGCACCATACTTTAGTGTCGTTCATGTAGGCATCTGACACAACTGCTCCTTGATTTCCCGCTTCCCTGATGAATGCGGTCAGTATATCCACGGAATTGAGCCGTCTGTAGGAGTCGGATAATACGCCGCGGACCTCCATACCTACCGCACGTATGAGTACGCGTGTACGATCTGTCCAGCCGGAGTGTTCGTTGAGAATAGTGGCGCACAGTTGTTTTTGCCATTCATCTCCGGCAGATAGCTCTCTCAGATATTTTGCCGGAATATTCATCTTTTCGGATATCTGGCTGATGGCATTTCCATGCAGGTTGAAGTTGCCCTCCGGCATGGTCATTTGCACATGGTCACCCCCTTGAAATGAGATAACCGGATGGCGGTCATTATTACGCAGGTTTACTCCGATTGGCGCAATGAAATCCTGCGCGATTTTTCCTTCGTTGAGCAGGCGGGTGATGGTTCCCATAACATCCTGCTGTTTTCCCTCGATCATTCTCTGGACCTTGTTGATAACAACCTGGTTCAATCCTTGCTGCTTTTGTGCCGATGCAGTGTTCGGCATTACTGTTACTTCCATGATTTTTTTAATTTTAAAAGTTGATAATTAGATAGTTGATTTATATTGATTAGTATAGTTGCGTCTACATGTTTAAAGTTGTCTGTTGCGGAAAGGAGGCGTGTTTTTTACGGTTTCCACAATTGTTGGCTGCTGCCGTATAGGGTGATACAGGCAGATCCCTGCTTGCCTGGTATTCGTTCATGCCCATCTTTTGAATGGTAGGAATGCCAGTCCATGTAAGTATCGGGTTGACTTTCCATCCACCCATGAAATTTTTAGGATTCAGGCTGTCGTGCCAGATTACTTCCCCCACACAACCATGCACCAGCATATTGCATACGGTCATCAGACAGCAAGTACGGTTGATGTCTTCCGCTACCAGATAATTCCCTAAATTCCGTACATGATAAGCCAGTAACAGCCTTCCGCTTCCGCACGTCGGGTCACCAATTCTCTGCCCGGTCTTTTTCTCTTCCCCCTGGGTACACATCACCATAAGGTCGCAGATATGTACCGGTGTAAAGAACTGCCCTTGTCCCTGCTGAGTTCCTTTGGAAACCAGAGACATGTACAAATCCCCGAACGGGTCAAACCAGTCCGTATCCTCTTTTAATTCACGGTTCATGAGCTGTGACCATTCGGTGACCATTTTCATGAATACGATATTCTGCTGCTTTTTATATTTCCAGCCGTGCAGCGGTGGAGCGCCTAAAGAAAATCCGTGGATGATATAGGTCAGGAAATCATCGAATACATTTATCGGATCATATCCGTTTGCATATGAGAAATCCATTATCAGCTTTTCAAGCGGACGCAGTTTTGATGGTGTATCATATTTGGCCATAGCTTATTTCCTTTTATAGATGAATACTGTATGAGTATCGTGGCAGGTACGTATCTTAACGGATTGTTCTCCGAGAAAAGACAGATGCGTTTCGGCATCCGTCCTGTTCCATTCCTGTCCCGTGAGCAGCTTCCATTCCATGCAGTATCCCCACAGTATAAGAGAATTGCGGTATATTCCACAGAAGAGTTCACCGTGCAGCATTTCTATCAGTCTGTCCAGTTCTCTGTGGGAATAGAGGGTGAATCCGTCTCCGGTATAGAAGTATTCACCTTTCTGTTCCGGATCGGGCAATCTGCAGATATTATACTTAGCCCAGTCCTTGGTGGAGTATTTCCCGTACAGCGGCTTCGGTTCGGCATATTTCCACACCCGGACAGTCGCCATGAAATAAACGGCACCATCCTTGCACCTGCCGCGGCTTCCCCAAGTCTTGAAAAGCTTGAACTGCATTCCGTCCGGTTCGGGCAGTTTCTGATCAAGCTGTGTCCATAAACCGCCTTCAGTATCATAACCCGCTTTGCCCTTGTTGTCAAAACAGAACGGGGTATTGGCTGTCAAACATATATATACTTCTTTATCATCCGTTCGTTCGATGTGTGCATTCTGGTAATAATCTCCGCTGCGTGTCGTATAAGCGATAATATCTCCGGTGGCAGGGGTTTCATTATTATCCCTTTCCTGATGTATCAATGAAATCAAGCGGTTCACCTTGTCTACATCAATTTGCGTTATCGGATACCCGTAATCGTGCAAATCGTTGAAGCATTGCAGGGTTTCAACTGTATAAAAGTTACTGAATTCCATAAGGCTCGCGGTTTTTGCGGTATAATTCGATTTGTTTGCTTATCATGTCGCAGAATTTCTGGCCGTTTTCTTTTTCTCCCCTGAAATAGGCGATCATGTCCCAAAGGTTGCAGTTGAAATAGTTTGTCCATTTCTCGTAATAGTGGCTTCCGTATACCTTTCCGAAAGTTTTTTCAAAGAGGTTTAGGGTCAGCCTTTCCTCCCCGTGGTGGTTGTATTGCCACAGGGAGATGAGCAGTAACTGATTATAATTTAGTTCCATAAAATATTTTTTTTGATTTCCCTAATACCGTTGCTTTAGCACAACGGAATTCGTCTCTTCCCAATTTGCGTGTGAATTCTTCCAGATAACCTTTGTCAACTAGTTTCCAATAGGCGGACAGTACATATCTGTAAACGGGAGAATTGCAATCAGAGCCTTTCGGACGGTTTTTCGTGGATACGTTGATTTTCGAAGCAATTTCCATGAGGCTTTCCGCAACAGCCCATGATTTTCTTTCAAAAAGGTCGAATACAAGGTAATATATGCTCGATTCAAAATTCTCTTGATAAAATTCATATTCTTCCTCATCCGTGAAATTGAATACAGAATCGACTATTTTACATCTTATTAATTTGTTTATTTTACCTTCTCTGAGCAGTAGGCTGAGGAGATTGGGCAGATGCGTGGCTTCACAATAACCGGATATCCATCCGTAATGGGCATGCAGTTCGGTATTTCCTTTGGCTATCCGGCAGCTTTTCGCTCTTGCTCTCAGTTCGGTTGTGTATCCTCCCGCCTTGCATATATCCTCTAATTCTGCGTAATGCTTTTTCTTTTTTCTATATTCATCCTTCTGGCCGAATATATATCCCCAGTCGAGATAAATTTCGATTTGGTAAAGCCTTTTCTTCTCATATTCCATGTTTCCATATCCGAACCCGTGTGTCCTTCTGTATACCGGACCGAATATGAATCCTTCAGGTGTATAGATTGCAAGAATATGTAACAGGTCTGCCATCAGGTAATCTGCCTCTTTAGTCCGCCACCAGTCCGCTTTGGGGTCTTCCTGTGCATGGGCTGGTAGACAGTTCATTATCTGGAGATATTCAGGAGTGTCTCTGATAATCTCCAACATTTTGTGTACAGCATCCGCTTTATCATCCATTGTAAACAATACATCTTCTGTATCCGCATACAGTTTGTTCTGAGTCTTTTCGTCTGTAATCATGACTTTAAATATTTGAGTTAGACATCTTTGCCTACATCGTAGGCATTTTTATTTCTTGATGTCTTTATTGCCTGTTTGACGGGGATTGCGACAAGGCTTGGCGGGAAAAAATACCGGAGCGCAGCGAGGATGATTTTTTTCCTGCCAACCAGCCCGTAGGGCCGCCTTGCGTAATCAACCCGGCAAACGGCTATCTTTGCAGCAAGAAATGAGAATGCGGACTCCGGTTTGTCATTTCCGAAGCCCGCATAGATGATTTTCAACTTTCCGGTGTAGTCGTTCTTCCGCTTCTTGGACATTTTTCTTCTTTATTTTCAGTTTGTTGATTGCTTTTTGTAGTATTTCATCCGTTTGCTCGTTGAAAAACAGATTATTCTGCTTCTGCAGGTCGATGTATTCCTTTATCCTCCGTTCTATCTTCGTGACTTGCGCCTTGGCAGCAGCCAGGGAGGAAAGGCAGGAACCGAATGAATAATCTTCCCCGCTACGTTTGTCATACAGGGAATAGTAATGGGTAACATTCCCTTTGGGATATTGGCAGACAAGTTTTGCCCTGCGCCATTGGATTACCCAGCTGTATCTGTCAGCTACCTGCCGTGGCAGGTCATACCGGAAGAGCGGGACTTTATCGCCCCGCTCCGTCGTTCTGTAAAAGGAGATGACTACCCATTGCTCGATTTTCAACTCCTTTTCCGCTTTTGCCATGTCTTTGGCATACCGCATCCACTCTTCCATTATATACCGGAACCTTTAAGTATGTATCTGCCATCCTTTAAAGGAAGTCAGCTGTACGGCGAATGATTCGTCCGGTGATCCGTGATAGAGAACTCCTCCGTTAATACCTATTTTGCCATCGGGGTATCTTTCAGTGAATCCGAACGAATAGGGAGCAAAGTCATAATAGATTTCTATTTCACAGGGGCGGTTCGGATTCTTTTCCCACTCCTTGAGACGGTCCAGACAGTTCTGAAGAGAAGTGTCATTGATTGATTTCGCATACTGCATTACTTCATCGTAATACTCTTGTTTACACATAATTTTCATGATAATTTGTTTTTTATAGGTGAATAATAAATGATCTGTTCTTAGTCAATCCAGAATGTCCCGCAATGGGGGCATTTGCTTCCACACGGGAAGCTGTTGATATAGAATGTGTTCCGGTGGCGGCTATAGTTCATGTCACCGAAGGTACATCCTCCTTCACGGAAAGTCTTTTCATAGCGGGCTTCCTTTTGTTGATGTTCGCTCATGGTACTTTTACGGATAGACGCTTTGACCGGTTTCATCCCTGTCTGCCATTTAGTGGAATCACACCAGTCGTTGCACATTCCACAGATTTCATTAGCATACGAATAATGCACTTGGGAATCGACAAATAGATTATCTCTATTAAATGGTAGCGTGATGTCGAGCGGCAGTTCAACATGATACCCGGAACCGTTATGGCTGTCTGCAATAGCTACGATCACATCCCCGTGGAACCGGATGGTTTTGAAATCACTTTCTTTGTCACCCGTTATCAACTTATTGAACATGGCGTTGAAATAGATACGCAGTTCGCCGCCATACGTGGCGTTATCAACCAGTTCTGCCAATTGTTCTTTAAACTGTCCTTTCTTCAGTTTGAGGGCACGCCTTATTTTGTTATAGGATATTGCGTAAGGTTCTTCACGAGTGTTTGTCCCTTCAGTATACCCCACTATTTCTACACCCAGCGAATAAAACATATTAGTGACGGATGAATTGCAGATAAGCTCATCTGACGGGTCGGTGTCGTTCCGTTCATACAGCAGTTCCTTTATATCTTCCTCATGCTTTCCATATTCTTCCGCCTTTCCTTCTGACAGCATCTTCTTTTTGATTTCAGTCAGGTATTCATTGAGTATTTCAATTTCCTGTTCTAAATACCACTCCTGCGTCTGCTCATCCAACGGGAAGAAACTGTTTTGTCGGATGCACCGTTCCTGTAATTTTTCGTGCCCGTCCAGGTTGCTGCAATAATCCACATAATAGAGGGTGACCGTTTCAGGTACATACTTTCTCCATGACCGGTTGTTTGTATTCATAATCTGTTCCTCCGCATTTATTTTAGATATATTTCAATGACTTCTCCCATACCATGAATCCAATGCTCTATAACGCAAAAGCCCTGCTCTTTGAGGAACAAGGCTTTCTGCATCTTGTCGGCAGCGTCATACCAGTAACCGTGCGTCTGCGGTTCGTTGGTCACATCACAGTTACGGATATATTTATCGTACGGATAATTGAATTTGTATGGTTCTTCTTTCTTCTGGGAATAGTATCTTCCGTTTTCAACACATATATGCGCTTTATCTATGCTTGGCGGTATATGCGTTATACGCACAGGATTTTCACCTTTGCGAAATCGTTCCAGGACGTTCTCCAACATGAGATTGTTGTACGGATTCGTTTTCGCATTCTTCAGTAATTCTTTCTTTAATGCTTCTGCTCTTTTCATGACGGTGAGTTTTTTGAAGGGTTGTTTCTATTCTGAAGGTATCTCCAGGCTTCTTTTATGTAGTCTTTTGTATTGCGGATGCTTCCGTGCAAGAGCTCAAAGGAGTCATTATACAGATAGCAGGAATACAGTACCGTCGGGATGCCATTCTTGTTTTCAATCATTTGTAGTTCGATATCATGTTTGACGGATTCCACTTTTTCTTTTTCGACTCTTCGGGTAATTTCTTTACGAACCTCTCCGATATGTGGTGCAGTGAAGCCTATGGCTTCTGAAAAGAATACGAATTTATATTTCTCCATAAGGCCTCCGCTTTTAATCCAGTGTGAATTCATCCTCATATACTTCCAGTTCAAGTCCGCTTTCGCAGATGCGTACGAGCCACCGGTTTCCCTGTTTCTCAATCAGTTCGACAGCCCTGTATCCTTTGTACGGGCGTATCAGCATGGCAATATCTCCGGCTTTCATAATCAGATTCTTTTTATCCGTAAATAAGTTCAATCAATTGTTCATCTGTCAATGTCCGTATTTCGTTTTCCGTACAGAAATAACAGATGCTTTCATCAATTTCAAATGCGGTGGGATCAAGACCTCTGATGCCGTCCAGCAGATCGGAATTCAGTCTTTCAATGGACACTTTATAGGTATCCCGTTCGTCACTTATTTCGCGTACAGGATAGTTCCTTTCACGATAAGTCAAGGTATCAATAACAGGAGTTACGGGATTCATTGCTTGTATTTCATGAATCTTCATTTCTTTTATTTCAATCATAGCTTTATTCTATATTTAAGTTATACATGACCGGCTCCAGAGAGCCAGTATTTCGATTTCTTGCCTGCCTTTTTGCACTTTGCCTTTAATGGCGCAAGGCTTGGCAGAGAAAAATACCGGAGCGCAGCGAGGATGATTTTTCTTTGCCAACCAGCCCGTAGGGCCGCCTTGCGCATTCAAAGGCAAAGGGCTATGTTTGCGGGCAGGAAGTTGAAATAATGCTAAGATTTTCTTTTGTTCCATTATTGATTATTTCCATCATTTCTTCATCGGTAAGATATTTCAGATCTTCTTCCGGGCAATAATGGCAGATACTTTCATGAATTTCTTTCGCCTCTGTATCAGCTTGATCCATTCCGCTGAGCAATGCCTTTTCCAACTCCGGTATGGAAATGATATAGAAACCGTAGGTGTCCTTTATCTTTCTAAGGAGATAACTGTCTCCTTTGTATTCGATAGTTTCCAGTGCTTCTTGTTCGGGTGGTAACTTTCGGGCAATTACTTTATAATATTCCGGTGCCAGTTCTTCCAGCTTCATCCAGTTGAAACGGAATAATTTGAAACCGTTCCATTCAGGGAACAGACTGGTTGGTTCAGCTATTTCATGGCGGATAAGAAATTCATGTGCGCCTTCGTTATAGTCACGGTTATCCACGTAGGCGTAGAACGGTGGCAGGGAATGCTGGTTTATAGTCAGGTCTGTAAATGGTTCCCAACCCTCTTCTTCATTGTCACAGGGAGCTATTAATCCGGCGTAAAGATTGTCATTGTTGGCATAAGTTGCCAATGTCAGTTGTACTTCCACTTGTCCGCCCGGATAGAGGTCGGATTGCCAATATAGTTTATTGGCTGTATTTTTTGTAGTTATATTCATCTTATTTGAATTTGGTTAGTTCTGTTTTTACCAATTGGATTTTTTCTTTCAGTTCATCTTCCTTACGAAAAGATGGAGTGCATTTGGTGCATCTCATTCCGGTACCCCAGCCTATATTATTCATTACCTGCGTTGTTCTTGCTTGTTCCTTTGACAAAGAAGACTCCAAACGGGCAAGTCTGCGCTCTAATACTTCTTTCTTTTTATTCATAATCATTTTCCTTTTTTAGTGGTAATAATCAAGAATGGCGGTAACTGTTTCCAGCCGCCGCTATTTCCTGTTGAATATTTATGGATGCTCATTACTTCCTGTTTTTACTTCAGCTTTTTCTCGCTTGACATTCCTTAACTTATAGAGCAAGTGCTGAAACAATGTCCGGTTGTAAATCCGATAAAAGAAGGTTTCTCCCGTTTCTTTAATGCATCCGGTAAATGAAACTGATTCGCGGTTGACCGGATACTGGAAGAAGGCGCCGTTAGCTAGTAGGGTGTATCTTTTCTTTTCTATCATATTCAAAAACTTTTCCATATCATCAAACTTATCAGAACCGGAGAAATACAGGAAATGATGTCTACGAAGACTTAGAAGGATTGCAGCCATATCCTTTCTTGACTTGTGAGTCTTTTCTGCATCATTCCGTTTAGATACCAAGTTGCAGATAAAACGTTCTTTACCATCACTATGGACGAATGAATAGGGACTGATGAAAGTTTCCTGTTTCGTTTTATCTGTAATGGAAAAGGGCAGTTCCTTTGTAATCTTACCTTTGAACGTAATATGGAGATAATGCTCGTTCATTTGTCGTTCCAGTTCCACCTGTGGAGTTCTGACAGACCGCAGACCCTTGAAATATCGTCCGCATGTAGTGAAACGGAATGGATACAGACTACCGTAATAAGGTTCGCCGACAAAGAACGAATTCCTTTTCAGTCGGATGGGTGGCAGTACATCCATGCTGTCATAATAATCTTCTTCTGTAATTTCGCTAAATGGCCCGCATAATGATTTCTCATAGATGCGGATCATTTTGTTTATGGTATTATCTGATACTGCAATCAGAAAAGGATTATTTTCTCTGACTTTCAGTTCATCCAGCGTTTCTCCGCCATAGTCGCTATGTATGCCGTCATACATGGACGTAATGCAGGTACCGCGAAAGAAACGTGAGTCAATGATGAATTTCAATTGTTCGTTTTTCATGGCTCAGATATTTTGAAGGTTCAACACTCTTTTTGCTGCACTGACTGCATTAGATGTCAACTGGCGTTGCCATGCCTTGTTTCGGGGTGACCATCGGAATCCGGAAGATTTCAGTTCTTTGCGTCTACCTTCTTCAGGGATATTGTCGAAAAGTATTTGCAGACGGTCTTCCTCGTAGTTCCATACGAGCGTTCCGCCTTCAAATGTTACTTCTTTGTTCTCCTGCTCCTTGATCACTTGCAATTTTTCACGTATACGCTCTGCTATTTCGGGGAGTTGGAAGAAACGGTTTCGTGCAGTAATGACCGGCTTCTTCACAGTGGTATTGTATTCGGTTATGAAGTCTACGGCTTTCTGCACGATTTCCACTTCACCATGATTTGCAAAAGTGCTGACTTTACCAAGAATGCTATTGACGAATAGTGCCCGGTTATAGCCTCTGGTTTTACCGGTATCAATCTCATGGATGGTATTCGCACTGCTTTCGATATCGCGTTTGAGTCTCTGCCATGCTTCTTCCTGTTTTTCTTCTTCCGGCTTTGCCGCTTCAGTCATTCTTTGCATGGCATCCAGATATCTTGTGCGCCAAGTGTGAAATTCTTCGTACTTGTTCTGGTAGGCGTTATTTGCTTTTTCGTTTTTATGGAAGTTGAAATTGCTTCGTCCTGTTACCATTGAATTGGCACATCGTGACAAACTGCTGAATAGGGAAGAGACTTTGTTCTTGTAGCTCATGATGTAACCTTGCTGCTTCTCTTTAGGAATCTTATCAAGATCTTCATGCAGTTGCTTTTCATAATTCATGATATCTGTTTCAGCTCTGACTTCCGGATCGAAAGAATTCCAGCGGTAGGCATCATAAGCGATTTTTTCCAGTCCCTCCAGATAACCCGGGTGTTTGAAATGGATGACTACCCAGTCTCTAAAATCTGCTTGCTTCAGTTCTTTTTCTACTCCATTCTCTTCATAAGTGTGGATATACATGTGCATACCTGTACTTTTCTTACGGAAATGGAAAGGAACGGGTTCGTTATCCGTATTTTTTCTACGGATTAGTGTGGCACGATGTGCATTTGTCTTTGTTAATGGGATAATGTTCAGATTCCCGGTCGTGCCTGTGAGGTTTATTACTTCTCCTTCGTAAACCTGCATTGCTGTCATTTCAGTCATACTTAAATATTTTAAAGATTAAACATGACCGGCTCCGTGGAGCCAGTATTTCGATTTCTTACTTGCCGGGCTGTCCTTTGCCGAGATTGTGCAAGGCTTGGCAGGAAAAAATACCGCAAGCGAAGCGAGGATGATTTTTTCCTGACCAATCAGCCCGAAGGGCTGCCTTGCTCAATCTGAAGGCAAAGGGCTATATTTGCAGGTAAGAAGTTGAAATATGAAATTAGAAATTGAAGAAATGTTGAAAATGCTTCAGGATTATTGCTATCACTTGTTTTTTAACTATATTAGCAGCGTTTAATAGAGCTTGTATAAATTAGTTTTACATATTAATTGCTTGATTTTTATTCTCATATTATGCAGCACAGCACACGGCGCAAATATACGTTCCACGAATGAGTTAGTTCTAAGACTACATTCGTCCTTGACAATTCTCATGAAATTAGCACTTCCAATGGCATATTCCACGCTTACTTAAATACGGGAGACTTCCCTATTTAATGAAATTCTCCAGCTCTTTGAATTGTCCATGTGATTTGCTCACTACAACAATACTAATCGTACCTGAACGATTTTTTTCTTGCGTACAAACATACAGCAAAGGTACACATTTTTAGCTTGCGTTACCCAAAATCATCTATTATAACAATCTAATGTATTGATTATCATTATACGTCATATGAAGGCACAAAAAAGTGAAGAAGTCAGGAAACTGCTAAGGAAAATGGAAACTCTGAATTCAAAGCAATACTGGCTGTTCTTAAGCAGTCAGGCCAAGAGGCGTATACATGAGGCTTTTTATTTCGGAGTAGTTACTAAGTTTGCTATATTACTAATAGCATTTGTATTTTGAAAAAATAGATTATAAACATTAAGGTCACATTCATTGCAGAAATCAAAAATATCAATATCTTTGCAAAATATGTCAATTTACATATAAAAATGGAACAGATAAATAGGATTAAAGCCATATTAGCAGAACAGAATCGCACAGGAAAGTGGCTCGCGGAAGCAATGAAAAAAAATGAAGCCACCGTATCCAGATGGTGTACGAACAAAAGTCAGCCCACTCAGGTTACAATGAGAAAAATTGCAGTATTATTGGATATTGATGTAAAAGACTTATTGGTTTCTACTAAATAACTAAGAGAAATGGAAAGCATTAAATATAAAGCGATTGATTTCTTCTGTGGTGGCGGTGGCATGACATGCGGCCTTCGCCAAGCTGGTATTGAAGTTATCGCAGGAGTAGATTTTGATATTGACTGCAAAGAAACTTATGAATACAATAACCCGGGGGCTACATTCGTATATTCCGATATAACCCAATTGAAGCTTGATTATTTTGAAAAAGAATTTGAAGTGACAAAAGATGATGATAATTTGATACTAATAGGTTGTAGTCCATGTCAATATTATAGTATTATCAATACTAAAAAAAAGAAGTCAAAGAAAACAAAAAATCTATTGTTGGATTTTAGTAAATTTATTAAATACTATAATCCTGGATATGTATTGATAGAAAATGTTCCGGGTATAGAGACGAGAAAAGATAGTGTATTGCCTCGTTTCTTATCTTTTTTAAAAAAGAACGGATATAAATATGTCGTAATGGATGTTATAGATATGAGTTATTATGGTGTTCCTCAATCTCGTAAACGTTTTTCCTTGATTGCATCAAGAGTACGAAATGTATCTCTACCACAAAAAGAGGAAGCGCAATCATTATTGAAAGATTATATTTCTGTAAAAAATGGATTTCCAGTCATATCAGCAGGTCATAAAGATGAAACTGATTTTAATCATACTGTTGCTGGATTAAATAGAATAAATTTACGACGTCTTGCAAAAACAAAAAAAGACGGTGGAACTCGTATGGGTTGGAAAGATGATCCTGAACTTCAATTAGACTGTTATATCGGTAAAGATAATTCCTTCAAGGATGTGTATGGAAGAATGGCTTGGAATAAGCCGGCTTCTACTATCACCACTAAGTTTTTCAATATTTCTAATGGTCGTTTTGCACACCCGGAACAAGATAGAGCCATCTCATTGCGGGAAGGAGCGACTCTTCAAACTTTTCCTAAAAGTTATGTTTTTAAAACAACAAGTGTAGCTGCAACGGCTAAACTTATTGGAAATGCAGTTCCACCAGAGTATGCGAAAAGAGTAGGTCTGTCAATCATAAATAATACATCAAATGGCACAGTTTAAAACACGCGCACGGGCATTAGATTTACTTGGAAGACAACAGATCGCAGGAATACCCACGGCTATAAACGAATTGATAAAAAATGCTCATGATGCTTATGCGGATAGATTCGATATTGATTTTCTTAGAAAAGAAAATCTACTTGTTCTTCGAGATGACGGACTTGGCATGACAAAAGATGAGTTTGAGACGCGTTGGCTTACTATAGGAACTGAAAGTAAATTTGCAAATAAAAAAACGGCATTACCTCCTGTGGATAAATCAAAAGCTTTACGCCCTATTATGGGAGAAAAAGGAATCGGACGATTAGCAATTGCATCAATTGGCAAACAAGTACTCATTATAAGTAAAGCAAAATTAAGAAATAAAAATTTCAAGATAGTAGTTGCTTTTATAAACTGGGAATTATTCGAATTGCCAGGAATAAATTTGGAAGACATAGCCATTCCGGTCAAAGAGTTTGATTGTTTACCTAATGAAGATGATATAGACAACATCAAGAATGAAGTTATAACATCTTTAGATAATTTGCTAAAACAAGATGTAATATTAAAAGAAGACTATTTTCGGATAAAGGAGAACGTAAATAATTGGAATATAAATCCAGAATCTCTTAATAGAAAATTAGTAGGTAATTTTGAATTCTCAGAAGAGAAAGGTGGTACTTTTTTTTACATTTCTCCGGTAAATGAAACATTGATATTTGATATAGAGGGTGATGGTGATCCTAAAGAAGCTACAAAAATTGAAAAAATGCTGATGGGCTTCCATAATACAATGACCCCCAATCATCCCAAAGCTGTAATTGATATATCATTTAGAGACTATAGAGGTGAAGAAGGTATTTATTTTGATCTAATAGATAAAGAACAATTTTTCACTCCTGATGAGTTTGAATTAGCCGATCATCATTTTCAAGGAACTTTTGATGAATTCGGCCAATTCAGAGGTATGATAAAGATTTACGGAGAAAAAACATATGATCATATTGTAAATTGGCAAGAAAATAACTTCAGAGAAACTAATTGCGGAGCATTCAGTATAAATCTAGCTTATTTACAAGGAGAGTTGAAAAGTTCCCGAGTAGATGTGGAAAACTATAGTATTATTAGAGCAAAAGGTGATAAATTCGGTGGATTATATATATACAGGGATAATATACGCGTATTACCGTATGGTAACTCGGATTATGACTTTTTAGATATAGAAAAAAATAGAAGTAAAAGGGCAACCCACCTACTTTTTCTCTTATCGACGAATGTTTGGTGTAATCAATATTTCAGCTCAAAACAATAAAAACTTAATAGAAAAAGCTGGGCGAGAAGGTTTTATTGAGAATAAAGCATATAGACAACTACAGGCTATACTAAAAAACTTTTTTACACAATTAGCCGCCGATTTTTTTGATGAGAAAGGTAAGACTCCTCAGTCTGAATACTACAACCAAAAGAAAAATGAAATTAATACATACAAGCTTGCTTTAGAGCGACGAGACAAGCTTGCAAAAGGTAGAAAAGATAAGTTCCTTAAAGAACTAGATTTATTTTTTCAGAACCTTACATCTGGTAAAATTAGTGAAGGAATAGATGCCATTATAAGTGATGCTAGAAGGAACTTTAACTCAGTCATTTATTGTAAAGACATGGACGAAGCTAGCCAAAAGATAATTGATTACGAGTTTGAAGCAAGGCAAAAAATAAATGAATATAAGAAGAAAATATCAGTTTCCGGTCCAAAAGGGTTCACTGTTTCAAAAGCCACAAGAGTTGATTTCGAAACCTATTTAAAAGAATTTAGAATTTTAGAAGAGACTCTTTTCAAAAATGCAATTAATGAAATAGATAATATTGTTTCTGAGTATACAAAACGATTAAATATAGAAATCAGCAAACGTAAGAGATTGGAACAAGCTGTTGAATTAATATCGACAGAAGCAAAAAAATCAAATGCAGAAAAGAAAAATGAGACTAATGGTGTTGTCAGCGATGTTTCAAAAAGAGTTAAGGAACTCACTTCCGAGTTGATCTTGGACTTGGACAATCAAATACGCACCGTTAAAGATCGTTTTAAAAAGCTAAGTATGCTCGATTCCGAAGATTTTGATTTGGTAAAAGAAAGAAAATCTATGGAAGATGAAATAGAGATGATTAGTAATCGAAATGCATTTATTATGGATAGAATAATCAGACAATTCGAAGGATTCTACATTGAAAAGGATATAGACGGTAATATTATAACAAATGATCAAATAGCAGATGCTCTATCGGAAGAATTGGAAGACTTGAGGGAACGAGTTCAAACTGATGTCGAATTAAGTCAATTAGGGTTAGCCGTAGGGATATTACATCATGAATTTAATGGTACCGTTAAATCAATAAGAAGTAGCCTTAAGGACTTAAGAGCATGGTCAGATGTGGACCAGCAAGTGGAAGGAATATATAAAAATATAAAGACTAATTTCGATCATTTGGATGGTTACTTGAATTTGTTTACACCTTTGAATAGAAGACTCAATAGACGTAGGGAAAACATCCCCTTATTAGAAATAAAGACATTTTTAATTGACTTGTTCAAATCCAGATTTGAAAGGCACAATATCCAGTTTAAACATACAAAAGGGTATGCGTCACAAAAGATATATGGCTTTCGTTCAACATTTTATCCTGTTTTTGTTAACATAATTGATAATGCTATATATTGGTTAAAACAGAGTAAAACGGAAGAAAGAATTATAAGATTACATGCTGATGAAAATGGAATTTATATTTCAAATAACGGTGTGGAAATTCTCCCGCAAGATAAAGAACGTATGTTCGAATTAGGATTCTCTCGGAAACCTAATGGACGGGGAATGGGATTAAGCATAAGCAAAGAAGTTTTAAATGCGGAAAATTATGACATTTCTGTGATAACACCGATCAACGGTAGCACAGTTACTTTTAAAATTGAAAAATTAAATGAATGAAATGAATACCGTTTTTTTTGAAAAGTCGAAAGAAATCGCTGATAATTTCTTACAAAGCATCGCGTTTCTTGATGATAAAGCATTTGGTAATAATGCTGTAGAAAATATGGAGCATAATAGCAATCAACACGCTTTTGATTCATTTGAAATATCAAAGGCATTTGCAAAGGAAAGAAAAGTTTGTGCAGTATATAAGCCAACCACAAATTCCGACATCGAAAATTTTAAAGAAATTTCAAAAAAAGCGGATGTTGTAATACTTGATTGGCTTATTGTTCTTCAAAATTTTGTCGAAGAAAATGAAGATCCCACAGCCGATGCCGATGCAGATGACCCAAGAGGACAATATACCAAGGAGATTATAAAAGAATTAGTCCAGTATTCCGGGGAAAGCAGTTTAAAATTAATTATAATTTATACAGGAGAAGATATCTTAGAAGAAATTACACAGAGCGTTTTTGATTGTATATCACAATCTCAGCAATTTGAAATGAAATTACATAACTGTGAAGTTTGTAGTCCCAATATTAGAATACTAGTTCGAGCCAAATCAAATGGTGATGGAGATGACGTGAGATTTAAACAACGCCCTCATTTATTGGATAAAATTTTATCGTATGAAGACTTACCGTCCTTTGTATTGAATGAATTTACATTCATGACATCTGGACTATTATCAGATTTTGCACTACATTCATTGACTATTATTCGAAATAATTCACATAAAATGCTTAATTTGTTTTCTAAAGAATTGGACGCAGCATTTATGGGTAACAGGGCTATACTTCCCCTGCAGAGTGATTCGGAGAATTTGTTGCTCAAACTATTTGGTGATACGATTTCCGACTTATTGCATTATTCTTCTATATCCTGTAAAATCCAAAATGAATTAATTGACACATGGATTGATTGCAATGTCAATGATGAAGAATTTACGATAAATGGGAAAAAGATTCGAAGGACAAAAACACTCTTAAAAGAATTGATACATTCCGAAAAAGAAAATTTAGAAGAACGGTTTGATGAGCTTTTCAAAGGAAGTACTTTGTCAAAAAATGACAAGAAACTGCTTCGAGAATCTAAATCTACAGAGTTGTTTCTAAATCTTATACATCAAAATAAGGCAGATAAAATAAATTCTGATTTTGCTAAATTAACACACTATAAAAGTTTGTTTTTACCACAAAACGTAGCCCCTAAATTAACTTTAGGAACAATTATTAGAAGTCAGTCTAATAATGATAGTTATTACGTTTGCATTCAACAGCGATGTGATTCAGTAAGACTAAAAAAGGATGAAGAACGCAAATTTTTGTTTTTGCCGTTAATAAAAACAGAAAACGGAAAATTCCATATTATTACACCTGATGGAGATAAACTTAAATTAGATAAAAAATCATATTCGATAAAAACGATTAAGTTTAAATGTAATTGTGATGAAGGAGAAGTGAAAGGAATTGTATCCGCTCAAGGGAAGTTTATCTTTAAAGAAATATACGAACAAGGAGATACTTTCGAATGGATATTGGATTTAAAAGATTTGCATTCACAAAGAATCGTCACAAATTATGTATCTTCACTCTCTCGGGTAGGTCTTGACGAATCAGAATGGCTGAGAATAGCAGGCAATTAATAAAAAAATTAGAAAATATGATTGAAATTCAAAATGTAAGTAATGTAACATTAGATGATTTGGTAAATATGTTGTTAGATGAAAAGAAACAGCCATTTAAAATATATGTGCCAAAGTCTACTCAACTTTTTGCAAGTTCACATGAAGATATTGCGAATGACTATGCAATGTTGGCTTTTGCAGGTCAGAAATTAAATGAAGTTGCGGATGAGTTTTCATACTATTATGTTTCACCTTCCGAACATGATAGTGTTCTATTTGAAGTTAAAGTAAAAGATATAAGACGGTTGGCTGAAGTCATTTTGTTCATCTCTACCGGATATAACAATGTAGCAGTGGATGAAGAAACTGATTATTATGGTGAAGTATATGATTTCATAGAAAAAGTAGAAAACCGGGAGATAAATCCCATTTGCCCTGATTTTATAGAAGATTATCAAGACCATGCAGGGGTAACCGATGAAGGAAATAACGAGTAGTAAATGCATTCTTAATGTCTGATATATATTCAAAATCCAAGCGTTCCGATATAATGTCTAAAATTTCCGGAAAAGAAACGAAGCCAGAAATTTTAGTGAGAAAATATTTGTTTTCAAAAGGATTTAGATTCAGGAAGAATGTTAAGGAACTTCCAGGTAAACCAGACATTGTTTTACCCAAATATAAAACAGTCATTTTTATTCATGGCTGCTTTTGGCATGGACATACATGTAAACGTGGTAAGCTACCTCAAACTAATCATCAGTTTTGGCAAAAAAAGATAGAAAAGAATATTGAACGAGACAATCATAATACTAACGAATTAGAAGTTAAAGGATGGAATATTATTATAATATGGCAGTGCGAAATTCGAAATTATTCTTTGCAAAAAGAGCGTTTTGATAAACTCGTTATTCAAATATTGAAGTAAGTGATCGGGCAACTCCGTATTGTTAGCAGTAACAAAGTCTTGCGATGCCATAGTTTTATCTCAAGGTTTTCAATAATCTGGTTAATGTCGATGATTTGGTGGTTTTCGATGATTTCATGGATTTCAAATCAATCCTGCTGCTTTCAAGTTATCAGAAAGCAAAATCAGCTAGTAAGCAATATATAATTTGAAGTAGGATAGACTAACACTACGCGTAACCATTCTATTTTCCGCCTTGACACGCATCGCAACCCAGCATATCTTTGCGCCATAACCAATTACTAACAAAGATTATGGCAAAAGAAAAAGTAAACTACCAGGAGGTGTACGACCTCTATCAGCTGTGCTGCGAAACCAAAGACCTTCGCGAGTTCTGTGCGGATTATGGAGTGAATTACGACAAGTTCATGAACTGGCAGCGCCATCAGCTGTGGAGTGAGAAGTTAGGCAAGACAGTCCAGGTTGATCAACCCAAGGTAGCCAAGGTGCAGATAACCGGCAATCCCTGCAACAGTCCAACCGTGAAAATGGAAGTGAGACAGCCCGAAGGTGAAGCTCCGATAAGATGGGTAAAATTACAATTGGCATCAGGCGCAACGCTGTTCCTGAGAAACACCACAGTTCTTGATTTGAGCTTGTTGCTTAATAAAATGATAGGATGATATGCTTGGACTGAGTACTAACCTGAACTATTATCTGTTCAACGGTAATGTGGATTTGCGGAAAGGCATTTTCCGTCTGTGTGAGAGTATAAGGGAAGAGATGTCACTTGACCCGAGCGATGCCTCCAACGTCTATATGTTCATGTCCCGTAACCGGAAGGTTGTTAAGATACTTCATTATGAACGCGGTTTTTATGTGCTTTACGAGAAACGTCCTGTCATGGGAAAGTTCAAGAAACCGGTATTTGATGAGGTCTCCAAATGCTACCGGATACAATGGTCAGACATGGCCTATCTTACGGAAAGTATGTAAGCGTCTCCGCGATTCTATATAGTGTATTAAAATAAAA
>UMII01048282.1_pt1 | contig 20231 bp, 15 predicted proteins | sample 1965731 | NCBI WGS metagenome assembly UMII01 (sample SAMEA4836118, study PRJEB28245) | human gut metagenome | biome: gut microbiome; material: fecal sample | place: Denmark | collected 2008
GACAGGTTTATTTTGTCACATGGGGTACCTAACAAAATGCATCCCGCTTACACGGGGCCCTCCGGGTGTCGAATATAAGAAAGAAAAACGGCGGAAAAGCCTGCAAATCATGCTTTTCCGCCGTTGCGTAGATATTGATATGTGGGAGCGCTGCGAACTAGTCCAGGTAACGGGAGAGGAATTCGCGCGTGCGGGGGAGTTTGGGCGCGGTGAACATTTCGTCGGGGCTCGATGCCTCGGCAATGACGCCCTTATCCATAAAGACAAGCTCATCGGAGACGTTGCGGGCGAAGGCCATTTCGTGCGTCACGACAACCATCGTCATGCCGCCTGCGGCAAGATCTCGCATGACGCTCAGTACCTCGCCGGAGATTTCGGGATCGAGTGCGGACGTGGGCTCGTCAAAAAGCATGAGGTCGGGCTGCATGCACAGGGCGCGGGCAATTGCAACGCGCTGCTTTTGGCCACCAGAAAGACGGGTTACATCGGCGTGTGCAAAATCGGCAAGACCCACGGCTTCGAGATGGTGCATAGCCGTTTGCTCGGCCTTGTCTTTGCTCATTTTCTTGAGCGTGACGGGAGCGAGCGTGCAGTTATCCAGTACGTTCATATTGTTGAAGAGATTGAACCCCTGGAACACCATGCCGATTTTCTCGCGCAGCTTGTTTACATTTACGTGGTCGGCGGCGAGGTCTGCTCCATGGAACCAAACATGGCCGGCATCGGGGGTTTCCAGCAGGTTGAGGCAGCGCAAGAGCGTCGACTTACCCGATCCAGAGGCGCCGATGATGGTAACCACCTGGCCGGGCATAACCGAAAGCTCGATGTCGCGCAAAACGACATTGCCGTCAAAAGACTTGCGCAAGCCCTCAACGCGAATGACGGGCTCGTTTGCAGAAGGCGAGAAAGAAGTTGCGTCCAAAGCCATGACTAGGCCTCCGTTCCAAGAGAAAGGGGCTTTGCGTCCGAAGTGCTGCCAAGGGGCTTGCTCTTAACGTTGAGGCGACGTGACAGACGTCCCAGCAGCCACGATGCGATGGCAGTCATGATGAGATAAGCCACAGCGGCGACCAGATACGCGTTGAGCTGTTTGTAGTAGATACCCGCAACAGTGCTCGCGGCAAAGGTGAGGTCGAACACGCCGATGACGGAAAGAACCGAGGAATCCTTGATGTTGATGACGAGTTCGTTGGAAAGACCGGGGATGGCAAATTTAATACCCTGGGGGAAGACGACCTTGATCATTGCCTGCCATTGCGAAAGGCCAAGCGAACGCGCTGCCTCCATCTGACCCATGTCGACCGACTCGATGCCGCCTCGCAGTACTTCCATCATGTAGGCGGTGGAGTTGAGCGAAACTACGACAAGGCCTGCGGTGAAGCGCGACCAGATGTTGTTGACCTCGGTAATGCTAAAGCCAAAGCTGCTCACAACGGCGATGCCCAAGTAGTAGATAATGACGCCCTGCACGAGCATTGGCGTGCCGCGCACGATAGTGGAATAAAACTTAGCAAAGCCCACGCCGACCTTCTTGAGGAAGCGTGTGAAGTCGTTATCGGACCGATCGATTTCCATGATGCGGATGGCAACCAGCAAAATTGCCAGGAAAAATGCGATGACCGTACCAAAGACGGCGAGTTCGATGGTGGTGACGACGCCGGCGATATAGGTTTGCTTGCCCTGCTGGAACATATAGAGCACCTGGACGAGCATATCCTTGGGCATAGAGGTTGCGCTGGCTGCGGCTGCCCATGCAGAGGCGAATCCCAGGACAACGCGATCGACGACGAGTATAGCCACCATCGCCCAGATGACATACGACCCAAGACGGAGGGCGCGCACGACGCCCGGTTTGGTAAAGGGTGCCGTTTGCGCATAGGTCTTCCAATGCGTGAATTTAAACACCAGCGCTACGGCAGAAAGAACGATCCAGGCTACGAGCAGGTAATACATCACGAGTTCAACAGTGAACGCGTGGGCGAGAAAGCTCATAGGGGAGCGGGGCTGGCTGGAGAGCATCATGCCGATTGCAGCGATCGCAGAGGTGCCGAGCAGCACGTAGCGATGATCGCGGCGGGTAAATGAGGCGATGCGTGAGAATGCGGACGCCATAATAATCCTTCGTGTAAATCAAGAAAGGGCGAAGATGCGATCTTCGCCCTGCAGCGTACATACAGTATGCGGCGATTAGGCCGGCTGGCGATCCATGCAGTCCTGCCAGATCTGCAGGCGCTCTTTTTGCGAGATATCGCCGATGATTTTATTGAGCTCGTCGAGGATGTCGTCTTGGCCCTTTGCGATGGCGGCGTTGTCGGGGTTGCTCGGATCGGAGAAGCCCTCACCGTCGGCCAGCTCGACCTTCTTAAGGTCGGGGTAGTTTTCAAGCAGGTTGGGCAGCGACATGGAGGAGAAGGTGATGGCGTCGCAGGTGCCGTTCTCGATGCCGTCGACTACAAGCGGTACGGTAGCAACCGGCGTAAGATGATTGACCTCGGGAATCTCGTCAATGAGCTCATCGTAGAAAGTGTCCTTCTGGCCAAGGACGGTGGCGCCGGTGAAGTCGGAGAGTTTGGTGGCGTTGGCGTACTTGGAATCTTTCTTCACGACCATGATCACTTCGTCATCGATATAAGAATCGGTGAAGTCGGCAGACTGGGTTCGCTCGGGCGTGACCGACATGCCAGCGCAGATGATATCGATGGTGCCGTTGCCAAGAGCGTCGACGAGCGCGCCAAACTCCATCTTGACGGCGACGGGCTCCATGTCGAGCGCCTTGGCGATTCGCTTGGCGATTTGCACGTCATAGCCGTCGGCATAGGCGCCCGAGACGTTCTCGATGGGAATTGTAGTGTCGGATTCGGCAGACTCCTGCCAGTTGTAGGGAGCGTATGCGGCTTCCATGCCGATACGCAGGGTTTTGCCGTCGCCGAGCTTGCCGACGGCTTTCTTGGAGGAGCTAGATTTGGAGGAACCCGTGTTGGAGCCGGTGGTTTGTGCTGCAGGGCCGCAGCCGGTGAGGAACGTTGCACCCGCAACGGTGAATGCGGTGATGCCGCTGAGTTTGAGGAAATCGCGGCGTGAGCATGCGCGACCAAACGCGCCGAAGTTTTTCTCCATGATGAGAGCCTCCAAAAAAGTTGTGTTACCCCTTCCGCACGACGCAACCGGAAGGGACTCATTCCCTTCCCCCTTGCAACCTAATGCGAGAAAGTTACGCGCGCTAATCAATTAGAATACGACGAATGGAGCCGCTACCTGCAAAAAAGCACAGACGGAAACAATGCAGAAACGTTAGGCGCCGTGCCAGGTAGCCGTAGCACCAAGAATAACCTGTCGTTTTGGCACGTGGGGTTCGTGCTGTAGGCGCCGACGATCAAGTGGCTACCAACCGAGTAGTGGTTTTGGCGCGCTTCCGGGTTCGCTATTTCCGGTTTGTGTGACGGCGTGTCCTGTCGAGTGGCGGTTTTGGTGCATTTCTAAACGAGTGGCGGTTAATCATGCATCCGAGGGGACAAATCGTTCGCAAAACGTTGGATTATCCGCCATTCATTTTGAAATGCACATTTTACCGCCACAGGTTGGCCTAGTGGTGAGTGCGGGCGGCGACCGAAGGGCGCGTCGGGGGAGGAAAGAATCTTGTCGAGGGGCGAAAAAGCCGCCAGCGGGCGCGCCGGTGACACGAGGGGGGTATGGTGAGGTCGTTGAGCGCATTACAGAAGAAGTCGTACTTGGCCGAGTAGCCATGATCGCCTGCATCCTATGGGCAAAATGCGGGCACCATCCTTCATTTTCATGGCCAATGCCTCGGTGGGCATGGCACTCGTCAAATCGCAATCGCGCCCGTGTTGATATTCCCCTCTGTACCAGTGCGACCACTGCTGACTATGCGCGTTTTCCTGCGCTGATCGTGCATTGAGACAATCGTCTCAAACCGTTATTGGAACGTGTGTCACCTGATATGGCCGCCCCCTTTTCTGAATAATCAGACTAAGGATATCTGGCAAAAGAAAGGGGGCTCGCTATGAGCAAGAGGATGAGGGGATTTGCCATGATGGCGCTCGTCTTGCTGCTGGCTCTGCCGGCACTGGCGATGGGCGCTGCCCCAGACTCAAATGCTTCTCCTGCAAGCGAAGGGGGAGGGGTGCAGGCGACCGTAAAGGTCGATCCCGATACCCGCGATCGCTGGCGCCATTGGGCGGCGGGCGGCGGCAACGAGTCGCACATCTCGACGCAGAGCGTCGGGCGTATCTGGACCGACAAGACCGTTCGAGTAGCGGATGACGAGAAGTCCGACTTCCTAACCACGCTCTCGGTCATGTCATCTACCTCCGATACCACCACGACTGAGGTCAAGCCTCTCGACATTGTACTGGTACTCGACGCTTCCGGATCAATGGACGATCCGATGGGCGGCCACGACAGAACTAAGCGCATCACGGCGCTCAAGGGTGCTGCCGGTGACTTCATCGACACGATTGCCAAGCAGAACGAGGGCCTTCCCGCCGAAAGGCAGCACAAGGTTGCCATCGTCAAGTTCGCGGGCAAAAAGTCCAGCAGCGTGGGCAACGGCACGTACCGCAGCAACGGCTATACTTACAATTACTCGCAGGTCATGAAGGAACTCACGCCCTGCGATACGGCTGGGGCGACAAGCCTCAAGGACACCGTTAACTCAATTAGCCCCGCAGGCGCCACGCGTGCCGACCTTGGCCTTCAGCTTGCGCAATCGCAGCTCTCGAGCAGCAATGGACGCGCGGACGCAAAGAAAGTCGTTGTCTTCTTCACTGACGGTTCTCCTACTAGCAGCAACGGATTCGAAAGTAACGTCGCCGCGAGCGCTGTTACGTCTGCCAAGGCGATGAAGGATTCCGGTGCCACCATCTATACCATTGGCATCTTTAACGGGGCCGCGCCCACAGACGATCCCGCGAAGAGCGGCACGAGCAAAGAGAACAGATTCATGCACGCGGTGTCGAGCAACTACCCGCTCGCTACATCATATGCTACCGGATCGCTCGGCTCGCGCGCACAGAACTCCAATTACTATCAGTCTGCGGCCACGACCTCCGAGCTCGAGAAGGTCTTCAGCGGCATCTCAAGCTCTATCACCACGGGGGCGGGCTATCCCACTCACATCGAGGACGGGTTCGGCCCGCATGAGACCGGCTACATCACGTTTACCGACACGCTGGGCGACTTCATGCAGGTTGACGGCTTCCACAGCGCCCAGATTAACGGCACGTCCTTCGCGGTCGCCGGCATGTCCACCGAGGGCAACACCGACACCTATACGTTTGAGGGTACGGCAAAGGACCTGGTCGTCACCGTCGAGCGCGCGGGCGAAGCGAACCCGCGCCAGGGCGATAAGGTTACCGTCAAGGTGCCGGCATCGCTCATCCCGCTGCGCGAGTACAAGATCGATAAGGCAAAGGGCACCTTTGAGGTGGCGGACATCGATGCCGTCAAGCCTCTGCGCGTGACGTATGCTTCGAGCGTCAAGGGCGTCGTGCGCGACAACCTTTTCACGCCCGCAAACGTCGCCGGGCTCACTGACTATATCGATGCCAACAGAGATCACGACGCCAACACAGTAAGTTTCTTGGCTAACAAGTGGTCCGGCGGAGATCTGGGCGATACGTACGCCAGCTTCCGTCCGTCTTCTGCCAACAGCTACTACTATCTCCAGAAGGTGACGCCTCTCTACACTGATGAGGCGTGCACCCAGCGTGCAACCGGGAGCCTCGAAGGCGCCGCGACGTACTACTACAAGGACGAGTACGTTATCCGTGGTGATGACGGAAAGCCAAAAGATGCCTACACCGCGGTTGCCATCGACGGCAGCATGATCTCGAGCTTTGAAGGGGCCCTTACCTCCGACGGTACCGGCTATGCGCTTGCCAAGGGCACCGCGCGCCTGCTCTTCATCGACCAGCTGCACACCGACAAGACCGCCGTGGGTGGTAACGCCACCGGCACCGCCCGCGATGTACTCAATCCCGAGTGGAATGACAGCTCGAGCCTGGCTGGCGCAACGCAGGTCAACGCCCATCTGGGCAACAACGGCAAAATTACGTTTGGTTTAGGCACCACGCCCGCCGCGCTCGATACCAAGGCAAGATTCGGCCTGACCAAGGTGCTCGAGGGTCGCGCGTGGACCGATGCCGACAAGTTCACGTTCGAGATTGGTCTCGCGTCCGGTGACCGCGATGCCCAGAGTATGCCTAAGACAAGCGTTGCCTTGACTAAGAGCGACGCAGACGGACAGGGTCACGCCGCTATCGACTTTGGCACCATCACCTACACCAAGGCCGGTACCTATGTCTACGAGGTCTCTGAGAAGGATGAAGGCGCAAGCGGTATTGATTACAGTACCAACCGCGCCGGGATCACCGTGGAGGTCACCGTCGATAAGGCCGGCGTGCTTTCTGCATCCGTCACTAAGGTCGAAAACCCCACATTCACCAACACGTATACCTCCGAGTTGAGCTATTCTGCCGCCGGCGGCCTTGTTATCACCAAGACGCTCAACGGTCACAGTATGGCGAAGGGGCAGTTCGCGTTTACCGTGAGACCCCAGGACGCCGCCTCTGCCAAGGCGCTTGGCCTGTCAGAGGGCGACAACACATTCATGACGCCAGCTGCCGCAGACGGCGCGACGGTATCCATCGATGTCCTCGGCGGGCGTGACGTTACGTTTACGCAGGCAGATGCCGGCAAGGTCTACAGCTATACCGTTAGCGAGAAAAATGGCGGCGCTTCGGGCTATACCTATGACACCGCCGAGCGCACGATAACTATTGCCGTGACCGACGACGGTGCGGGCAAGCTCACGGCTACCACGACCGTTACCGGTGGCGCCATGGGTAGCAAGACCTACACCTACGTCACAGGCGAGACGTCCGAGAAGGCAAAGGTCCCGTTTACCAACAGCTACTCCGCCTCAACCGATAACCAGGGCGGATCGACTGCGGCTATCATCGCCGTCAAGGAGATGAAGGGACGCCCGCTTACTGACGGCGAGTTCACGTTCCATCTGGCCTATGCCGGCACCACTACTCCCCTCCGCACGGTACGCAACACCAAGGACGGCACCGTTGGCTTTGGGACCTTCTCCTATGACACCGCCATGTTGGCAGACCTGGTCAAAAGCGGCCACGCGACCAAGAGTACGAACAAAGACGGCAACTTTGAGTGGACCGTTGAGTACGTGGCATATGAGGATGAGTCCAGCCTGCCCAAGGGCGTGAGTGCTGAGCTTGCGAGCTTCACCGTGATCGTGCACATTGTTGACAATGGCGACGGCAGTCTTAAGGCGACAGTACAGACTGAGGGTGAGGGCAAATGCGTATTCCGCAATGTGTACTCCACGGGAAATTCAGTGACCATGCGGCTTAACGGCACCAAGTTGCTGACCTCGACCGATGGTCTCACGCCGGCGAGCATCAAGGACAAGTTCACCTTTACCGTGACGCCCAAGGAGGACGGAGCGCCCATGCCCGAGTGCGCGACCGCAACGAACGATGCCGACGGCAACATCGATTTCGGTGGCATCACCTTCACGCTCGCGGATCTCAACCGTGCCCTTGGCAACAATGGCACGGCGGATCAGGACGCTTTGGAGCTTGATGAGGCGGCGAACGGTGATGAAAGTGCCCAGGCGCTCGACGGCGCCGACGGCATTACTGCAAAAAGCGCACCCGCAGGGGACGATACGACGTTCGAGCTCGAGGGACCTGCGGCATCGGACGAGGCCTCAGTGAGCGACGCTCCTGCTACCGATGAGGGCAGCGGGGACGTGGCGCCGGTTCCTGTCGAGAAGTCCGGTCCCGTTGGCGATACCATCATTGAATCCGATGAGTCCATGTTGCTCGGCATGCCCGAAATTGAGACCGTGGCGCATAAGATCGCCGATCCCGCAGCACCTGCGGCAACGAAACCCCGCTCCCATACCTTTGTCTATACCATCCGCGAGAGCGGAAGCGCCCCCGGCGTCGCCAACGACCCCGCGAGCACGCGCACGGTTTCTTTTACCGTGACTGACGACGGCGCAGGGTGTCTGACGGTCACGCGTGACCCCGCAGAGGGTCCGGCCTTTACGTTCACCAACAGATATAGCGTAGAGTCGGTTAGCTCGAGCGTGACCGACCAGCTCACGGTTACCAAGAAGCTTGAGGGCCGTGCCCTTGTCGCCAAAGAGTTCACGTTCGAACTCGTCGAGGGCGATACCGTGGTGGCGACGGGCACCAATGCCAAGGACGGCAGCATCGCGTTGAGTTCCATCACGTACGACAGGCCCGGCACGCATACATATACTCTCCGCGAACACGACGCGGGAACGCACGATCGCGGCATGACGTTTAGCGGTGCCTCCTATATTGTGGTGACCACGGTTAGCGACAACGGAGAGGGCAAGCTTTCGGTGAAGCATGCGTTCGAAGACGCTCAGACGAAGAAGGTGACTTTCACCAACGTCTATCGTGCTGCTCCTGCGAGCGTCAAGATTACAGCGATTAAGACGCTTGTCGGACGGGACCTCAGAGATGGCGAGTTCGCTTTCACGCTTACGGGCGAGGGCGATGCGGCGGATATAAGTCGAACCGCCAAGAACGATGCGGGCGGCAACGTATCGTTCGACGAGCTGACGTTTGAGGCGCCTGGCGTCTACACCTTCAGGATTTCCGAGGTCAAGGGTACCGAAGAAGGAATGACTTACGACGAGAGCGTTTATACGATCACGGTAACCGTTGTTGACAACGGAGAAGGTCAGCTTGAGGCGTCCCTCAGCTACACCAAGAATGGGGAGGCTGTCGAGGCGATTGAGTTCTGCAATACCTTCACCGAGCAGAAGACTCCCGAGAAGCCCCCGGTAAAACCGGATACGCCCATACCGCCGACCACGCCCAAGGGACCCGGCAAGCCAGGCAAATCTGGCGGCATCGTCACTCGAAGCTTCCTGCCCCAGACTGGTGACACCGCTGCGGTGGCCATGGTCATCGCAGCAGCACTCGCCATCGCGGGAATCGCCTTCATCGTCTACGGACGACATCGGCGCTAACGCCTTGCGCGATACGACATAGCTTCGCCAACTCCCCTCAAGGGTCCGCTCCGTTTGGAGTGGGCCCTTTTCCATGGAGCGACTTTATGCCTCTACGAAGCGTTGTACCAGGTCCAAAAGAACGTGATGAGAGCCCTGCGCGAAGCGGTGCCCGTCTTCTTGTTAATCGATGCGATGAGACGGTAGAGCGTCGAGCGCGAAAGGAAGAGCGCGGATGCGATATCACTCACGCTGTCGTCCATAGTCAGAAGGGCGCGCACTACATCGCCCTCGCGTGGAGTGAGGCTGTATGCCTGGCAGAAGCGCTTGAGGGGCTCCTCAAGCGAGAGAGCGGCTGGCGGTGCCGATGTCGCCTCGCTCGAGTGCGCGGCACCTTGTTGCGACGTATCCTCGGTATTGATGTTGGCTCGGGGGTTCTCGTGTCCGATCTGCTCAGTTCCCGAGCTTAAGAGAAGCGATGCGGCGACACCCGCGAGCAGGACGACTGTGGCAACTATCATGCCAAGAAGGTCTCCGTAGTCGATCAGGGCAATGGCAGGCGCGCTCACGAGCATCGAGCCGATGTTGTTGAACACACGGCCCATACTCGGCCACAGCTCATGCATCCTCATATGAGCAGAGAGTTTCATATAGGTCGTGGTAAAGAAGACGACAAATACGCCCGACCCCAGGTAGAAAACGATGGCGCTCGCACGTATGCCGACATTGCCTATGAGGATGAAAAGGGCACAGGCTGAGAACGTCGCGACGGCAGTCATGATCATGCCGACACGACGCGTGTCGAGCTTATCGAAAAGCATGCCGGCGGCGAGGGCGCTTGGCACGAGGAAGAGGCGCGGCCACGAGCCGAGGTCGATGGCATTGGAGGCATGCGATAGGGTGAGTGCGGAGTTGAGGGCTGCAAAAATTCCCGTGAGGCAAAAGATCGCCACGGTGAGACGCGCGGCTGTCTCTCTGGTTGCGGGGGTGGACACGGCACCCATGGTCGAAAGATCTTGCCACGCGGCACCATCGGGTGCTTTCGTCTCGGCAATCGCATGGAGAAGGGTCACCACGGCGAGCGTGGAGAGTACGAGGACAATCTGGTTGGGCATATCGCCTGGAACGAGGATGTGGAAGATAAACTGAAGAACGATTCCCGAAGCGTAGGCGATAGCGACGGCGCGCGACAGATAGGGCGTTTTGGCATAGCGGCGCGCAAGGAACGAATGGGCGGCGCTGCCGATATAGCCGAGCGTCGCGAAGAGGACGATGCCCCCAGCGAGGAACGCCCAGGTGCGTCTGCCATGATCGTAACGACAATCGCGGCGACGGCGAGCGTGCCTATGAGGGTCGAGACATCGTGCCGCCTGGTGGGGAGGCGGTAGCATAGATAGGGCCTGAGGATGAAACCAATGACGCTCGAGCCGAGCATGAGGCTCTCTAGGGGCGAGACGAGGGAAGGGCCAAAGAGTAGTGCTGTATGCTCGTCGAAGATAAAGGTACTCGTGAGGAAGACGAAAAAGAACAAGGCCAAGCTAACGAGCTCCCGATATCCTGTCTGCGTCCGCTGTGTTCTGTGCATCCGCGCTCGCATAAAGGCTTCCTTTCGCTATCGATTCTTCGTATTGTACAAAAGGTCTCAAGGATGCGCGAAGGATGTTCGGCCGCATGTGCAGAAACTCTGATAGAACGCCGAATTATCGTTGACTTAAAGCGTTCGCGCGGTATACTCGACAAGTTACTTTGCAGAGCCCCGTGAATCTCTGTTAAGACACGTAATGTACATGGAGGAGTCAAGTGATTCAGAAATCGACTCACTACGCCAAGCAGGGCGAGGTCCAGCGCAACTGGGTTCTCGTCGATGCCGAGGGTGCTGTTCTGGGCCGTCTGGCCACTCAGGTCGCAATGATCCTGCGCGGTAAGAACAAGCCTCAGTTCACCCCCAACTCTGACTGTGGTGACTTCGTGGTTGTCATCAATGCCGACAAGGTCCAGCTTACCGGCAACAAGGCCAACCAGAAGGTCTACTACCGTCACTCCGGCTACAATGGCGGCCTCAAGGCCGAGACCTTTGTCGAGGCCATGGAGAAGCACCCTGAGCAGGTCATCGAGCGCGCCGTTCGCGGCATGCTCCCCAAGACCACGCTTGGCCGTCAGCAGCTCAAGAAGCTGAAGATCTACGCTGGTGCCGAGCACCCGCATGCTGCTCAGAACCCGACCAAGATTGACCTGGAGGCTTAAAGATGGCTGAGAACACCGTTGTTTATTACGGCACCGGCCGTCGTAAGAACGCCGTTGCCCGCGTCCGTCTCGTTCCCGGTACCGGTAAGGTCACCGTTAACAAGCGCGATGCCGAGGAGTACTTTGGCCGCAAGCAGCTGGTCGAGGACGCTCTCGCTCCCTTCAAGGTTACCGATACCTTCGGTTCCTTCGATGTCATCGCCCTTCTTGATGGCGGCGGCATCTCCGGCCAGTCCGGCGCCCTTCGTCTGGGCATTGCTCGCGCTCTTCTGAACGCTGGCGATTACCGTGCCGACCTCAAGAAGGCCGGTTTCCTGACCCGCGATGCTCGCGTGGTCGAGCGCAAGAAGTACGGCCTGAAGAAGGCACGTCGCGCTCCGCAGTTCTCCAAGCGCTAAGCATTTCGCCTGGTATTTGGATTCAAAAACGGAGTCTGCCGCATGTTCGGCGGGCTCCGTTTTTTCATGCCGCTGGATCGCATCCAGCGTTTGCATAATGAATTGCTTTGTTGTTGACACATTCTGATATTCTGTTTAAATCGGACGTGCTTCGCGTTACGATAATGTCTGTGCGCTATATCGCGTGCGACAAGGAGGATCATGCTGAGCGGGCTTTTCAAGACTTTTGGCATGCGGAGCAAACGCAATACCTTGCTCTCGCCGCTTGCGGGTAAGGTAATTCCTCTCTCTGAGGTGAACGACCATATTTTTGCCGCCGGGCTCTTGGGCCAAGGCGTTGCCATTGAGCCCTCGGGTAACCATGTGGTTGCCCCTTCCGATTCTAAAATCGAAGCGATTTTTCCCACTGGCCATGCCGTGGCGCTTCACACCAACGAAGGTATGGATGTTCTCATCCATGTGGGCCTTGATACCGATCGTCTGGATGGAAAGTACTTCCACGTTTGCACCGCTATTGGACAGAACGTAAAAAAGGGCCAGGTGCTTATCGAGTTTGACCGCCAGGCTATCAAAGATGCCGGCTTTGACGTTACTGCCCCGATTTTGATTTGCAACTCTGTTGAGTTCTCCAGCATCAAGGGCAACGTGGGAAGCACCGTTTCGGAGCTTGATGAGCTTATTACCGCTCGCGAGAGGTAGCTCAAGAAAAGACCACTACACGCTTTATTTAGCGTTATGCTTTTGAGGGTTTGTTATTGCTCTTTGAAAGGGGCCTTTCATGATTAAAATCGTTCGCGCTCGCGATTATACGGATATGAGCCGCAAAGCAGCCAACATCATTTCTGCTCAGGTTATCCTAAAGCCCAACTGTGTTCTGGGCCTTGCTACGGGCGATTCTCCCATTGGCACCTATGATCAGCTTATCGATTGGTACAAGAAGGGCGATGTCGACTTCTCCGAGGTCAGCACGTATAACCTCGACGAGTACTTTGGTATCGCGGACGACGATCCCCAGAGCTATCACTACTTCATGAATAAGCATTTCTTCGATCATATCAACATCGACCCCAAGAACGTGCACGTTCCCGCTGGATCTAACACCGACGTCGATGAGGTTTGTGCTTCTTTCGACAAGATGGTTGCCGACGCTGGTTTCTGCGATCTGCAGCTTCTGGGCATTGGCCGCAACGGCCATATTGGCTTCAACGAGCCGGACGACGTTTTCTCCAAGGGCACGCATTGCGTCAATCTGACCGAGAGCACCATCGAGGCCAACAGCCGTCTGTTTGAGCGTGAGGAGGACGTGCCGCGTCGCGCCTACACCATGGGTGTTCAGACCATCATGAACGCTCGCTCCATCTTGGTTGTTGCCAATGGCGAGAAGAAGGCCCAGGCCGTTCACGATATGTGCTTTGGCCCGGTTACCCCGCAGTGCCCTGCTTCTATCCTGCAGCTGCACACCAACGTCACGATCGTTGCCGACGACGAGGCGCTCGCTCTGTGCAAGGACAAGCTTGCCTAGTTTCGATTTGATACGCCTTGGTGCGTAGATAGCGTCAAGGTTGTACGGCCCCGAAGTGATTCGGGGTCGTTTTTTTATGCTGAGTTATCAACAAAAATGCGCCAATCTAACTCATTTCTTACGGCAATCTCAAATAAATCAAACAGACCGGTCGGAGCTTGGCAAAAACTCTGATTAACACGTTTAATTCTGTCGGACAAATATGCAATGGCGAGCGCCGTAAAATGCACCATAAACGGTAGTCAATGTATAGTCACGTTGACAAATGACATCGCTAAACTGTCAATATTGAAGACAGATTCCAGAGTTTTAGCAGGTAAATACATATGCCTTGAGAAGTTGACGGTAAGTATCGCGAAATAGGAGAAGATATGCTATATATCTCCCCTCAAATCTAACAAACAAGATCTCTTCGCCGAATTTACTATGCCCCTCTGGCAACCAGCTCGTATCTTGAATCGACAAGGCTCACGTTGCGCGAGAGTGGGGGATGCAGTGAATGTTGGCAAAACGTATGTGGGGGACTTGAAGGGCGAATCGGTTACGAGAGAGTTCTATCGAGTGCCAGCTGGATTTTCTGCGCGCAGAGACCGATTGGTGCAAGATCTTGTGCGCAAATGCCGCGATGGCGGCATGGCCGTCGTAAGCGCACCGGCGGGGTTTGGCAAAACCGCACTCCTTCTTCAATACGCGGATAGTATTAAAGAAGATATGACGCGCGGTGACGTGGGTCTTATCGATGCACAGGGAATGCGTCCCGCTGAGCTCGGGGAGCGTTTGCGACGTCTGCAGCGCGATATCGCGCCAGCCGCTTCGCCCGTTGTGATTGTGGACAACATGCCTCGCTTTGGAAAGGCGGGGCTGCAACGTGTGGTTGATACGCTATTTGATTTGCGCGATCAGGGCTTCGAGATCGTTGTCTCCTGTCTTCCCACCAACCACGAATTCGTCAAGGCGGTGGGGGAGAGCTCGCTTATTCCCGCTCGATCCTTGCTGGTTCAGCCGCGAGAATACGCTCAGTGGGCGCGCTTATACTCAATCTCGGCCTCGCTTGATGTCTATCATCTGACACAAGGTGTCCCAGCTCTTATTGCCATGCTGCAAAGCATCAGCTCACAAGAGACAGACGGATCTGCTCTTAACGCGGGTATCCTTGGGATTTATCAAGCGATTCTCAACAACTTGCAGCAGGCGCGCGATGGCTTGTTCAGGATCGTTTGCTTTATGTTGGCGATGGGATCGGGGACGATGGCCGATCTTGAGGCGTGCGGGGTGCGCGTGAAGCCGAACGTGTTGTTGCAGCTTTCGCGCGATTGGCCTGTGTTTGGATTTGCGGTCAATACCGGCGAGTTTAAGTGCTTGGGGTTGGGCGCACAGATCAAGCGCTCGCTTCAGCAAATGGTCGCTCGGCTTTCGGGTCAAATCGTTAGCCATGCCGGTCGAATGCTCGTTAAGGCCTCCCGCTTTGACGATGCGGTTGAGCTGTGCGAGAACGTGCTGGAGGATAATGACGCCATCGCCTTGCTTGCGATGCGCCCTACCGGATTTGTCCTGAGTGGCCATGGCTTGTTTATTAGCCGATTGCTGGGCCGGCATGAAGCCTCTACAGAGGAGCCGCTTGAAGCCGGTGCTCTGCTTGCGGCATGTCTTGCGGCGTTGACGCTTGGCGACCTTCGTCTTGCGCGCGCTGCGGCACTCGAGCTGAGGAAGCGCGCCTACGATATGGAACGCGATGTCGACCCAACGGAATGGGCATGTGCCTGCGCGTTTGTGGCTCTGTGGGATTCGTGCGCGGGAATATCGCTTCCGACGCTTTCGGAGCAATTTTGCAGGGGCGCAAGGTCGTCGCATGCTGATCGGTTGGAGGCTTGTATTGCCGCCTATGACCGTCTTATGGCAGGCGACGGAAACATCGCCGCCTATAGTGCTCCAGAGCCTTTGCCACAAAACAGAAGATGCAACAGGGTCGATTTGCTGGAGATTCTCGAATCTACGGTGGAGGTGCTCAAGCAAGCCTTTTGCGGCCGCCCGGAAGACCTCGGCGAGGCGATGTCTCGTTTAAGCGGCTTGCGCGATGTGCTTCTCGAGCGCAGGCTTTTGCCTTGTGCCGCGCGAGTGCGCATGGCGCAGGCAGTGGGGCACCTGATGCGTCTCGAGCCGATTGCCGACGAGCGGGCATTTATCGATGCCAATACGATGGCGGTTCGGCAATCCGATTTGCCAACTCAGTTGTTTTGCCTCGCGGCGGAAGGCTGGCAGGCATTGACGTTGGGGCAGGTGATGAATGCGCAGTTTCGTGGGCAGCAAGTGGAGAAGCTCGCAGACAAATCGAATATCTTTCTGCGCGGTTGGGCTCATTTGCTGGTGCAAAGCGCTCAGCTAAGGGATGCCTCGATGATAACCGTCCGCGAACAGGCAGATCTTTTAGATCTTGCGACGCAGGCCAAAGATCCGGCTTGGGCGTGGTCTACGGCGTTGCATCTTTCGGCTGCACGTTTTGACGCAGAGCTTTCGGCATGGTTTTCGATGCATCGGTCCGTATTACTGGATTCCTCTTTTGCAACGCGTGCTTGTCTTGCTATGTCAGTGCTGGGGGATAGATCCGATTCGGCGCGCCGCCTAGTTCCGCTCCGACATCCCTCGCAGTATCGAGGCGTCATCGATGAGGCAAAGGGGGTGGAGTCATATGAGACGATGCTCTATTTGGGGACTCCCGATGTGGGCCAGGTAACTATCAACCTCTTTGGCGGCTTTCACGTGTTGCGTAACGGCCATACCCTGACCGATGAAGTTTGGAAGCGCAAGAAGGCAAGTGCGCTTGCTGCGCGCCTCGTGCTTTCGATCGATACCTTTGTGGACCGTCGGGTGATTTCTGAGGAGATGTGGCCGGAGATGGATTATGCCCATGCGCGCAAGAGTCTCTATACTGCGCTCTCCTCCCTGCGGGGTGCATTGAGTCAGCGGAAGGACGGTCCTCAGTATGTGGTAACGCAGGCCGATGCCATATCCTTCAACGGTGATTATGTCACGTCAGATATTCGTCGTTTTGACGCGTTGGCGCGTGAAGTCTTGCTGCGTAAGACGGGTAGGAGCGCACAGGAAGTTATCGACGATTGTTTAAAGCTCGAGGAGGTATATGCGGGTCCGCTTTTTATCCCGAGCATTGGCAATACGCAGTTCTTTGTTCAGCTGCGTCGCATGTATCAGTCCAAGTTTATCGACTGCATGATTCGCGGGATTGATTTGTCCGTCGAGGCTGGGAACACGGCATCGGCTACTTGGCTTGTCGAGGCGGCCTTGAGACAAGAAGCGACGCGTGAAGACGTGATTAGACGTGCTATGGCTGTCTTTGACCTATGCGGACGCCGGCGTGAAGTGGTCGAGCTCTATAACAGCCACCTGCACTATCTGGAGCATGAAGTGCATGCGCTTCCTGAGGAAAAGACGCGCATCGCCTATGAGCAGATCATTGGAAGGTCCAAGGCCCCTGTCATGCTGTGAGCGCCTGGGTAATATGAAAAAAGCGCGCTCCTTCAGGTGGGGGAGCGCGCTTGAGCAAAAGCGTATGCGTGTGTGTTAGTCGAACTTGATGTGGTCGACGTCCTTGCGCGAGCTCACGCGATAGAGCGAAAAGCGGTGGCCAATGACCTGGACCACGTCGGCGCCGCAGCGCTCTGCGAGCTCGTTGGCGGCTTCGCGCGCCGTAAGATCGCTGCCGTCCTGGACATTGCATTTGATAAGCTCGTGTGCTTCGAGGCACTCTTCCGTCTGCGCGACGACGCCGTCGTTGATGTCACCGCGGCCAACGTTGACGACGGGATTGAGGTGATGCGCCAGGGCGCGGAGCTGGCGAACCTGTTTACCGGTGAGGGCCATGGAAAGCTCACTTTCTGCTGTTACTCTGTATTCCGTGCAATACGATAACGTACCGCAGGTCTGCATGGGGGCGAAAACCTGTGCATACACAATTGCAGTATGCCTTGGAGAGGAGCGCGGATGGCGATGGAGACCAAGCGGAGGGATGGCCGCGCGAGCGATGGGCGCATGCCCCATGCTCGTAGGCCCGTCAATGCGCTTGATGCCGCCAAGAGGGCGGCTCATGCCAGGCCGGTGGAGCGAGAACGCCTGCGTGCTGCAGCTGCGGGCACGCGTCGCGCGGTATCGAACGGTGCTGTCGAGTGCTCAAGCCGTGCTGTTTCGTTCGCGGCGGCACTGGTGGGAATCGGGCTGGCGCTTGTTGTTGTATATCTGATCGGTGGTGCCCTGACGGGCGTAGCCCATCACCGTGATGGTGCGGCTGCCGGAGAGGCGGAGGTTGCGGTGGTCCGCTCTTCCGAGGGCACCGCAAAAAAGAGCATCGAGTACGGTGGATTTGTTTACCGTTTATCTGCAACAGACGATGGATGCGTCCTTCAGCGACGCGCCCAGGGCTCCGAAGACGAACCGAGCGACCTTTGCGAGATGGACGGTTCCCCGGTAGGCGTCATTGAGTACTCGGGTGCGGTATATGCCATATCGACAACCGATGCAGATTATCACGTGACAAGTCTTGCTTTAGGCGACGGCTGCGTGCCGGTCGAGCTTGTTCAAGGAGACGGTTGCTTGCAGAAGGCCAGACTTTCCAAAGGCGTCTTAGAGCTCGAACTGCGGGATGGAACGATGAAGAATATCGAGCTTTGAGCGTAGCTGCTCTAAAGATACGAGAGGTAGGAAACGTAGTTTTGCGAGCTCTCGGGCACGGCAAGCGTAATGGTCTGACCCCAGGGGCTGATGGAGACATACGATGGATCCGTGTAGGTTGTGACCGTGACGTTTGTGCCTTGATACGAGGTCTGAAAACTACCCGCTACGGTGGCATCGGCGGGAAGCGTTGTGACGCTCCAAGAAGAGATGTCAATTTGGTTGATGATATCTTCGACCTGACCTTCGGAAAGACCGGTCGCGGCGGCGATGTCGCCAGCGTGAGAACGAAGCTCGCTGTCGAGTTTTCCTTTGATTCCCGAAGCATCGAGCGCGACGTTGGCGGCGGTAGCTCCGGCACCTCCCCCAAGCTGCTGGAGGGTGGATGCCAACGGGGTTTCTGCAAGAAGCGTGCTGCACAGTACGGAAAGGATGCCAAAGACAACGACGATGCCCATGAGCACGCCGCCAAAGGTCTTAAAAAACTTCTTCATGTGCAGCCTCTCTGTTGCGGGGTGACGGGTACGTAGCTCCAAACAATAGCAAACGGGCCGGTTGGCGCTGAGTCCAACCGGCCCGTAACACACATCAAACAGGATGCGCTAGTTCTTGAGCGAATTGAGCGGAGCGGGGAAGCGGCCACCGCGATGCGCAAGAACCGTGCCCGCGTTCGGATTGACGGGCATGATGGGCGCGCGGCCGAACAGTCCACCGTAGTCCACGCACTCACCCAAGCCCTTGCCGATGGCAGGGATGATACGGACGGCCGTGGTCTTATTGTTGATGACACCGATGGCCATCTCGTCGGCGATGATGCCGGCGATGGTCTCGACGGAGGTGTCGCCGGGAACGGCGATCATGTCGAGGCCGACAGAGCAGACACAAGTCATGGCCTCAAGCTTCTCGAGCGAGAGGGCGCCTGCCTCGACGGCGGCGATCATGCCCGCATCTTCGGAGACGGGGATGAAGGCGCCCGAAAGACCGCCAACGCTGGAGCTGGCCATAACGCCGCCCTTCTTGACGGCGTCGTTCAGCATTGCGAGGGCACATGTGGTGCCGGGGCCGCCGCAGGTGCCCACACCGATGATCTCGAGAATGCGAGCAACGGAGTCGCCTACGGCGGGGGTGGGGGCAAGGGAAAGGTCCACGATGCCCTTTTCCACGCCCAGGCGGCGGGAAGCCTCGCGGCTCATGAGCTCTCCGGCGCGCGTGATCTTAAAAGCGGTCTGCTTGATTTTCTCGGCAACTTCCATCATAGAAGCGGTGTCGGGAAGCTTCTCCAAGGCGGCCGCCATGACGCCAGGGCCGGAGACGCCTACGTTGATGACGGCATCTGCCTCGCCGCCACCGTGCACAGCAGCTGCCATAAAGGGCGAATCCTCCACCATGTTGGCAAAGCAGACGAACTTGGAGGCGCCTACGGACTCGTGGTCGGCGGTGAGCTTGGCCGAGTCGATGATGGTATGGGCTGCCATGAGCACGGCATCCATATTGATGCCCGCGCGCAGGCTCGCCACGTTCATGGACGAGCAAACGCGGCTTGTGCCGGCGAGCGCCTCGGGGATGGACTGAATCAAACGACGGTCGGCGTCACCGATGCCCTTCTGGACAACGGCGGAAAAGCCGCCCAGGTAATCGATGCCGAGCGTCTCGGCGGCGCGGTCGAGTGCGTGGGCGATGGGGGTGAGGTCCTCGTCCTTGCAGCATGCGGCAATCTTTGCCACGGGCGTGACGGAGACGCGCTTGTTAACGATGGGGATGCCGTATTCGCGTTCAAGATCCTCGGCGGTCTGTACGAGATTCTCGGCAGTGCTGGTCACGTGGTCATAGACCTTGGTGCACATGCGATCGAGGTTCTCGTCGGCACATCCCATAAGGGAGATGCCCATGGTGATGGTGCGGATGTCGAGGTTTTGCTCCGCGACCATGCCGCGGGTCTCTGCGATTTCTTGAGGCGTGATCGCCATGCGCGCTCCTTATGCTTGAGTCCAGCTTGTGGGCACTATTCTACCGTGCTTTACCTGTGCGCGGCGATAGGGTGTCGTTCTCGTTACCCATTTGTCAAAAAACGGGGACAAATCCTGCGGCGCTGTTCTGGTGTTTTGGATCTAGCTGCCAAAGACCTCTTCGGCGATGCGGGCGGATTCGGCAGCATCTTTTGCATAGTAGTCGGCGCCGATCTGTTTGGCGTATTCGGGGGTGAGGACAGCGCCGCCCACGATAATTTTGACGCCGGGCACCTCGGCATGCAGCAGGCGGATGGTCTCCTCCATACTGGTGACTGTGGTGGTCATGAGAGCCGAGAGGCCCACGAGTTTGATGTCACGTTCGCGCACTGCGTCGAGTACGGCTT
>UMII01068617.1_pt1 | contig 20126 bp, 14 predicted proteins | sample 1965731 | NCBI WGS metagenome assembly UMII01 (sample SAMEA4836118, study PRJEB28245) | human gut metagenome | biome: gut microbiome; material: fecal sample | place: Denmark | collected 2008
GGTGGGAGTTCGATTCTCTCATCCCCTGTTTTTAGCGGGTCGGAAAGTCTTTTAAATTAAGGCTTTCCGACTTTTTGCTTTTCATCCAAAATACAGGATACAGGAGCGCCGGAGAGGACTCCAAATTGACACTTTTTATTGCTTTTTATTGAAATAAAGCGTATTATAGATTTAATGAGTTAACAGCTCTCCACGATAACACGATAAAGTGTGTGTACCATGGGGAGCCTTTTATTTTTTTGACTATCAGATAAAAAGAAAATCAGAAAAGAGGAATATATGGAAAGTTTTTCAGTATTTGTGAATAATGTAGACTCGTTAGTATGGAGCATGGTACTTGTTGTATTATGTCTCGGTGTGGGATTGTATCTTTCAATCAGACTGAGATTCCCACAGATTCGACTGATGAAAGAAATGATTCATCTTTTAATGGATAAAGAAGAAAGTGAAAGCGGAATCACTTCGTTTCAGGCATTTGCGACAACGGTAGGTGCACGTGTTGGAATGGGAAATATTGCCGGTGTTGCTTCTGCGATTTTTTATGGAGGTCCGGGTTCTGTATTCTGGATGTGGATGATCGCGGCAATCGGAGCCGCATCTGCATTTGTAGAATCTGCGCTGGGACAGGCTTACAAGGTCAAAAATCCGGATGGAGAATTTTCAGGAGGCCCGGCATATTACATAGAAAAAGGGTTAAAATGCAAACCGTATGCGATCCTTTTTGCAATTGTTGCATTTCTTGGACCTGGATTTCTCATGCCGGGTGTGCAGATCAACTCACTTGTAACAGTATTTGAAGAAGCATTTTCTGTAAATAAAATTCTTGTCGGTGCTATCTGCTGTGTAATTCTCGGTATTGTTGTTTATGGAAGTATTAAAAGAATTGCACAGATTGCGGAATTACTTGCACCGGCGATGTGTGCGGTATATATTCTTGCAGCAGTCATTATTCTGGGACTTAATATTACGAAACTTCCGGGAATCCTGAAAATGATCATTCAGTCTGCATTCGGAGTGCATGCATTGCTGGGAGGTATTGTTGGTTCTGCAGTTTCATGGGGCGTCAAACGAGGCATTTATTCCAATGAAGCCGGAATGGGATGTGGTGCGATAGTTTCTGCAGCAGCAGAATGTTCACATCCTGCAAAACAGGGACTGATCCAGTCATTTTCCATTTATGTGGATACATTATTTATCGGAACAGCAACAGCAATGATCGTTCTTTTGACAGGTACATTTGATGTAGCTGATGCAGCCGGAAATCTTCTGATCAGTCAGACCGGCGGGCTGGAATCCGGAATCAAATGGACACAGCATGCATTGATAAGTACTTTTGGAACGTGGAGTGGCAAGGCACTTGCCATCATTATTGTTTTGTTTGTATTTACGTCTATGACGGGATATTGTTATCAGGCAGAATCCAATATCCGTTATCTGACAGGTAACAGCAAAAAGGCAGTTGCAATCGCCAGAGCAGTGTTCCTTGCAGCATCTTTCCTTGGGGCAATTGTAAATGCAGATGCTGTATGGGCAATGGGTGATATCGGATACGGACTTATGGCATGGGCAAATATCATTGCAATCGCACTTCTTGCACCAAAAGCTGTAGAAATCCTGCGAGATTACGAAAAACAAAAGAAAAGCGGTAAGAATCCGGTGTTTGATCCGGCAAAATTCGGTATCAAAGATGAGACCGGAGCGTGGAACCGAAAAAAAGATAGTTGACCTTGTGTCAGCTATCTTTTTGGTTATGAATAGATTTAGAAATTTTCTATGTATTTGATGACTTTTTCCGTGGTGGTGTTCTGATATTTCCCTTTTTTCCAGATAACACCAATACGCTGTTCGATGGAAGGCATGACCGGAATTCCAATTATTTCCGGATGGGCGTCAACAATAGAGCGGTACAGGAAAGTGCCGACCTGCTCGTTTTTTACCATATTGAGAAGTGTGGTAATCTGGCTGGTGTTCAGGAGCACATGTGGATTGACGCCGACTGCCTTGAACTGGCGTGTGAGGGTCATTACCTGAACAGAATCGGTATTAAAAAGAATCAGAGGTTCGTTGGCAAGCATATTTAGAAGGATAGTCTGCTGGCCGGCAAGCGGATGTTCCGGTGAGACACAGAAAAGCAGATCCTCTGTATCGATGATGCGGGAATTACATTTGTCAATGGCAGGCTGCTCTGCGTTTACAATCGCTACATCTAGTTTTTCCTCGAGTATGAGATTGCAGGCTTTGATTGAGCCGAATTCATAAAGGCGAAAATCAACCTCTGGAAAATTTTTTTTCAGTGAAAAATAGAGTTCCGGAAGATAGATGGTTCCGAGTATCGGCGGTATTCCGATACGTATGGGAATGATCTTTTTGCGTAGTTCGTGAAATTCAGATTCTACGGAATCTGCATGTGCAAGAAGTTCTTCAGCACTTTTATAAAAAAGCTCTCCCTCTGGAGTGAGGGTCAGTTTGTTATTATTGCGGAAAAAAAGATTGACGCCAAATTCTTCCTCCAAAGTGCGGATCGCATTGGAAATGGATGGCTGTGTTACAAAAAGTTCTTTGGCAGCCTTCGTGATATTGTGGTATCGCGCAGCAACACAAAAATATTCTAACTGAGTTAATTTCATAATGAAATTGTCCTCCATCGTAAAAATTTGTTTTTATAATAGCATATAATATAGAGAAAGTAAAAGATGGAGTTTTGAAATGCAGGAAATTATGCAGTATACCACATATGGAATCGCTTTGATCGGAGGGCTTGCATTCTTAGTCGCAATTATTGTGCAGGTGCTGAAAGAATTGCCGAAATTAAAAAAGATTCCGACAAGTGTTGTCGCGCTTGTGGTATCTCTGATCCTCTGTCCGGTTACGCTGATTGCTTTATGTACATGGTATGCCGTAAAAATCACGTGGTATTATGTTATGGCGGCGCTGCTCGGTGCTTTTCCGGTGTATCTCGTTGCGACAGGAGGATGGGAAAAAATAAAAGGAATCTGGGAGCGAACACAATACAAAAAGAAAAATCAATGAAACAAACAGACCCTATCTGGAAAAAAGAAGCAATGCATATCTGGATGATTTTACGAGGAATGCAGGAAGCAATAATTATACAAAATTTGCGAGAGATGTCAACAGGTGGGGACAGCCGGGATGTCAGGGACAGCCATGGTGTGCGGTTTATCAATTCTGGAAGCTGGTAAAAATACTCGGGCTGAAAAAAGCTCTGCAGATCATGGGAGGCGGTTTTTATAACTGTCGAAGTGTGACGAAACATGCAAAAAACAATGGTACATGGAAAAAAACACCGAAAAAAGGCGCACTGGTCGTTTTTCGAAATGGAGCACATATAGGATCAATTATTAATTATAATGGAAGCTACATCTATACAAATGAGGGAAATACTTCAAGTTCAGCGGGTGTGGAAAGTTCAGTCATCAAGAAGTGACCATTGCTTCGGGAAGGTAATCTGGTTGATATCTGTGACACCATAAAAGCCTCAGATGGTTCAGAGTAGCATTATGTACGAATTGCCGGTAAGTATTATGGATTTGTTGCCACAAAATATATAAAGCGACAGTGAGATAGAGACACAGGGAAAGGCTATTGAGACAATTTTTTCAATAGCTTTTTCTTATGGAACCATATGTTTTTATAAATGTACAATCTGGAAAGTGGCAGTTATAATAACAGCATAAACAGTAACGAACGGCCGAATGATTACTGAAATTACAAAACGAAAAATTAGGAGGGGGTAGTAATGAGTCCATCAACAATTACGTTGCTGTTTCTCCTTTTTGCGGTAATCATGTTTGTACTTGAAAAGATTCCGCTTGGAGTTACATCAATGATCGTCTGTATAGGTCTCGTGGTAACCGGAGTACTTGATGTAAAAACAGCTTTTGCAGGATTCATCGACAGTAATGTCATCTTGTTTGTATCCATGTTCATCGTGGGTGGGGCTTTATTTGAAACTGGCATGGCAAACAAAATCGGAGGTATTGTAACAAAATTTGCAAAAACAGAAAGAATGCTGATCATCGCGATCATGGTAATCGTAGGTCTGATGAGTGGTGTATTATCCAACACAGGTACAGCAGCAGTTCTGATTCCGGTAGTTATCGGTATTGCAGCAAAATCCGGATACAAGAGATCCCGTCTTCTGATGCCTCTGGTATTTGCAGCAGCTATGGGCGGTAACCTTTCTCTGATAGGAGCTCCGGGTAACCTGATCGCACAGAGTGCACTTCAGGAAATTGACATGAAATTTGGTTTTTTCGAATATGCAATCGTAGGTATTCCAATCCTGGTTGCAGGAATTCTCTTCTATGCAACAGTTGGTTATAAGCTTCTTCCGAATCATGATGTAAAGGATGAAGGAGCGTTTGACACAGAAAAAGATTTCAGCGGTGTTTCGGTATGGAAACAGTGGTTATCTCTGATAATCCTTGTGCTGACACTGCTGGCAATGATCTTCGAAGACAAAATCGGCGTTAAGTTATGTATTTCCGGTGGAATCGGAGCACTGCTTCTAATCCTCACAGGAGTTATTTCAGAGAAAGATGCACTGAAATCCATCGATCTCAAGACAATCTTTCTTTTTGGTGGTACGCTTTCCCTTGCAGCAGCACTTCAGGAAACAGGAGCCGGTGAACTGATTGCCAACAAAGTGATTGGAGCACTTGGTGCAAATCCATCTCCATACATACTGACATTTGTAGTATTTATTCTCTGCTGTATCCTGACGAATTTCATGTCAAACACAGCAACGACCGCTCTTATGGTTCCAATCTGTCTGTCCATCGCACAGGGAATGGGAGCTGACCCGAGAGCAGTACTGATGGCATGTGTAATCGGCGGTTCCTGTGCTTACGCAACACCGATCGGAATGCCGGCAAATACGATGGTAGTCGGAGCAGGCGGATACAAATTTATGGATTATGTAAAAGCAGGTTTTCCGCTTATCATTATAGCAACTATTGTAAGTATGATCATTCTTCCGATCGTATTCCCGTTCTTCCCGTGAGAAGCAGCGGCATGAAAGGAATTTGATACAATAAAAATAAGCTTAGTTTAATCTCAATTATATGAACCAGGAGGACAAAAAAAATGGGTAAGAAAGAACAGGTAGAGCAGCTTACCACTTATATGGCGAACTTTGTTTCCTATATTGGTAAAGTACTGCCGGATGACATCAAAGCAAAGATCAATGAGCTTGCAGAGAAAGAGGACAGCCCACTTTCCAAAGTAATCTACCAGACAATGCAGAGAAATCAGGTCCTTGCAAAAGAACTCAACAGACCGAGCTGTCAGGACACCGGTGTATTACAGTTCTGGGTAAAATGTGGTACAAACTTTCCATTAATCGGGGAACTCGAAGCACTGCTCAAAGAAGCTGTTGTAAAAGCTACTTTCGAAGCACCTCTTCGTCATAACAGCGTAGAAACATTTGATGAGTACAATACCGGTAAAAACGTTGGTAAAGGAACTCCTACTGTATTCTGGGATATCGTTCCGGACAGTGATAAATGTGAGATTTATACATACATGGCCGGCGGCGGATGTACTCTTCCGGGAAAAGCTATGGTTCTGATGCCGGGTGAAGGTTATGAAGGCGTAACAAAATTTGTTATGGATGTTATGACCTCCTATGGCTTAAATGCTTGTCCGCCACTCCTTGTAGGTGTTGGTGTTGCAACATCCGTAGAAACTGCAGCACTGCTTTCAAAGAAAGCTCTTATGAGACCGCTTGGAAGCCACAACGAAAACGAGCGTGCTGCATCTATGGAAAAACTGCTTGAAGACGGTATCAATGCGATCGGCCTTGGACCACAGGGTATGGGCGGTAAATATTCTGTAATGGGTGTTCATATCGAAAACACAGCGAGACATCCATCCACAATCGGTGTGGCTGTAAACGTTGGATGTTGGTCCCACAGACGTGGACACATCATTTTTGATAAAGACCTTAACTACACAATCACAACACATTCGGGGGTGACTTTATAATGCTGGAAATGAAAGATGGAAAGAAAATTTTAACAACACCGGTCTCAGCAGAAGATCTCAAGGATATCCATGTAGGAGATATCGTATACTTAAATGGAAGCATGACAACCTGCCGTGACGTTGCACACAGACGTCTCGTAGAAGAAGGACGTGAACTTCCGGTTGATGTAAAGGATGCAGCTATTTTTCATGCCGGACCGATCATCCGTCCACTGGAAAACGACAAGTTCGAAATGGTATCTGTAGGACCGACAACCAGTATGCGTATGGAAAAATTTGAATATGAATTCGTAAAAGAGACAGGTGTCCGCGTGATTATCGGTAAAGGTGGTATGAAAGAAAACACCGAGCGTGCCTGCAAAGAGTTTGGTGCGATCCACTGTGTATTCCCGGCCGGAAACGCAGTTGTAGCAGCAACAGAAGTAGAAGAAATCGTAGATGCTCAGTGGAGAGACCTCGGAATGCCTGAGACACTGTGGCACTGCCGTGTCAAAGAGTTCGGACCGCTGATCGTATCTATCGATACAGAAGGCCGCAACCTCTTTGAAGAGAATAAAGTGATCTTCAATCAGAGAAAAGATAAAGCAGTAGAAGAAATCTGCAAACATGTAAGTTTCATTAAATAATTAAATTCCTCAAAAGCAATTTCTACACACACGTACTTAGTAAGTAAACCAAAATTTTTTGCCAAAAAATAAAGCCAAAACAGAAGCCACACAGAAGGATTCACTGCCATGGTCCTTGGGTGTGGCTTTTGTCTGGTTTGATAAGAAAATTCTCCTGAGATTAATAAAATTTTATACGAAACTAAGATCTTTATAAGCAGGAAAACCATAAGCTGATTCGGTATTTCTGATTGCACAGAGAATTGCTTCTGCCATCACATCTGCAGCAAGTGTTCCGACCATATCACAGTCAGCAGGTATGTTTCCGACAGAAAGTGCGTAAATACTGTCTCCGTCAGCCGAGGTATGTACAGGACGGATCGAACGTGCATAGCCATTGTGTGTCATGCCGGCAATTTTACAGAGCTGGCTTTTGGTGAAGGCGGCATTGGTGATAATCGCACCGATTGTGGTATTTTCCACAAATTTATTTTCGTGGATGTCATATGACCGGTAAAGAAACTGTGCAGAATCAGCAAAAGATTTCCGGTCATCAGAGAGCATGCCGGCGATGATCTGACCATTGTGATGATCATAAATATCCCCCAGGGCATTGACGGCGACGATAGCGCCGATCTTTAATTCTCCAATCTGTACTGCATAACTTCCGATGCCGGATTTCATGCAGTGTTCCATGCCGTTTAATTTGCCGATGGTTGCGCCGGTTCCGACACCAAAGCAGCCATCCTGGTAATTATTCTGCCAGGCACCGACACAGGCTTCGTATCCCATGGCTTTATCCGGACGGGTATATGGATCAGCAACAGTCAGATCAAAAATATCTGACTGACATACGAGAGGAACTTTCGCGATGCCGACATCGAGCCCGATTCCTTTTTCTTCCAGAAACTGCATAACACCGCCGGCAGCATCAAGTCCGAAAGCACTTCCACCGCCGAGCAGGACTGCGTGAATCCGATCGGCAGCAGCAAGAGGTTTCAACAGTTCGCTTTCACGGGAAGCCGGTCCGCCTCCACGTACATCGAGTCCTGCGCACATGCCGGTTTCGCTTATAATGACGGTACAGCCTGTTCCGGCCGAGGTGTTTTGGGCATTACCAATGCGGATATTGTCAAAATCTTTTATGGAAATTATTTTCATTGTATGCCTCCTTGAGTTAATTATAATTATACTAACAAAGAACTATTTTAAAGTCAAACAGAATGGAGGAACAAAAAAGTTGCAGCAGAGTGAAAAGAAGGAAAGCGTTTTGCGATATCTGATTGCAAGAACTCTCTCAGGCAGTTATAATGAACATCAGGACTTCTAAAAAAGAAGATAATGATGGGGGAACTGGAGAGGGAAAATTATGGATTATCAGCAGCTTATTACATTTATCATGGAAATGCTCGGAACAGTGGCGTTTGCAGCGTCCGGAGCTATGGTAGCGGTAGATCGTGCCATGGATATTTTTGGTGTGATCGTGCTCGGAGTTACAACAGCTGTCGGTGGTGGGGCGATACGTGATGTGATTCTTGGAATCGTACCACCTGCAATGTTCAGAAATCCGATTTATACACTGGTGGCAACGATCACATCCTGTGTGGTTTTTCTGATTTTATATTTAAAGAAAGAGCTTTTACAGGGGCACAATCGTGAGACTTATGACAAAGTCATGCTTGTGATGGACTCGATCGGACTTGGGATATTTACGGTAGTAGGTGTAAACACCGGAATTTCACATGGATATGTGGATTATATGTTTCTGCTTGTGTTTCTTGGGACGATTACCGGCGTTGGTGGTGGATTACTGAGAGATATTATGGCAGGAGTACCACCATACATTCTTGTGCGCCATATTTATGCATGTGCATCAATCGTAGGAGCAATCGTCTGTGTGGTTCTGTACCGTCATTTTGGTGCGGTTGCATCTATGGTAGGAGCATCGGCAGTCGTAGTTCTGATCCGGTATCTGGCCGCACATTACCGCTGGAATCTTCCGAAACTTGCACGTGAAGAAGAGAATTGAATATTGTTGCAGACAAAGAAGCAGCCCTTCTCCGAATCGGAGAGGAGCTGCTTTTGTTCATTTTACTTATAGAGGAAATTTTTAAGGGTTTACCGAAATGTTATTCCAGTGGCTGTGTGTCCTGGAGTGCCTCAAATCCTTCTTCACCGGTACGGATCTTGACAACATTTTCGATATCGTATACAAATACTTTACCGTCACCGTACTGACCGGTATGAAGAACTCTTTTGGCAGTTTCGATAACTGTTTTGACTGGTACCAGGCTGACAACAATCTCAATCTTAATCTTAGGCAGCAGGTTCATATCCATCTCAACACCACGGTAGTAGGAGCGGGCACCTTTCTGTACACCACATCCCATAACGTTTGTAATTGTGATACCGGTAACACCGATTTCATTCATTGCATGCATGAAGTCTTCAAGTTTACTCTGACGTGTGATAATAACTACTTTTGTCAGCTTGTGTACGCCTTCTTTTGGAAGTTCCGGAATTGTGTTAACAACTTCAGCCGGAGCTACATTTGCAGAAACATTTGCAGAGGCTGCTTTCTTTGCAACGCCCATAGGAGTAGGAACAGTCATGGTGTCATGTACAACAAATCCGTCATAAGCACTTGTAAGACCATGTTCTTTGGAATCCAGACCTTCGATTTCTTCTTCGGCGGATACACGAAGGCCGATGGTATGTTTGATCGCCTGGAAAATAATTGTCATAGTAACAGCAACCCATGCGATTGTGATGAGCATACCGACGAGCTGTACGCCGAATCCATGGAGACCGCCGCCAACCAGAAGACCTTTCCAGCCTGTGCCAGCTCCGTCAGAGAAAAGACCAACTGCAAGGGTACCAAAAGCACCGTTTAATCCGTGGACACCGACTGCACCAACCGGATCATCTACTTTAAGTACTTTGTCAATAAATTCAATGCCGAATACAACTACAAAACCAGAGATAATACCAATGATAGCAGCAGATACTGGAGATACGGTATCACATCCGGCTGTAATAGCAACAAGACCTGCAAGAGATCCGTTCAGAGACATGGAAACATCAGGTTTTTTGTATCTTACCCATGTGATGAGCATAACGGCAACTGTCGCAACAGCAGCAGCAAGGTTGGTAGTTACAAAAATCCTACCTGCACTTACGATAGCATCGCCTTCCATGCTGACAGTAGATGCACCGTTAAATCCGAACCAGCAGAACCAGAGGATGAATACACCTAAAGCACCGATGGTAAGGTTGTGTCCCGGAATGGCTTTTGATTTGCCGCTCTTAGAGTATTTTCCGATACGAGGTCCGAGGATGAGAGCACCGACAAATGCGGCAACACCACCGACCATATGTACTGCACAGGAACCAGCAAAATCATGGAATCCCATCTGGCTGATAAAACCACCGCCCCAGATCCAGTGTCCGGATACCGGATAAACGATCAGGCTGATCAGAAAACTGTAGATACAGTAGGATGAGAACTTTGTACGCTCTGCCATAGCTCCGGATACGATCGTAGCGGATGTTGCGCAGAAGACGGTCTGGAAGATCAGGAATGCCCAGAACGGAACACCGTCAGGGAGCATCGCGGAACCATAATTAGCTTCGGTAGCAATACCGCCGATCTTTCCGAAGAATCCGTTTCCGGCTCCGAACATGATTCCGAATCCGACGATCCAGAATGTAGGAGTACCGATACAAAAGTCCATAAGGTTTTTCATAATAATGTTACCGGCATTTTTCGCTCTGGTAAAACCAGTTTCGACCATTGCAAAACCGGCCTGCATAAAGAAGACAAGTGCGGCACCTAAAAGTACCCATATTGTGTTTACTGCTGAATAATCCATAAAGTTACCTCTCTTTCCCTAAAAAGTTGAATAAGTTAATGGTTACAAAATTGAAAAGGCACGGGAATGATGTTATATCATTCTCCGCGCCTTTACGAATCAAATATATATATGTAAAACAGGGGATGTCGTATCGTGTGATTAATGGATGAGGAAATCGATAATGAATTATGAAGTATGAAGTAGTTCATGTTCATAGTGACATCCCCTGATTTTACCATTGTGAAATTGTTTTTCCTCAGTCAGAGATAGAAAACAGAAGTTTTCCGTATGTCGGATATGGAAGGATGGAATCCGGGATCAGAACTTCGGCTGCATCAGCGGAAGCACGAACCTTTTCCATATCAGAAAGGACAACGCTCTGATAAAGTTTAGCACTTTTAAGAAGATCTTTGCCGGCTTCATATTCAGCCATAGCAGTATCTTTTTTCAGGGTTTCGAGATCTTTTGTCATGGCCTCGGAAAGCTCTGTCAGCTGTGTAAGAAGAGAAGCCTCTGCGGATACGGAAATATCCGGAACGACTGATTTCTTAAGTGCTGCGGTCTGTGCAATTTTTTCCATGTATGTAGTAATGCTCGGAAGAAGATCTTTCTGAATGATCTCAGCTAAAGTACCTGCTTCAATGTGAAGAGTTTTCACATAGTTGTCGAGCTTGATCTCATAACGTGAATGAAGTTCTGCATCAGTGAAGATATGATGACTGGTAAGCAGTTTTTCATTTTTTTCATCGATGAAGTGCGGCAGTGCATCCGGTGTGGAAACCAGATTGTAGAGACCACGTTTTTCTGCTTCTTCAATCCATTCATCTGTATAACCGTTTCCGTTGAAGATAACTCGTTTGTGATCAATGATCGTCTTTTTCAGCAGTTCATGAACAGCGGTATCCATATTTTCAGCCGGAACATCTTTCAGTTCCTCATAGAACTGATGAAGTACCTCTGCAACAGCAGTGTTGAGGATGATGTTCGGGTTGGCTACAGAAGAAGATGAGCCAAGCATACGGAATTCAAATTTATTTCCGGTAAATGCAAACGGTGAAGTACGGTTTCTGTCTGTGTTATCTTTTACGAAGTGAGGAAGTACTTTTGCACCGATATCCATCTGAACAGCACCGTGTCCGGCAAAGAATTCATCGTTTTCGATTGCCTTGAGCACTTCGGTAAGTTCATCACCGAGGAAGATGGATACTACAGCCGGCGGAGCCTCGTTTGCACCGAGACGGTGGTCGTTTCCGGCACTTGCAACAGAAATACGAAGCAGATCAGCGTAGTCATCAACTGCTTTGATAACAGCTACAAGGAATACAAGGAACTGTGTATTTTCAGCTGGTGTTTTGCCAGGATCCAGAAGGTTGACTCCGGTGTCTGTGCTCATGGACCAGTTATTGTGTTTACCACTGCCGTTGATTCCTTCGAATGGTTTTTCATGAAGCAGGCAGACCATGTTGTGTTTTGCTGCAACTTTTTTCATGATTTCCATGGTCAGCTGGTTGTGATCGACAGCAACGTTTGTTGTATCAAATACAGGAGCAAGCTCATGCTGTGCAGGAGCAACTTCATTATGTTTTGTCTTTGCCGGAATACCGAGTTTCCAGAGCTCTTCGTCCAGATCATGCATGTAAGCTGCAACACGTGGCTTCAGAGTTCCGAAATAGTGATCTTCCATTTCCTGTCCTTTAGGAGCCGGAGCACCGACCAGTGTACGTCCGCAGAAGATTAGGTCCTTTCTCTTATTATAAAGATCCTTGTCTACAAGGAAATATTCCTGTTCCGGACCTACGGTTGTGTTGATGTGTTTGACTTCTGTATTGCCAAGAAGACGAAGAATCTTAACAGCCTCTTTATTTAAGGTATCCATGGAACGAAGAAGAGGAGTTTTCTTATCAAGTGCTTCGCCGCTGTAAGAACAGAAAGCTGTCGGGATATAAAGTGTACGGTCTTTAATGAATGCCGGTGAAGTAGGATCCCATGCTGTATAACCTCTTGCTTCGAAGGTGGCGCGAAGACCGCCTGACGGGAAACTGGATGCATCCGGTTCACCTTTTACAAGTTCCTTGCCGGAGAAGTCCATAATAACCTGACCGTCAACAGTAGGAGAAATGAAACTGTCATGTTTCTCTGCTGTAAAGTTGGTCATTGGCTGGAACCAGTGAGTATAATGGGTAGCGCCGTGTTCCAGTGCCCATTCTTTCATGGCAACTGCTACAGAGTTGGCAACATCAAGCTCCAGATGTGTACCGTTCTCGATTGTTTTCTTCAGCGCCTTGTACATATCTTTCGGTAATTTCTCACGCATGATCTTGTCGTTAAAAACAAGACTGCCATAAATTTCAGGAATGCTATGTCCCATAGTAAAGTCTCCTTTCGATTTTCGATTCCATTAATCGTTATGATCTTAGTGATAAACAAAAAAGGCGCCTTGGAATCTAATCCAAAGCGCCGTTGCTTATGTGATGTAGTATACACAAAAAAAAACTCTTGTCAACATTTTTTGTGAAAAAAAATTTCAAATTTTTTGTTTGGTCAGATGAATTTATTTGTATGGCTTTTTGCAGGGACAAGGGTTGACAAAAGTCGATCTTCTATTATAATTTCAGGTAGATTCACAGGTAAATTTCATAGATAATGGGAGGAAATTCTGATGGCAGGAATTAAGGAAGCCTGTGGTGTATTTGGTATTTATGATCTGGATGGAGGTAATGTTGTTCCATCCATTTATTATGGCCTTACATCACTTCAGCATCGTGGACAGGAGTCTTGCGGACTTGCAGTTTCCAAAACGAACGGAGAGCGCGGTAATGTTCAGTTTCATAAAGATCTCGGACTGGTAAGTGAAGTTCTCCGTGAAGATACCATACGGAATATGGAGGGGGATCTCGGGATCGGACATGTACGTTATTCCACGACCGGTGCATCTGTTGCGGAGAATGCACAGCCGCTGGTTTTGTCTTATATTAAGGGAACACTCGCACTTGCACATAATGGTAACCTGATCAATACCCCTGAATTGAAATGGGAACTGATTCAGAATGGAGCGATTTTCCATACGACGACAGACTCAGAGGTTATTGCATTCCATGTGGCAAGAGAAAGGGTACATTCCAAAACTGTTCAGGAAGCAGTTCTGAAAACCGCCCGCAAGCTAAAAGGAGGCTATGCGCTTGTAATCATGAGCCCGAGAAAACTGATCGGTGTCCGTGATCCGCTTGGATTGAAGCCGCTTTGCCTTGGTAAGCGTGACAATACATATGTGCTTGCTTCTGAAAGCTGTGCACTTACTTCTGTAGGTGCTGAATTCGTCAGAGACATTGAACCGGGTGAGATGATCACGATTTCAAAGAACGGAATCGAATCCAACAAAGAACTGAGTACCGGCAAACATGCCCATTGTGTATTTGAATATATTTATTTTGCAAGACTGGACAGTATGATGGACGGTGTAAAGATTTATGATGCACGTATCCGTGGTGGTAAATCCCTTGCAAAATCCTACCCGGTAGATGCGGATCTGGTTACAGGTGTTCCGGAATCCGGTATTCCGGCAGCGAAAGGTTATTCAGAAGAATCGGGAATCCCGTTTGGATTTGCATTTTATAAGAACAGCTATATCGGAAGAACCTTTATCAAACCGACACAGAAAGAACGTGAGTCCAGTGTCCATCTGAAACTGAGTGTGCTGGATTCAGCAGTTAAAGGTAAACGCATCGTACTGGTAGACGATTCCATCGTGCGAGGAACTACGATCGCAAATCTGATCCGTATGTTGAAGAAGGCCGGCGCGCTGGAAGTTCATGTAAGAATCAGTTCACCGCCGTTCCTGCATCCATGTTATTTCGGAACAGATGTACCGTCTAATGATCAGCTGATCGCAAGCAATCACAGTGCACAGGAAATCTGTGAGATGATCGGGGCAGATTCTCTTGGATATATGCAGAGTGAATATCTTGAGGGAATGGCAGGCAACCTTCCGTTATGTAAAGCCTGCTTCGATGGTAAGTATCCGATGGATGTGGAAGCAGAACTCAACAAAAAAATCGACTGTGGATGTTGATATTTTTACAAAAATACATATTTACAAACGAAAAAAAATAAGGTATAGTAAATTTCATATTTTAGGATCTTATTCTGACAAAGGCGTCAGGAGCGATTGGGGATAGTCCCTTATGCGCTTCTGGCGCCTTTTTTAATTTTAAGATACAGGATAGAGGAGGAAATCGGTAATGGCAGTAAAATATGTTTTTGTAACAGGTGGTGTAGTATCCGGACTTGGTAAAGGTATTACGGCAGCGTCTCTCGGAAGACTTCTGAAAGCGCGCGGATATCAGGTGACTATGCAGAAGTTTGATCCTTATATCAATATTGACCCGGGTACAATGAATCCGATCCAGCATGGAGAAGTTTTTGTTACGGACGATGGTACAGAGACGGACCTGGATCTGGGGCATTATGAAAGATTTATTGATGAAAGCCTTGACAAAAATTCCAATGTAACGACCGGTAAGGTTTACTGGTCTGTATTACAGAAGGAACGTCACGGAGATTTCGGCGGAGGAACCGTGCAGGTCATCCCTCATATTACAAATGAAATTAAGAGCCGTTTCTACCGTGCAAAATCACAGGACGAAGAAAAAATTGCAATTATTGAAGTTGGTGGAACCGTCGGAGATATTGAAAGCCAGCCGTTTCTGGAATCTATCCGTCAGTTCCAGCATGATGTAGGACATGACAATGCAATTCTTCTACATGTAACACTGATTCCATATCTGAAAGCCTCGGAAGAAATGAAGACCAAACCGACACAGGCGAGTGTTAAAGAACTTCAGGGAATGGGAATACAGCCGGATGTACTGGTATGCAGAAGCGAACATCCGTTGACTGATGAAATCAAAGGAAAGATCGCTCTGTTCTGTAACGTACCGGTCAGCCATGTACTGCAGAATCTGGATGTGGAATATCTGTATGAAGCACCGCTTGCCATGGAACGTGAGAAACTGGCAGATGTAGTACTGGAATCCTTAAGACTTGAAAATCGCAAACCGGACTTAAGTGAGTGGGTTCAGATGGTCAATGACCTCAGAAATCCGGAAAGCGTTGTAAATATTGCAATGGTAGGAAAATATACACAGCTTCATGATGCTTATTTAAGTGTGGTAGAAGCTCTGAAACATGGTGGTATTTCCTGTAAAGCAAAGGTTGAGATTACCTGGATCGATTCTGAAGAACTGAATGAGAAAAATCTGGATCAGACACTTCATAAAGTAGACGGTATGCTTGTTCCGGGGGGATTTGGAAACAGAGGAACCGAAGGTATGATTCTTGCAGCACAGTATGCACGTGTACACAAGATTCCATATCTGGGTATCTGCCTCGGCATGCAGATGGCAATTGTGGAATTTGCCCGTCACGTGCTCGGATATGAAGATGCCAACAGTATCGAACTGGATCCGTCAACAAAGCATCCGGTAATTGCATTGATGCCGGATCAGGAGAGCGTGGAAGATCTGGGAGGTACTTTAAGACTCGGAAGCTATCCATGCGTACTTGCAGACAGCTCCAAAGCACTGGAATTGTTTGGAAAGAAAGAAATTCAGGAGCGTCACAGACATCGTTACGAAGTCAACAATGCATATCGTGAAGAATTGGCCACAAAAGGTATGACGATTGCAGGTACTTCTCCTGACGGACACATCGTAGAGATGATCGAGATCAAGGATCATCCGTTTTACGAAGGAACACAGGGACATCCGGAATTCAAATCCAGACCGAACCATGCACATCCGCTGTTTCGTGGATTTGTAAAGGCAGCAGATGATTATGCAAAACTGAAAAAAAGCCGGCAGGCGAAAAATCAGGAATAAGAAAGGGTAAATGAATATGCAGGAAGTAAGCAGAGAAAATCATGGTCTGTACCGCAGTGAATTTGAACACGACAACTGCGGGATCGGTGCTGTTGTAAATATAAAAGGTAAAAAAACTCATGATACAGTTGCCAATGCGCTCAGGATTGTAGAACATCTGGAGCATCGTGCCGGTAAAGATGCAGAAGGAAAGACCGGTGATGGTGTTGGTATCCTTCTGCAGATTTCTCACAAATTCTTCAAAAAGGCCTGTAAGAAAGAAGGCTTTGAAATCGGTGAAGAGAGAGAATACGGTATTGCACAGTTCTTTTTCCCACAGCATGAGATCAAACGTGCACAGGCGAAAAAGATGTTTGAGATCATTGTGGAAAAAGAAGGACTGGAACTTCTCGGATGGAGAACCGTGCCGGTAATTCCGGAGGTTCTCGGTCATAAAGCAAGAGAATGTATGCCATACATCATGCAGGCATTTATCAAAAAGCCGGAAGAAGTAGAAAAAGGGCTGCCGTTTGACAGAATGCTGTATATTGCACGCCGCGAGTTTGAACAGAGTAATGATAATACTTATGTTGTGTCTATGAGCAGCCGTACGATCGTATATAAAGGTATGTTTCTTGTAGGACAGCTCCGCACATTCTTTGCAGATCTGCAGAGCCCGGATTATGAATCTGCGATCGCCATGGTGCATTCCAGATTCAGTACAAACACCAATCCGAGCTGGGAGAGAGCACATCCGAACCGCTTTATGGTACACAATGGTGAGATCAATACCATCCGTGGAAATGCTGATAAGATGCTTGCACGAGAGGAAAATATGGAATCTCCTTATCTGAAGGGTCAGCTTCATAAAGTTCTTCCTGTAGTTAACCGCAATGGTTCTGACTCTGCAATGCTGGATAATACACTGGAATTTCTGGTTATGAGTGGTATGGAGCTTCCGCTTGCAGTCATGATCACGATTCCGGAACCATGGGCATATAACGATACGATTTCTCAGGAAAAGAGAGATTTTTATCAGTATTATGCAACAATGATGGAACCATGGGATGGACCTGCGTCCATTCTGTTTTCTGATGGTGATGTGATGGGAGCAGTCCTTGACCGTAATGGTCTGCGTCCGTCCAGATATTATATTACTTCTGATGGTTATATGATCCTTTCTTCTGAAGTTGGTGTCATGCCGGTACCGGAAGACAAGATCGTATTAAAAGAGCGTCTGCATCCGGGCAAAATGCTGCTTGTGGATACCGTTCAGGGAAAAGTTATTGATGATGATGAACTGAAAGAAAAATATGCAACCATGCAGCCATATGGTGAGTGGCTGAACAGCAATCTGGTACAGCTTAAAGATATTAAGATCCCGAACATCCGTATGGAAGAATATACAGATGAACAGCGTGCACGTCTGCAGAAAGCATTCGGCTATACGTATGAACAATATCGTACTTCTATCCGCACCATGGCGCTGAACGGAGCTGAGAGTATCGGTGCAATGGGTGTGGATACACCACTTGCTGTACTGTCTGATCAGGACCGCCCGTTGTTTGATTATTTCAAACAGCTTTTTGCACAGGTTACAAACCCGCCAATCGATGCGATCCGTGAAGAAATTGTTACTTCTACCAGTGTATATGTCGGTAAAGACGGAAACCTTCTGGTACAGCAGCCGGAGAACTGTCATGTACTGAAGATCGTTCATCCGATCCTGACAAATACCGATATGCTGAAAATCAAGAATATGCAACATGAGGGATTTAAAGTAGCGGTAGTTTCAACTCTTTATTATAAGAGTACAAAACTGGAACGTGCGATTGACCGCCTGTTTGTAGAAGTAGATAAAGCATACCGTGATGGTGCAAATATTCTGGTGCTTTCAGACAGAGGTGTGGATGAAAACCATATGCCGATCCCGTCATTACTTGCAGTATCCGCGGTACATCAGCATCTGGTAAAGACAAAGAAGAGTACATCTCTTGCTATCATACTGGAATCCGGGGAACCAAGAGAAGTACATCATTTTGCAACACTGCTCGGCTATGGCGCAAGTGCTGTTAACCCTTATCTTGCTCTGGAAACCATCCGTGAGCTGATTGACAATCATATGCTGGATAAAGATTATTATGCAGCAGTAGAAGACTATAACCATGCGGTATTAAGCGGTATTGTCAAGATTGCGTCCAAAATGGGTATTTCCACGATCCAGTCTTATCAGGGTTCCCAGATCTTTGAGGCAATCGGTATTTCTCAGGAAGTGATCGACAAATACTTTACAGGAACCGTAAGCCGTGTAGGTGGAATTACACTGGAAGACATTGAAGATAATGTAGAAAAACTGCATTCCGAGGCATTTGATCCGTTAGGTCTTGATACAGACCTTACACTTGACAGTGTCGGCGCACATAAAATGAGAAGTCAGGGAGAAGAACATCGTTACAACCCGCAGACGATCCATCTTCTGCAGGAGTCTACGTGGACCGGAAGCTACGATCTTTTCAAACAATATACAGCGCTGGCAGATAAAGAAAGCCATGGTGCACTCAGAGGTCTTCTGGAGTTTAATTATCCGGAAAAGGCAATCCCGATCGAAGAAGTCGAGAGTGTGGATGAAATCGTAAAACGATTCAAGACAGGTGCAATGTCCTATGGATCTATTTCTCAGGAAGCACATGAGACACTTGCAATCGCAATGAACCATCTGCATGGTAAATCTAATACAGGTGAAGGGGGAGAGAGTGCAGAACGTATTGCTTCTGCCGGAAGCAAGAATGACCGCTGTTCCGCAATCAAACAGGTTGCCAGTGGCCGATTTGGTGTAACAAGCCGTTATCTTGTATCTGCAAGAGAAATCCAGATCAAGATGGCACAGGGCGCAAAACCTGGTGAGGGCGGACACCTTCCTGCAAAGAAAGTATATCCGTGGATTGCCAAAACACGTCATTCCACACCGGGTGTTTCTCTGATTTCACCACCACCGCATCATGATATTTATTCCATCGAGGATCTGGCGCAGCTGATCTACGATTTAAAGAATTCAAATGTATATGCAGATATTTCTGTCAAACTGGTTTCTGAGGCTGGTGTCGGTACTGTCGCGGCCGGTGTTGCAAAAGCCGGTGCACAGACAGTTCTGATCTCCGGTTATGACGGAGGAACAGGTGCCGCACCAAGAAGCTCTATCCACAATGCAGGACTTCCATGGGAACTTGGCCTTGCAGAGACACATCAGACACTTCTTATGAACGGACTTCGTAACCGTGTGCGTATTGAGACAGACGGAAAGCTTATGAGTGGCCGTGATGTTGCAATCGCAGCACTTCTTGGCGCTGAAGAATTCGGCTTTGCGACAGCTCCGCTTGTAACAATGGGATGTGTGATGATGCGTGTATGTAATCTGGACACATGTCCGGTAGGCGTTGCAACACAGAATCCAGAGCTTCGTAAACGCTTCCGCGGAAAACCGGAATATGTAGAAAACTTTATGAGATTTATTGCACAGGAACTGAGAGAATATATGGCACGTCTTGGCGTTCATACAGTAGATGAAATGGTCGGACGTACAGATCTCTTAAAACAGTCTCCGGATGCAGTCGAACCACATAAAGGAAAACTGGATTTAAGTGCAATTCTGAATAACCCATATGCCGGAAATGGTCAGAAAGTGACATTTGACCCGAAAGCAGTATATAATTTTGAACTGGAAAAGACACTCGATGAAAAAGTTCTTCTTAAGAAATGTGCAAAGTGAAGTGCTATAATAAAGTTGTAACAGAAGTGGCTAATAAGAT
>UMII01023512.1_pt1 | contig 20069 bp, 6 predicted proteins | sample 1965731 | NCBI WGS metagenome assembly UMII01 (sample SAMEA4836118, study PRJEB28245) | human gut metagenome | biome: gut microbiome; material: fecal sample | place: Denmark | collected 2008
CTGCCGTTACTTGATGATGTTTTCGCACCAGCGCTGCATGATCGCTGCGATCTCGGCACGGGTGGCGGTGCCGGTCGGTGCCAGACGGCCGCCATTCTTACCGTTCAGCACGCCTGCGCCGACTGCCCACTGCAGAGCCGGAATCGCGTACTCACTTGCCTGCTGAACATCCACATAGCTGAGAATATTGGTATTCTCACCCACGCTTACGTCGATACCCTTGCTCTGGGCGTAGCGATACAGGATCGCTGCCGCCTGCTCGCGGGTGACGGCTGCATTCGGTCGGAAGGTACCGTCTGCATAGCCGGTTACGACCTTACTGGACGCTGCCCAGCCGACTGCTTCGGCATACCATGCGTCAGCCTGCACATCCGAGAAGTTCGCTGCTGTGCCCTTCGGCTTGCCTTCCAGGTTATACAGGATCTGCACGAGCATACCGCGCGTCAGGTTGGCATTCGGTGCAAATGCACGGCTCGATACACCGTTCATCATTTTGTGCGTGAGCACATAATCAATGGACAGATGATACCACTTTGCAGTATCTACATCTGTAAACGGTGCGGACGGACAATCCTTGCCGCCATCGCACGGCTGGTCTGCGGTAGTCTTGAAGCCCACGCTGACCTTAGCCGCCGGCATCTTAAAGGTGTATTTGCCGCTGCCGAGATCGGTCAGGGCAACCGTCTTGCCGTTTACGTCCGTGACAGTCAGCGTACCTTCTCCGGCAACAGTCAGCGTTACGGTGTCGCCTGCGGCCGCCTTGGTCTTATCCGCCTTGACGGTATTCGCCAGTGCGGACGGGATCACGATGTCGTAGGTGGTCGGGGCAACGGCTCCGCCGCCGCCACCGCCGCCGCCCGACGTCGGCGCGGTATACTTCGTCCAGCTTACGCCGAACGGAGACAGGCTGGTTACATGGAACCGCAGACCATCGGTCTCCTTGGTGATATGGGTAAACTTCTCGATCTTGCCCTCGGAACCGGTCTTGGTCAGCATATGGACGATTTGGAAGGTATCCTTGCTGTCCGTACCGTTCGGATACGGCAGAACAACGTCTACACCGTCCGCCGGGAAGTTGTTTTCGTTTACCGGAATCCACTTGCCGCTGTCATAGTATTTAAGCGCGATGTCGTAGAATGCCACGCCATCCTTCCTGCCGGTCAGTTCCGCTGCCAGCTTTGTCTGAATCTTTTCGACCGTATCCAGTTCCGGAATATTTTTGAATTTCTCCGGAACGGTCAGATCGCCGATGATTACCCGATGTGCTTCTACGCTCATATCCGGCACTGCCGTTACGTTCTTGATCGTGACGGTGTAGCTGCCGTTTGCGTTCTTCCTGGCTTCCACTGCGTCACAGCCATGCAGCGTTGCATGTTCGGCAAGTTTGCCGTTGATGCAGTCGTAGCCGTTGATGACCAGCTTGCTGATTACCGTGTAGTCACCTGCCAGACCGACTGTGAATGTCAGATCGCCGTTTTTGCGGATTTCAGTCTCCGGCTTGGTATCGTCCGGTGTACGCTTCACATCGGAGACCTTCCAGCCGATGCCGCCGGTCGGAATGGCGAAACCTTTGTAGGGAACGAACTTGACAGCTACATCGGTCTTGCCGGTCAGGCTCGGGATAACCAGCTCGTTAGAGATGTTATTCTGATCTACACCGTTTACCATCCACTGTGCGACCATCTGCTTGTTTCGTCCGTTTTCTACGGCAGGCGTTGCCGTGAATACGATCTTGCTGCCGCGGGTAACACTTGCCGGACTGTTCTTCTGCGGCGTAATGGCCTTGCCGTTTGCCGCTGCAGCAACCGTTGTGCCGGTATCTGCATCCTGAACATCCAGGGTTACATCGTAGTTGATCGCGCCGTCAAATACGGCCTTGACCGTCGTATCCCTGCGAATTTCCGTCAGTGCCAGCGTATTGCCGGATGCAGCCTGTGCAGCACCGCCGTTAACCGACCATTCCTTGAGATAGTAGCTATTGCTGCTCGGTACTGCGGTAACAGTCGTGCTGCCGCCGCGCTTGACGCTTGCCGGTTCTGCCGACGCCGTACCGCTGCCCTCGCTTGTTACCGTAATGGTGTATGTCGGGCGCTCAATCAGCGTTGCGGAAACCTCAGTCTTTGCGGTTACATTCTTGACCGTATAAGTGAGCGGTGCATCTGCCGTATCGGTCATCTCAGCGACTGTCGAGCCGTTCACCTGCCATGCCTGCACCATATCGTCTGTATTCTCCGGCGTTACGGTGAAGGTTACGTCCGAACCGGAGGAAACATAGCCGTCCGTGATCGTCTTGCCGTTTGCGGTGATGGCGATATTGCCGTTTCTGCCGTTCGGCACTGCGCTGACCGGAACCATTGCCTTGAAGGTGACTGCAACCGTGCTGTTTTCGGTTACGTTCAGGGTGTAGGTGCTGCCGCTGTTGGCAACCGAATGACCGTTTACCGTCCACTCGTCAATCTCATAACCCTTATCGGGTTCTGCGGTGAAGGCAACCTTAGTGCCGCCGTTGACCGGTGTGCCAGCTGCAACCGATGCACTCAGCGTGCCGTTTGCCGGCTGGCTGTACGTTACTTTGTACTCTCCTGCGCTGAACTGTGCTTCAACATGATATGACGTTACGTTCGGCTTCGTGAGACAGCCGTTCTCGACCGTCCACGTCAGCGTATTGCCGTTACCGGCAACTGCCTCGCCGTTGACTGTCCAGCCGGTCACATTCTGACCTGCCGGCGGTACTGCCGTAAAGGTGAGCGACTCGCCGCCGCGTGCGGTTGTGCTGTTCTGTCCGTTTACGGTGACGTTATCACCAGTGGTGATGTTGTACTTGACCTGCTGGAACTTCGGCGCAATGTAAATCGAGTTTGCACTGGTCGTGTTCGGATAGGTGTAGGTTTCGCCTGTGCCTGCGCTGTCATCACGCACATTGTTGACGTACCAGCCTTCGATTGCGTAACCAGGCTTTACCTCTGCCGTGAACTTGATCGGCACGCCTGCCGCAATATTCGCGCCGGTAGCCGCATCACCGAGGATAGACGTTTCATTCGCCTCTGCCGCGCTGATATAGCCGCCTTCGCTTGTTTCGTGCGTCGGACCGAAGGTAATGCCGGTCACCAGCTTAACAAAGCGAACCTGAACCGTCGTTTCATCCTGCAGATTGTACAGCTTCTTGCTCACTGCGGTATCCGCTGTGGTCTGGCCGTTGATGGTCCAGTCCTGTACGCGGTAGCCTGCGTTCGGCACCGCCGTGATCGTGATATCCGAGTCGCGGTAGAAGCTGTGGTGCGTGCCTGCTTCGAGGTCCTCCTGTTCGTATGCGCTCATGCCCTTGCGGGTGATTTCTGCGGAAACCATGCCGCCGTATCCCTCGTCACCGAGCGAATCAACGGACAGGTTGAAGTCGTACTGCGGGATCTCGGCTGCCGTAACAACGACGGTCTGATCTGCAGTAATCGGACCGGTCAGCTTGCAAAGCTGCTTCTCCTCCGGCTTCTGCTCAATCCCGCTTGTGATTGCATTGCCGTTCACCGTCCATGCTGTCAGCTCGTAACCGAAATGCGGCGCCGCGAGGAATTCCAGCATCGGCGTGTGCATGAATACAAAGCTGCCGCTGTTCAGCGAACCGTTCTGCGCGGTAATATCCGCATATGTGCCGGAGAACACGATAACCGGTTCCTTTCCGAACACAGCCGTCACCGCGGTATCTGCCGTGATATTCTTTACAGTCTCCGTGCGAGTACCCGACTGATAGGTATTCTGAGAATCATAATCAAACGTCTTGCCGCCAACGGTAAGGCTCTTAACGTAGCAGCCTTCCTCCGGCTCCGCCGTGATGGTAATCGCGCTGTCATAATCGACGTGCGTGTTGGTACTGTCCTTCGTGATGGATACCTCGTTCACGCGCGTGCCCTTGACTGTAATCGTGCCGTTCCCAGCAGCTGCCGCCGTCACCTGCGGCTTCTCCGCGATATGCGCGATAACATCAGTGGTCTTTTCCAGACTTGCGATAGAGGCCTTTGCCGAATTCTTTGCATCCGCTGCTGCATTGGTCCAGCTGGAAACATAGTAATTCTCGTTTACCGCAGCAGCAAACTCAATCGTCGAATAATTGCCGACCGTACTGCCGCTGGTAATCGCATTGCCGTTTTTGATCTTTGCGGTAACGGAAGCAATGTCTGTGCTTATAGGGGCACCCTTTGCATCCACTGCCTTGAAGGTCAGCGTTACCTCCTGCGCCGCATTGATCACAGCCGTAACCGTATGCGATCCAGTGATATTGCGCAGCGTAAACTGCTTCTGCGTACCCGAATTTGCGGCTTCCTTACCATCCACCTTCCACGTCTTGACCGTGTAGTTGCTGCCCAGATTTTCCAGTGCAAACGTTACTGCCGCACCTTCCGGCACCGCATTCAGATCTGCCGCAGTGCCGTCTGCCAGCTTCGCCGAGGTCTGCACGGACGGCAAGGTGCTGCCAGTTTCCGACTCGATGTTGAAGGTGAGCTTATAGGTGCCTGCCTTGCTGAACTCTACCGCTACCTTGCGGTCCTTCTGCACATTTTCCAGTGTCAGTGTGGACTCACGGTACAGATCGGTCGTACCCGGCCAGTAATACGGCTTTTCGTCCACCATCCAGCGTGCTACCGACATACCGCTGTCCGGCGCAGCCGTGAACGTCACATTTGCGCCTTCCGCAATCTTCTGTCCGGTCGTGACTGCACCGCCGTCCTTCAGTGCTGCGGTCAGCTTACCGCCTTCGCCGCTGCTGAAGGTAATCGTGTGCGAATCACTGCTGAAGGCTACTTCTACGTCCAGCTTTTCCGTCAGCGCCGCTACCGTCAGTCGTTCGCCAACCTTTTTGCCGTTCGACAGAATCTCCGTCACCTTGTACTTTGGATTACCGGTAATGGACTGACCGTTGACCTTCCATTCCTTTACAATGAAACCGTCGTTGCTCTTGGCATCAAACATCAGCCTGGTGTTCTTAGCGATGTTCTTACCGCTTTCAAACTTCTGGTCGAGGTTGCCGCTGTTGTAGCTTGCACTAAGCGAGCCGCCTTCACCGGCGCGATAGGTTACGCTCAGGGTGTCCTGCTTGACAACCAGCATGCGCTTGGTCAGATTCAGCTCGTACTTCTCGAGCAGCGACTTCACAGCCTCGTCCTCACCGTTGACCGCAATCGTTACCTCAAAGCGGCCGCTGACGTTCTTTCGATTGCCATTGTCATCATACAGCGCACATACGGCTGTAATTGCCGACGGCAGAGCGTCACCCGACTCCAGAGCATCCGCCTTGACCACCAATGCGCTCTTGCTGTCCGGTGCTTCGGTCGAAGTGTGAGTGTTGTTATCCTTTTCCCAGGTTACATACAGCTCCAGCGGCTTGCGCTTTACCGTAATGGTCGTGGACGCCAGCTTGGTGCGCTTGGAAGGATCGCTATCATTCTGGTATGCCGTGATGATATAGGTTCCCGCCTTCTCCGGTCGGAAAGTGCTGTCAGTGATAGCCGTTTCCGTACTCTCGCTCTGACCGGACTGCCGCCAGGTGTAGGTGATATTTTCCGTAACCTCTGTTTTGCTGTCTGCGGTAACATTGTTTTCGGTTTTCCTTACAGTCTGCTGCTGCACGGTCAGAGCAATCGGCGTACCGTATACGCTCGTAATCTTGTTTTCTCCGTCGGCCTTGCTTTCAAGCGTGTAAACGGTCTCCGTCGTGCTGGCAGCGCCGTCCTCTACGCTCTGCACGCCTGCCAGATAATATACCGTATCACTTGTCAAGCCGCCGGTCGCGGTGGTCGTGATGGCATACAGACCGGCTGTCGGTGCAGTCCACGTTTTGCTGTCCGTGCCGCTGCTGTCCGTTCTGCCGACAATCGTGCTGACCGTGCCGTCCGACGTGTTCGTAATCGTCAGCGTGTACTCCACATTGCCGAGTGCAGCGCCGTTCTTTTCCGCCTTTTCCGCCGTTTGCGTCGTCAGGGTCAGCGCCGTACCGGAACCCGGCGTAGAGGTAGTAACCTTATTTTCAACTGTCGCTTGCTCGGTTACCAGTGTGAAGGAAGGCTCCTCATAATCGCCCAGCTTCGTCTGCTGTGTGCAGGTCAGCTCGGTCCGGTCATAGCTGTTCTCTGTCTTCTTCACCAGCTGATAATACTTGACAGTATAGGTGTCCTCTTCCGCACCGGCGCTACCGTTGGTCGACTTAGCCATTGTACTGAGAATATAGCGGTCAAACGTGGTTTCGTTCTCCGTCACAGTATCCTTACCGTGAATCAGGTACTGCTCGCCGTTCCGGTACTTGCTTTCGTCGTATTCCGCGTCTGTCGGTGCATTCGTTGCACTGTCCAGCGTAAACGCTTTTGCTTTTGCGTTTTCATTTTCGTTTTCGTTTTTGTCTATCACTACGGTTTCCGGCGTAATTGTGCCCGGCACTGCTGCGTCTGCACCACTGTTCTTCCACTGATAGGTGGTCTCCATGGTGAGTTCCGAACCTGCGGTATACGTCTCGCCAGTCTTTGTTACGGCGTAGTATACGGTCGATATCGAACCGTCATCTTCCTTCTTTTCACCGATGCCGACATATTTTTCCTCTTGATCGTTTACCTTGTAAACATTCAGCGTCAAGCCGTCGACTTGTACGGTGCACGGAACGGTTGTCGGTACGGATTCTGTCGTGGTTTTAACCGTGTTGAAATTACTCTGACCGATATACGGGGCATCCTGAGTGCCCTTGCCCTCCGAAGTACCGGATACCGTCAAACCGGCAGTTGCCTGCGGTGTACCGACCGTCAGCGTTGCCGCATCGCTGTAGAACGAAATCGGCGTTGCCGACTTGGTGTAGCACGTTACCACGCAGCGGTACATCGCACCATTCAGTTCGCTCGTTACCGACTTTACGGTATAGGTGTCCTGCGTAGCACCTTCAATATCCGTCCACTTTCTTCCCGGCAGACGCTTCTGCCACTGATAATCCGTGCTCGAAAATTCTGCCGGAGTCGAAGCCTGCACATGGAAAGTTGTCGAGCCGTTCAGCGGAACGGTTACTTTGTCCGGTCCATTGATAATCGGACGGCTCATCTCATTCGCCAGCGTCTTGCCGACAACGATCTCGCTTTCAACCGACTCTTCCTTACTGGTATAATATCCGGAAGTGATCGTATACTGATACTCTTCGTTCGACGCAAGATCCTTCAGCTGATACGCATATTCACCACTCGGTGATTCCGATGCGTCTACGGTGTCAATCAATACGAACGGCTTATTCTTATTGTTCTCAATGTAGCGGTAAATCTTGTAATACTCTGCCGGACGGTCGCCGGATTCCCACGACAGCACCATGCTGTTGGTGGTCTGCTCACTCAGCGACAGATCCTGCGCCGGAGACGGCGGTGCCGTCACATTGCTGACAACATAGCCCAATACCGGTACTTCATCGCCGTTGAACGGTACCGTCCATGTGCCGAAGCTCCAGTCAAAGTTATAGCGCGAATCGCCGCCGCCGGTAACAGAGCCCAGCTTGGTAATCTCCTCAGTGTTTACCTTTTCGGTTCCGGCGCTTGCTCCCCAGTGATAACCGCCGCCAGCCTTGAAGCCGCCAACTACACCATACATCTGCACCGAACCCTCATAGGTGTACTCAAAGTTTACGCCGCTGCTGGTTGCAGTCGTAAAACTCTGCAGCTGTGTACCCGAATCTTTGTAATGACCAACTTTACCGGATTGCTCCGAATGGGAACCGCTCGGCAGACTGGAACGATAAGTATTCGGCTGACCGGACGTGCCCAGATGCAGGTTGCTGCCAATCTGCTGCATACCCTCGTACGCCGAAGCAGCCTTATTATAAGTATCTACCGAAACCATGTTCATCGAAGGATTACCCGGAACCGCCAGCGTCATAGAACTGGTCAGCTTCGGCGAATTGCCCTTCTTTGTGCCATCCGGATACTTCACCTGATACTCGTAATATGTCATCGGGGTTGCATACATGAGCACCATATTGTCGTTCGTATCATTAGAATACTCGACCTTTATTTCCTTGCTTGTAGATTTTGTTGCACCAACAGTAAAGGTATGACTGGTATTAAATTCAACACCGCCGCCGGTCTCAATCAGCGGTGCAACATATTCAAAGCCCGCCATGATATCAAAACCAATCGAACCGGATGCCGTTACTGCTACAGTATTATCCTTACTGTATCCGATTCCGGTCTGCGAGTTTCCGATATCACCGTCATTCACCTCAGCAAAGTGCGGCGACGCTTCCAGAATCGCCATTACCTTCGGGTCGGTGTAGCCGGTGCTGACGCTTTGGATCTTCGCAAGCATGGCATCGTTGTTTACATCTGCCGTTGCAATCGCCAGATTGCAGTTGCTCTTGTCATAGTATGTCCAGTCATCCTCCCAGCGGCTGAACGTGCTGTCCGGCGTAACCGTTGTCTGACCGCCCGAGGTGCTCGTACTCGATTTTTTATAAAGCTGACCAATCTTCAAAAACTGCTTGTCGAAGGTCTCCTGCTTGCGGTACTCAACGTAGTATACCTGTTCCATGCCCTGCTTGTTGCCGTTAAAATTGCCGACGGCATAGTCCAGAATACCGCTGTTGTTGATTAGTCGGCCGCCCAGCCAGCGGTCATGGCCCTTATCCGAGCCGTCCAGGATAGACAGCTGCTGACTGCCGTTCACCGTGCCGACTTTATACATACTGCCGGAAATGAACAGATATTCCTGGGTGTTCACGCCGTCCGCCGCAACAGCCGCTACCGCGATCGGATTCTGCACATCGTCACCCTTGGTGCCGGTATTGGTAAAGCCGTTGGTGACAACTTCGGTGGCCTTGCATTTCTCTATCCACGAATTATCCTTCGTGCTGTACTGATAGCTGTATGCCAGCAGCTTGCTCTTGTCAAACTCGCAGTCCTTATAATTATCCTTCTTATCGTAATAGCCAACTGCAACGACTTCCGGCGGCATGCTGCCGCTCGGCGCATCGCTGACATAACCGATGGTTACACCCGCAAAGCGAGCACGGCCTTTTGCGCCGTCGCTGCTACTCAGCAGTGTTTTTTTCATCATCTGCTGCCATTTATTATCTTTATTGGTATCATTGTAGTCGTAGACCGTCAGATAGGATTTCTCATAATTGGTATAATTGCCATACGATTTCTCCTTCAGGTCGTTGACATTGACCGTCATTGCCAGCTCGTCGATACCGTCCATATCCACGTCGCCGACTTCCATATCAACGCTCAGATGCGCGCGCAGCTCGTTATCGCCGTTGCCGTCGTGGTACAGCATGGCCTTCAGCGCCTCTCGGCCGTCGTCAATGACGTCACCGAGGTTGATTACGCGACCGTTGTCAGTCAGTTTGCTGCCGCTGAACGTATACTCCTTAATGCTGTCTACAGTAGCCGTATCCTTGTTATTGCCCGGCGTATAGATCATCAGCGTGTCCTTGCCGTCACCGTCAAAGTCGCCTGCGGCCAGACTCAGCATAGCGCGGGTCTGGTAGAATTTCAGTTTCTTGATGTATTCGGTGTCGTTACCATCGCCAATCTGGACAACCTCCGATACTCTGCGGTCCTTGTTCGTCACATACAGACGAAGCCGTTCCGAACTTTTATCAAATACCAGATTCGCAATGTACTCGTCCTTGCCGGTGCCGTTCGGATCAAACGCCACAGTCGCAATACGCTCGGCATTGCCGACATCGGTCGAGTTGCTCCACCGGAACGTAGACATCTTACTACCCTTGCCGTTGGCTGCGCCCTCGTATGTCGTCTGGAACTCATCCGAGTCCACACCGGCTACAACCAGCTCGTGGTTCTGGAACAGCGGAACCCATCCCAACGTGCCGTATGGGTTATTACGAAGTGTGGCTTTGTCTGTTATGCCCGTTTTTTCTTCCGTGGGCAGACCAAAGCCGTCTCTTGCTGCTGCAGTATCCGCTGCCGCCGCCTGCGGCAGCACGATCTGCGGCAGCAGACCCGCCAGCATACTGCATATCAGTAGCAAACTGCAAATTCGTTTTTTCATCTTTCTTCCTCCTTGCCTTATGAAATAAACGGTTTCCACGGCTTTCCCCTTGCTTTACCGCGGAGCACCGTCCGAGGATACAGGTATTTCACCGTACTTTCAGTATAAGGGCAAAAAGGCGGCGGACGGCGAAGGTACCAAATTTGTTACCTTCGCCGTCCGCTGTAAATATTCAATTATTGCTCCTCGAGCCGATATCCGCTGCTGCGGTACGAATTGACCGTGACCCTCGCATCCTTGCCGCCGAGCTTCTGCTTAAGCCGTGAGATCGTCATGCGCACGGCATGCGGGTCGGCTCCCATCGGCTGCTGCCAGACCGCCTCGTACAGCTCCTGCGCGCTGACGCTGCGGTTCGGGTGCCGCGCCAGATACAGCAGCGCCGCAAACTCCTTCTGTGTCAGGTTCAGGTCGGTCTCGCCGATGTACGCGCGTCCGCTCAGCAGATTCATCTGCAGCGGGCCAAGCCGTACTGCGCGTTCCTTCGGGTGCGCCGCACGCAGACGCGCTTCCACGCGGGCCATGAACACCTCCAGATCATACGGCTTTGTCAGATAATCGTCTCCGCCTGCGGTCAGTCCCTTGACGATATCCTCATTTTCGCCCATAGCGGTCAGGAACAGGATCGGCACATCGTATTCCTGCTTGATCTCGCGGCACAGCGCCACACCGTCGCCGTCCGGCAGAAGAATATCCAACACGATTAAGTCCACCGCGTGAAAGCACAGCAGCTCCCGGCACTTGTGTGCAGTTTCCGCCTGCAGGGTGCGGTAACCGCGCATGTGCAGTGCCGCATCGTTGATCGCCATGATGTGCGGGTTGTCCTCCACCAGCAAAATCAGTTTATCTTCCACAATCGTTCTCTCCTTGTGTTTTGAGCGGCTTTTTCGGCAGTTCGAGCCGGAACACCGTGCCGTCTGCATCGGTGTGCTCCACCTCGAGCAAGCCGTGGTGAATCTTCATCGCGTCCGCGCAGATCGTCAGGCCGATACCGCTGCCTCCATCGCCGCTGCAGCCCTTCTCAAAGATATGCGGCAGCAGATCGGGTGCAATGCCGCTGCCGGTGTCGCTCACACGCAGGCACACCCACTCGCCCTCGTCCGCAATGCGGTAGGCGATCACGCCATTCTCCGTGTGACGGTTGGCATTGACCGTCAGGTTGATGAGCACCTGCAGCAGCATTTCCGTATTGCCCCAGAGCGTAATGCCCTCTCCACTGTCGCTTTCCAGCCGGTTGTGCTTCTTTTCCAGCATCGGACGGCACACATCCACCGCGCCGGACAGCAGCTGCGCCGCGTCAATGACGCCCATCTCAATATCGGGTGAGCCGCCGTTGGCGAGGTCGATCAGCCGCGATACCAGCGCAGAAAGCCGCTGCGCCTCGGACGAAATGGTCTGCATGTGTTCATGCGCGTCCGCGCTGACCGCTCCGGTGCCAAGCTGCCAGTCGGTCAGCTGCGCATAGCCGCTCATGACCGTGAGCGGTGTTTTCAGTTCGTGCGCCATCTGGTGCAGAAATTCGCTTTTCAGCCGGTTGAGCTGGGTCAGCACCTCGCGCTGACGGCGGCTCTCGGACAGCTCCTGTTCCCGGCGGTTGATCTTCAAACTGATGGCTCCCGCGATCAGGAATACGAACACCAGCAGATACGGCGGTGCCGCTCCGTGGCGCGTAATGGTCGTCACGATACGGCCGAATACCGCCTCGTATACATTCGACCCGAACAGCAGCAGATAGCCGAGCAGAACGAGCACGTCGTCCCACTCAAGCCGCCGGATACGCCAGAACCGCCGAATCAGCTGTACGACCAGATACAGGAAAAACGGCATCGAGAGATAATACCCGATCCTGCTCAGCGGTGCGATATCCTGCGTCGGCAGGATAAAATGCGCCGCCGCCAGCACGGCATACAGCACCGCATAGCACCGCACAACAATCGGCTTCGCCAGCTTTTCGTACAGGCTTTGCAGCAAAAGCAGCAGAAAACACGGCTGCAGCGTAATCATCAGCACCAGAAACCGATATGGAACTGCCCAGTTGTAATTTGCAGGCAGCAGATGCAGCACATAGAAATTCTGGTCGCGCAGGCCGAGCAACGCGCAGATAACCGCGAGGAAAACATACTTGATCTCGCCCTGAAAGACCGCAAACAGCAGAAAATACATGCCGAACAGGCACAGCGAACCGCCAAGCACCAGGGAATACAAATTCCGGCTTCGGCGCATGTGGTCGATGTTCTCCGCAGTGGACAGATGCATCTGCGTCAGACCGCCGCCTTCGCGGTGCACGAAATTCGCGTACTGACAGACCACCTCGACCGTGCCATCCTCGCCGGTGTAAATCGGTATGAGCATGTAGTCGATGCGCGGCTCAGACTCCGCCGCAGACGCCCCCACCTTGCCGATTTCGAGCACTTCACTGCCGTTTACCAGCACGCGCGTGCTGTAATCGAATGAGTAGCCGCCGAGTGTCAGGTATTGTTTCGGCTGCGCGTGTATTTTCAGCCGATATGAGCCGTATGGAATGGATTCATTGCGTTCTCCCGGTTGGGCAGCGTCCAGCTCTGCGCCGCTGCCGAGCACCTCAGGATAGAACGTCCATTCACCGTCTATCTCATATACCGCCGACGAAAAGTCCGCTGATGTTGCATCCAGTACACCGTCCTGCGCTTCCATTGCGCTGAAATTTCCCGATCGGTTGGAAAACAGCAGCATCAGCAGCACAAAAACCAGCAGGATAGCCGCCGTTATAGAGAGATAGCGCATTCGTTTGTTCTTCATGGGCAGACCCCTTTCAAATCTCATTATAGGAGAAAAAGCCCAATGATTCAACAAGTTAATTTTTCGATTGACATAATGGAGAATGGAGAATTGAGAATTGAGAATGAACGTAAAGATTACGTTATACTGGAGTGCCCCGCCCTACGATTACATTTCATCTTCCATTCTCCATTTTCAATTTTCCATTTTCGTATCGTTACATCTCAATTTTCCCAAAGAAAAACCGGCCGCTCACGCAGCCGGTTTTAATTTCACAAAATGCAGGGAATGTTATTCCTTGTTCAGTGCCTCCAGACGAGCCTTATTCGCTGCGATAACCTTTTCCTGTACCGGAACCGGTGCCTCATCGTAGCGCTCGAACTGGGAAACAAACGAACCTCTGCCCTGCGTCATGGAGCGCAGCTTGATCGCGTAATCGCCAAGCTCTGCCATCGGGCACTCGGCTACGATCTCCTGCTTGCCGCCGTCGAGCGGATTCATGCCCATGATGCGGCCGCGGCGCTTGTTCAGATCGCCGATAACATCGCCCATGTAGGAATCCGGGATAACAACCTTGAGCGAGCAGACAGGCTCGAGCAGAACCGGATTTGCCTGCGGGATACCAGCCTTGTAGGCCAGACGGGCCGCCATCTTGAACGACAGCTCGTTGGAGTCTACATCGTGGTAGGAGCCGTCGAGCAGGGTTGCACGCAGGCCAACCATCGGATAGCCGGCCAGAACGCCATGCTCCATCGCCTCGCGGATGCCCTTGTCAACTGCCGGATGGAAGTTCTTCGGTACGGAACCGCCGAAAATCTTCTCCTGGAACAGGTAATCGCCCTCGGCATACGGTGCAAATTCCATCTTAACGTGGCCGTACTGACCATGGCCGCCGGACTGCTTCTTATGCTTGCCTTCTACCGTAACAGCCTTGCGGATCTTCTCGCGGTACGGAACGATCGGGTCGGTCAGCGTAACCTCTACGCCAAACTTATCCTTCAGCTTGGAGCACAGAACGTCCAGATGAATATCGCCCGCGCCGGAGATCAGGTGCTGCTTGGTTTCCGCGTTGAACTCGGTATCGAAGGACGGATCCTCATCATGCAGACGAGCAAGACCGGTGGAGATCTTCTCCTCAACGCCCTTTACCTTAGGCGCGATTGCCTGCGTGTAGCACGGCGGCGCAATCTCGATCGGCTCAAGCTCAACCTTGCGAACGCTCATCGAAAGCGTATCGCCGGTCTTGGTGGTAACCAGCTTGGAAACCGCGCCGATGTCGCCGCAGCCGATCACCGGAACCTCGGTCGTCTTTTTGCCGCATACGGTGAAGATGTGGCCCATCTTCTCGTTTGCATCGGCACGCTTGTTGACCAGCGTCATATCCTGCTTGACCTCGCCGGACATAACCTTAAAGTAGGAGAAGCGGCCGTACTGGTCAGCGACCGTCTTAAATACAAATGCACAGGTAGAGCCGTTCGGGGTGCAGTTGATCTCAATCAGCTCGCCCTTTTCGTCCTCGCAGATCTCGACCGGCTTTTCATCGGGAGACGGCATGTAGTCCGCAATGCCCTTGAGCAGTGCGTAGGAGCCGATACCGGTTGCAGCAGTGCCGCAGAATACCGGCGCGAGAACCAGATCCTTCACACCCTGACGGATACCGGCGATCAGCTCTTCATCCGAGAACTCCTCGCCTGCAAAGTAACGCTCCATCAGGTCCTCAGACAGCTCGGCGATATTCTCGCACAGTGCTGCACGGTGCTGGTCGATACGGTCCTTCATGTTGTCCGGGATCGGGATCTCGACACGCTTGTTGCCTTCCATGCGGTACGCCTTGCGGATAACGCAGTCCACAATGCCGACGGTATCGCGGTTGCCCTCAAAAATCGGGACAACGATCGGCGCTACCGATACGCCGAACTGCTTCTGCAGCTTGTGCAGAGAGTTATAGTAATCCGAGTTTTCCTCGTCGATCTTGGAGATGTAGAACATACGCGGCATTGCGTGCTCCTCACAGTGAGCCCATGCCTTTTCGGTGCCGACGCCCGGACCGGACTTGCCGGTTGCGACGATCAGCGCGGACTCCGCAACGCGCAGTGCGCACTGCACTTCACTTTCAAAATCAAAGAAACCCGGGGTATCGAGCAGATTGATCTTGCAGCCGTTCCACTCTACCGGCGCTACAGCCGTGGAAATGGAAAACTTGCGCTTGATCTCTTCGGGATCAAAGTCACAAACCGTGTTGCCGTCCGCGATCTTGCCAACGCGGTCGGTTACACCGGCGATATTGAGCAGGCTCTCGACCAGCGAGGTCTTGCCGTCGCCGCCGTGACCCATCAGACATACATTACGGATCTTGTTAACCGGATAATTCGCCATAGTTTATATTACACTCCCCTGCCCTAACCTGTCATCGTGCCCTGCCGGCACGTTATACTCCTGGGCGCTTTGTTTCGCGGGAGCAATCCTCGCTTTGCGGGATCGTTCCCCTTCTTCGTTATTATACACCATACAAACCGGGTATGCAAGCAGTTTTTTGTGCAATTTTCATGTAGCATTTTTCACAACGCCGTCGAATAACAGCGGCGGCCACTTAGTGTACGTTTCGCACACATTCTGATAAAAAATCCGAATTTTCCTTTGTTTTTTGCATTTCTGAAAGATTTTCAGCAAAATCGCTCGTTTTTGTTTATTTCTTACAAATAAAATGATATAATTTTAGTGCTACTTCACAAAGGAAGAAAAAACACCCTTCGCACAATCTGACAAAGGAAAGCCTGTGACAGCATTTTGCACAGCTGGCCGTTCCGCCGATCTCAGGCAATATTCTGCCGCAGTTTTGCAACACGATAGACGCATCTCCGGCGGTCAAGCATTTTTGCGGTATCTCGAATATCGCAGTAACTGAGAATGGAGAATTAACGCAACGGTTTCATTCTCCATCCTCAATTCTCCGTTTTCCATAAAAAAGCCGCTTACCTGTCGGTAAGCGGCTTTGGGCTTCTTTAGTTCAGGAAATCCTTCAGCTTCTTGGAGCGCGACGGATGACGCAGCTTACGCAGCGCCTTTGCCTCGATCTGGCGGATACGCTCGCGAGTTACGTTGAATTCCTTGCCAACCTCCTCGAGTGTGCGGGTATGACCGTCCTCGATGCCGAAGCGCAGGCGCAGAACCTTTTCCTCACGCGGCGTCAGAGTCTTAAGCACCTCAACTAGCTGCTCCTTGAGCAGCATAAAGGAGGCCGCCTCTGCCGGTTCCGGTGCGTCGTCGTCCGGGATGAAGTCGCCGAGGTGAGAATCCTCCTCCTCGCCGATCGGCGTCTCGAGCGATACCGGCTCCTGCGCGATCTTCAGGATGTCGCGCACACGGTCAACCGGCATGTTCATCTCCTTGGCGATCTCCTCCGGGCTGGGATCGTGGCCCAGCTCCTGCAGCAGCTGGCGGGAAACGCGGATAACCTTGTTGATGGTCTCAACCATGTGTACCGGAATACGGATCGTACGCGCCTGATCCGCAATCGCACGGGTGATCGCCTGACGGATCCACCACGTTGCGTAGGTAGAGAACTTAAAGCCCTTGGTGCTGTCGAACTTCTCAACTGCCTTGATCAGACCGAGGTTGCCCTCCTGGATCAGATCGAGGAACAGCATGCCGCGGCCGACATAGCGCTTTGCAATGGAGACAACCAGTCGCAGGTTCGCCTCAGCCAGACGCTTCTTTGCACGGTCGCCGAGCTTGATATCCTTTTCAAGCTGTGCGCGCTCCTCCGCCGGAATGGCATCGCCTTCGTTTGCGATACGCTCTGCGGCCTCGTTGCCCTTCTGCATGCGCTCTGCGAGCGTTACCTCCTCCTCGGGGGACAGCAGATCGACCTTGCCGATCTCCTTCAGATACATGCGGACCGGATCGTCAATGGCGAACGTCTCAGCCATGGCAGAGGTATCGACCAGTTCTTCCTCCGGAACCTCTTCCACTTCCTCCGGCTCAAAGGAGTCGTCATCGTCACCGATGACCTTCTCCAGCACACCGTTCGTCTCGACCTCGATGCCCATGGTCTCGAGCGTCTCGTACACCTTGTCGATGTCCTCGCTCGACAGCTCCAGATGGCTCAGTGCATCCGAGATCTCCTTGAGGGTCAGTCGGCCGTTCTTCTTGCCAAGCGCGAGCAGGTCGCGCAGGATCTGCTGCTGTGCTGCCTGCTGCTCCTGTGCGTTTGCGGCTGCATTTGCGTTTGCTTTCGTCATATCGTTTGTCCTCCCGCGTTTTGTTTTTTGATGCGTCCGAATGTAAGCAGCGGGTCCTCTCCCGCCTGCGTAATGGTTCCATCCTTGACGCGCTGCATTCGTATGGTGTTTATGTATTCCTGCAGTTCCCCTCGATGCTCTCCGGCCGGAATGCCGGGTTCGAGTATCGCAGACAGCAGGCTCATTTCGTTAGGCTCCAGCCATCCCTCAAAGGACAGCACATCGACCATCTGGTCGTTTCGGTTCAGCTCCAGCACGCGCTCGTATATCTTACGCAGCACCGGTGCGGAAAACCACGCCGGCTGCAAGTCCTTTTCAGCAACGGCAATCAATTTCTGGTCCGAGAACAGAAGTCTAAGCACGTTCTCCTCGGCCTTGGCGGATTTCATGTCGGTATACGCCAGCGACCTGTCCTTCGGCTGCGCCAGTCCGACCGGAGAGCGTATCTCACGCCGTTCGGCGGCCTTTCGCCGCTTGCGCTGAATGCCGAGTTCGCGCCGAACCTCAACGTTCATGGCTTCGGCGGTCACGCCTGCCATCTTGGCGGCACGTCCGGCGTAGACCTCGCGCTCAATGGTGCTCTCGATGCCGGCGAGCATGCGCGCTGCATCTCTGAGGAACAGCACGCGTGCTTCGTCGTCCTCAAGATCGTACTTTGCGGCGATCTGCTCAATGCGGAACGCGTTGTGATCCTCACTGCGTTCAATGAGATTGCGGAACGCATCCGCGCCGCGTGCCTTGATGAATTCATCCGGGTCCTTGGCCCCCGGAATGCGCAGCACCTTGACCTGCAGATCACATTTTTTCAGGATGTCGATCGCACGCTGTGCCGCCGCCTGACCGGCTCCGTCCGCGTCATACGAGATGACAATACGGTCGGTATGCCGCGCGATAATGCGCGCCTGCTCCTCGGTCAGCGAGGTGCCAAGCGATGCAACCGCGGAATCAAATCCCGCCTGATGCAGCGCGATGACATCCATATAGCCCTCGGCTAAGATAAAATAATCGTTCTTCGTGCTTTTTGACAGGTTAAGCGCAAACAGATTGCGGCTCTTGTGGAAGATCAGCGTTTCCGGCGAGTTCAGGTACTTCGGCTTGGAATCATCCAGCACACGGCCGCCGAATGCGATCACATGACCGCGCACGTCGATGATCGGGAACATGACACGGTTGCGGAACCGGTCGTAAATATGTCCCTTTTCGCTGCGGCTGACCAGACCGGCGTCCATGAGTTCCTCGCGCGTGTAGCCTTTGGCCGTCATCGCATCGATGAGCGCGTGGAAGGAATCCGGTGCATAGCCGAGTCCGAAACGGTTCATCGTCCTTCGGGACAGACCTCGGTTGATAAAATACTGCTGTGCGGTTCGGTTTTCCGGCCGCCAGAGTGTGTCGTAATAATAGCGTCCGGCATCCCTGCAGAGCGCGTACAGACGCTCTCTGTGGCGCGCCGCTTTGCGCTCGGCTTCGCCCTGTTCGGGTATCTGCATGCCCGCCCGCTCGGCGAGATAGCGTACCGCATCCGGGAAGGTCAGACCTTCCGCCTTCATAATAAAGGTAATGACACCGCCGCCTGCGCCGCAGCCGAAGCAGTGAAAGATCTGCTTGTCCGGCGAAACCGAAAACGAACCGGTTTTCTCGTTGTGGAAAGGGCACAGACCGAAATAGTTCGCGCCGCTCTTTTTCAGCTGCACATATTGCGAAACGATCTCTACAATGTCGTTCCGCGCGGACAGCTCGTCCAGAAATATACGGTCAAACGGCATTTCGTGCCCCTCCTTCCCTATTTATCGAACGAAAACGAATATATGATACCCATTTTCGTTAATCCTCAATCTTATTCCAGCTTTTTGGAATAAATAAATTCTTATAGACCGCTATCGAATAGCGGTCGGTCATGCCTGCAACATAGTCGCACGCGATCCGCTCGAGCGCCTCCCCCCGGGCCTGCAGCACGAAGTAATCATCCGGCAGCTCGTCGGGATGCTCGATAAAATATTCGTACAAACTGCGCAGCATGGATTTTGCGCGTTTTTCCTCGCGCTGTGCAGCCGTGCCATGGTACACATGATCGAACATGAACTGCCGCAGCTCCATCATGTCCGCGTGCATCTGCTCGTCCATGCCGATCTCCAGATATTGCTGACCGTACTCGATCATCGCCGTCACCAGCGTGTCAATGCGCTTGCCGTGCGTCTCACCCAGGCGTTTCCTCAAATGCTGCGGAATATCGTTCTCGCGGATAATGCCCGCGCGTACCGCGTCATCAATATCATGGTTGATGTAGGCAATGCGGTCGGCAAAGTGGATAATGCGGCCTTCCGGCGTACTCGCCTTGCGTCTGCCGGTATGGCAGACAATGCCGTTGCGCACCTCGCGCGTAAGGTTCAAATCCTCGAGCACATCCACCACGCGCAAACTCTGCTCGTTGTGCCGAAACCCGAACGAACAAACCTCGTCAAGCGCCGCCTCTCCGGCGTGACCGAACGGCGTGTGTCCGAGATCATGTCCAAGTGCGATTGCTTCGGTCAAATCCTCGTTGAGTCCGAGCGCCCGCGCGATGGTCCGCGCAATCTGCGCGACCTCGAGCGTATGCGTCAGCCGAGCACGGTAGTGGTCGCCCTCCGGCGAGATAAATACCTGCGTCTTGTTGCCCAGCCGCCGGAACGCCTTTGAATGGATAATGCGGTCCCGGTCGCGCTGAAAGCAGGTGCGGTACGGACACGGTTCCATCGGGCGCAGCCTGCCTGCGGAGCTGTCCGCAAAGGTCGCCCACGGCTCAAACACCGCGTGCTCGCGCTGTTCGTTCTGCTCTCGAATGGTCATATGTACCGCCTCCTCAGCCTCGGAGAATCCGTCACATAATAGTTATACGAAACGAAATCTGAAAATCCTCTTTTTTTCACAAAAATTTTTTCAGAATTTTGTGAGCCTTGCAAGCCGATATTTACTTGACACGCCGACCCATGAATCGGGTCTCCATGACCTCGGCGTAAACCTGCCCTGCCGTGGCTTCGGCAAGCGCCCGATTGAGCTCGTCCTCCCGACCAGCGG
>UMII01027363.1_pt1 | contig 20018 bp, 14 predicted proteins | sample 1965731 | NCBI WGS metagenome assembly UMII01 (sample SAMEA4836118, study PRJEB28245) | human gut metagenome | biome: gut microbiome; material: fecal sample | place: Denmark | collected 2008
ATCCGGAGTTTCACCTCCATCATCCGAACCGTCACCAACACTACCCAAATCATTAATATGATCCAAATCCTTGAACTTCAATCCGTCCGAACGGGTAGTCGTCCCGGTAAACAGACGAATATCCGAGTTAGCACGAAAACAGATACGAAGCCCTGAAATATTAGCGATCGTAAAATCTTCCGCCTTCTCCGTCCCTTTGCTTTGGGCAGAAAGGTAAAAATATCCCAGACCGGCGATATTTACCGAACGACCACCCAGCAATGTCTTTCTCAATAACGTACGGAAATCCTTCAATACACTAATCGTTTCACCCTCGCTGACACCGGAAGCAGACGCAATCTCCTTTGCAAACTCATCCAACGTTGCACTCGTATCATACTGATAAGAAATCACCGGATACACTTTCTTTCCTGCTTCTTTATTTGTAGGGTCACACAGGCGAGACACCCTTCTAAATCTAATAGCCATACTACTTTCTTTTTTTAATAAATACTGTTTTAATTATCACTTCGCTAACGTTAACGATGCAAAGATGCAGCATCTTCCACGGAGATGAAACGACACCAAATAGCCTCATCAGAAAAGTACCAAAAAGCATTTCAGACATATACAACCGACATAGAGGAACCAAATAAACGACAAGATAACGACAAAAAGCAAGGAAAAAGCGACAAAACCGATAGCCTGGGGAGAATAATAAACAAACAAATATATTCAAACTAATAAATACCATACTAAAAAGCATGGAAAGTTTTAGGCGCTCAAGGCTGTCAATAGCCAGATACCGCATATTGAAAGAGAGCAAACTGCAATTATGCCAGTATATCGAAAGCAATGAAAACCAAGAATTACTGAAATTGTTGCGAGATGATTCGGGCAAGATTGTCTGATATATGTTAATATTTCATGGCAAATAAGCATTTCCCAGTACAAACGCACTACAATCACAAATAAATGTAGTAGATTTGTCCTAAAATAAAGAGTACAGGCATGAAAAGCAAGAGATATAATAACAGTTTTACCTCCTCTAGTATGGTAAAGGAAGAAGGTCGGACAGCCTATTACAAGCTGCTGGACAGTGTGCGTGACGGAGACGCGGTACGCATCAAACGGGGCGTATATGCCACAGCCGAGCAGTTGGCGGACACGATGATAGATGTGGAAGCCATCGTTCCAGGCGGAGTGCTATGCCTTTTCTCCGCATGGAATGTGCATGGGCTCACCACCTCATTGCCTCAGGCATACCATGTGGCGGTAAAAAGAGGTCGCAAAATCACGCTTCCAACATTTCCCAAGATAGAGCTCCATCATATCACAGACACGATGTTTGACATAGGTGTCGAGGAACTGGTTGTAAGCGGTTACCACATACATATATATAATAAAGAGCGATGCGTGTGCGATGCGGTGAAGTACCGCAACAAGATAGGCATGGATGTTTGTTCCGAAGTGGTGAATAACTACATTTCCCAGCCAGACAGAAATCTATCCCTGCTGATGGATTATGCCGACAAACTAAGAGTAAGACGAATCCTTGAACAGTATATTGCAATAAAACTATGAGTGAAATCAAAAATCCTGGAAAGTCCATCCGGGCAAAGCTGCTCAATGTAGCCAAGCAGAAGGATGTGTTCTACCAGACCATTCTGACCAGATATTTTCAGGAACGCCTATTGTACCGTATCTCACAGACTCATTACCGTGAGAACTTCTACCTGAAAGGTGGAGCACTGATGTATGCATACGAACGCTTTGCTGCACGTCCGACATTGGATATTGATTTTCTTGGCACGCATATCAGCAATGATGGCGAACGCATCGCCGAGGCGTTCCGTGAAATATGCGCCGTAGAGTGTGAGGAAGACGGAGTAAGGTTTGCTGCCGACAAGATTGCAGCACAGAACATCACCGAGTTCAAAGACTACCACGGTATCCGTCTAAGTATTCCGGCGACAATGGACACCATTGCCCAAGTGATGACAATGGACATTGGTTTTGGAGATGTGGTAACACCACATCCTGTATCATTAGATTACCCATTGTTATTAGAGGAACTGCCAGAAGCAAACATTCTTGCCTATTCCACTGAAACCGTGATTGCGGAGAAGATGCACGCCATCATAGACTTAGCTGACCAAAGCAGCCGGATGAAAGACTATTATGACATCTACCACCTGCTCACATCATTCAAATATGACAATACCATATTGCAGGAGGCTATCAACCGCACTTTCGAGAATCGTCATACTCTTTATAATGCAGATATGATGTTCTTCAGGAAAGACTTTCCCAACCATCCGCAGATGCAGTTACGATGGTCAGCATTTCTAAAAAAGGCAACTATCAAAAATAGCCTTTCATTCTCCGAGGTGGCACATTGGCTGCAAGAGGCTTTAATGCCATATTGGGAAGCATATGGACGTATGTAATACTTCCGACCATTAATACATTATACAAAAAGAGTGCACCTTCTCCCCCACCGGGAAAAAGGTGCACCACACAAACAAAACAAACAATAGTCTACCTTCACAGGCAGAGGAGAACCCATGATTCCATTTTTCCCATGCTACTATTATAAAAAGAAAAATGGTAGGGACACGGATTCTCTTGGGGAAATGAGGCGCTTCACAGCGACATAAAGGATATAGGCCATTAAACTCATTTATTATACTATATGGGGAAAACCTACATCTTTTTCTATTCTCACAAAAACATGAAATGAAACAATTAATTTCCTTTTATTGTTTTCCAGACAGGCACTGCTACCACCGCACCGACAATCGGAGCCACAATAAACAACCAAAGCTGGCTGATAGCCTCCACTCTGGCAAACAATGCCGGACCAATGCTACGGGCAGGATTAACCGATGTCCCCGTAACGGGAATACATACAATATGCACCAGAACCAAAGTCAATCCGATAGCCAGCCCGGCAAAATGAGGACTGCTATTATCCCGGTCGGTAGTGCCCAATACAGTCAGCACGAAGATGAACGTAAACACCGCCTCGGCAACAAATGCAGCCAGCAGATACGGTTCTTCAAAACCGTTGGCTCCCGTACCTTCTATCCCCATTGTCCTGGTAATCAACCACAACAATGCAGAGCCAAGTATTCCGCCCGTCACTTGCGCTACGATATACACACCGGCTTCCATTACCGACAGTCCGCCATTCAGCCAAACGCCGATGGTGATGGCCGGATTGATATGACAGCCCGAAACAGGACCGATTGTGTACGCCATTGCCACCACCGACAAACCGAACGCGAAAGCAATCGTCAACACCGCGGCTACCGATGTCGCGCCGCCATTCAATACAGCAGCGCCGCATCCCATTAAGACAAGCACCATAGTGCCCACCATTTCAGCTATAAATTTCCTTTTCATAATCTACTTTTGTCTATTCAATTACAAGATATTCAACTAAAAGATATTTAATTACAAGATTCCCAACTATAAGATTTTCAATTCTCTCCAATCATTCACTCTCCCTAATCATTCAATTCTCTCTAATCATCCTCCCATTCCGAAGGCGGCAACGACTTCTTCCCATACCATTTCATCCAGGCACGAGATTTCCGCTTTCTCAAATAAAGCGCATCGCTACAATGCTCCAACGCTTCCCAGTCAAATGAAGAATGGTGTCCGAACCACCTCTCCAGCCAGTAAAGCAGATGATAACTCATGAACGCAAGCAACATCCACCACCACGAAAGCCAGACGGATAGCACCAATGCAGGCAATAATGCCAAGAAGAAACATTCCGTATACTGCCGCGCATGAATCTGAAGTTCCATCTCCTCCCACCCTTCCAAATATTTAAACCGGGTGAAACAACAACCGAAAATCATAAAATAATGCCTTTTCTTCCTGTTCAGAAAAGTTTTCGCCAACAGACTATTATATATTATCATATCCTCCTCTTCATTCAAAAAAGCAACATTGCAAAAGACCATTCAACTACCGGCCGACAAGCCCACCTTGTAACGACAAAGCACTTTCAGTCCCGACATAGAAGAAAACGAGACAGTCCCGCAATGTTGCCTGAAATACCTTGAAATGAAATAAAACTATTATTCGACGATTACGGCACGGTTCAATTCAGGTTCACTGAAACGGTTGTTCGTATCGCCCTCCGCTTTCTTCACGAGACGTTCAGGGGAAATTTTATACTTTTCGACTAATAAATTGTACACATATTCCATACGTTGTTCACTCAAACGTTGGTTCAGTTCCTTGCTGCCCGTAGCGCTGTCCGCCGAACCAATCAGCGTGAAAGTCTTGCTCTTATCCGCCTTGATAGCGTTGTTCACATAAAACTCAAGATTGGTAAGTTCCTTCTTATCCAAAGTAGCCTTGCCGATAGGGAAGAACAGGGCTACCGGCGAAGCAGTCACTTTCGATTCATTCACCACTTCCGGTTTCCGATTTCTGGCAGCTTCCAGTTCGGCGGCAAGGCGCTGTGCTTCGGTGCTCAAATCATGATTCTTGGCACGAAGCGCGTTGATACGTTCATTATAAGATGAATAATCTGCCGGAGCCACTTTCTCGACGCGGTCGAAACGGGTCTTGCCCAACTTCACGCTTAGCCCCAGTGTCACAGAACTCATTCCTTCACCTTTGCTGCCGCCTACCGTTCCGTCAAAACACTCTTTCACTAGCATCTGCCGTCCTTCCAAAGTCAAGTCCAGACGCTTGCCCAGACGGAACGTATTCAAAATACCGATGTTGGCGGCAATTTCATTATCATGCGTGCTGTTTCCCCACGAACGTGCCCAACCGAAACCGACAAACGGAATCACATTCCACACACGTTTCTCATTGAATCCGAGGAAACCGTTCGACCAGTTCCACATAAAGTCCGCATGGAGATTGGAAACATTAAACTCTTCCTTATAATAACCGCGATGCGCCCCTTTGGCATACATCCCGCTTGCATCCGTCAGCCCCTTGGCTTTCAGACCCGAATATTGCAGACGGACTCCGTAAGAAGGAGTAATCCACTTGCCCAACGACACATCCAGTGCAGGAGCGATACGGTTGCCCACCGAGGTCTTGTTATCAAATTCACCTTCATAGATATTGATACCACCGCCTACACCGATATACCAGTTACTCCAGAAACTATTCGTTTCATACGGGCCACGGAGAATACTTCCGTCCGTGTCACGATTTTCCTTTTGCTGTGCCATGGCACAGACTGATGATAATACCAATGCAACTGTAATAATTTTCTTTTTCATGTTTCAATTTTTATGTTCAACATTTAGTTTAACCTGTTTCTTTACTCTAATTTCATTTTACTTCCGGGACGGAATTTCACCTGTCGTTTGGCCGGAATCAGCATTGAGCCGCCTGTGGCTGGATTATGCCCCTTGCGTGCTTTCCGTTCCTGAATGACAAAACTGCCGAAACCGACTAAAGTGACACTCTCTCCTTTATGCATTGTTTCCGCAATGGTTTCCATGATTGCGTCTACAGCATTCGTAGCTTCGTTAAATCTCAACTGACCTTTAAGGGCTACTTCTTTGATTAGTTCTGATTTGTTCATAGGTTTGTATTTAAAAATGAATTATATATGTTTATTCGTCACGGACGCAGCGGACTTGTGCAGCGGAAGCACGCAGTTCCGATAAACCATCCACTCCTCCGAAGGAACAATAAAAACTATCGTGCGTTGCGATAGTAAAGGACATTACAGTATTCATGCCATCGCCAAAAATCGAAGTCATTGTTCCACTAAGATGAGCTGTATAACCAGGCTGAACCTCGTAAACATCCGCCAAACGAATACCCGCAGAAATAAAATAGACCTTTCGCGCACTATTTTCTCCTCCACAATAAAAATAGGCTCCATATTCAGTAAATGACGGAGTATAAAAACTCTTTGCCTTCATCTCTCCTACATGTCCAATAATATTTGGTGTAAAATCATCATCCGTCAGACTATACATTATTATAGGCTCTTTTAGAAATGCTCCATATACATCTGGCGGCGATATCTTATAACCTGCAGGACATGGGTCATAAATAGTCTTCATTGTCTCTATATCAACCATTTTATATCTCGAATAAGGATTATTTCCCCATAGATATTGATTACCAAACATCTCCTTATAATATAGCCAATCGCTGCTAGCTCTAATAAACACATTAGGGTGTTTTATTGCATATTCAATTGTCCCTGTACTTTCATTTGACATTTCCTCTTTCAATTCCTGCTTCGTTCCACGGACGTTATACATTGGAGCATTTTTGGGTTCGAGATTGTCTAGAGATGTATATGTATAAAATGAAGCCATACCAATAAAAGGGTCTTTACGTCCCCACTGATATCCTAAGCCACAAGTCGTCAGTTTATCGGGAATATTAGTTGTCGCTCCCAAATCCCTGTCCATAATTTTATAATTCTTCCCGCTATACTTTTCTCCATTGGTCGGTAACCCCAATTCAATAATATCAGGTTTCTCCGTACACCAGATATGCCAACTCCAAAGCACATTTGCATCTTCCGCATTCGGGTCTGATTTGTCATAAACTGCAATAATCCCATTTCCTGCACCGTTACTCAAAAATTCAACCCGATTAGTAGTGGTATTAAATGACACTTGCGAAATAAGATTTTCTTGGTCCTGCCAAATAAGTTTTGCAGATTTAGGAGTTATACCTACATTTTTAGAAACAGATATATCTTCCCCCATTCCATTTTTAAAATGATATCTTTCTATCTCCTCTGTAAAGACGCCACTCCTCCCGTCTGGATTTCCTCTCGTTTCCGCCACTATACCATCCACCCCATTTCCTATCACCGTAGCGTCAAACGAATAAACGCCATAAGTCACCGGAGTGATAAAGCAGTTTGCCGGACCGTCTTCATCCACAGCAATCGCTTCTGTGTGAGATATGATACTGAAAGGGATATACTTCACTATGTTACCTACGGATATTTCCAAAAATCCTTCCTTTAGTGAAGAGTTTTCGGGTACAGTGCAATAAATCCAATACACATCGCTATCTTGCGGAAGGTTCGCTTCATTCACCGAAAGTCCTCCTGTTCCCTTCACCTGTACCAAATTATTATTATCTATGCTATAAAACAGGCATAAGTCAGATGAGGGTACCAAAGTTTTCTTGTCCGAATTTAAAACGCGAACATTACGAGTGGTAACACCACTAAAATCGACATTACCCGTATCATCAGCCTGCAATTCAAACTTCACCATTGTTACCGGGTCTGTGATACCATTCTCTATCAACTTAAGGTCTTCCCTATCCGTTTTTACCAAGTACTGGCCGTTAGAAGCATATCCCCGCGACCAATTATCTGAAACCGTCACCGTATACTCAATATTACTTCCCGGATTTTGAATGGCTTCCAGTTCCGTATCATATCCTTTATTCTTTAACTTGGCAATAGTAAAACGATAAGAATGATTACATATTATATCCAGATACTCGCCGGTTTCCTTATCCAGGAAATCCAGACGATAATACTCTTTATTCGAACCATCCGGATTCTGGACTACAAGAAGCAGCATTGCACGATCTTTGGAGAATGTTTTCTTATCAATCTTATTTCCTAAAGCGTAAACGGAGGGTTCATATTCCAAAGGATAGTAACTTGTCACCAGTCCTTTCGTTACATCCAAAGGAGTTGTAGCGGAAAGCAAATCATGCTTTTCTGAACTGCCGCTTTCGTTGATACTGCCCTGATAGATTCCCCCCTTATACTCGCTATCTAACGTAAAATCCGAATAATTCAGATTTCTCCATTCCCAATAGACCTGTTTACCGGAAAACAAATCCGTCTCTGCATCCACCGTAACTTTTGCTAGACAACGGGTTAACAGACAAACATTAGAGGTAGCCTTTTCATTCCATTCTATCCAACCGTACATCGGAATAGTCCGCCCTTCACTTTGCAGAGCGGAAAAGCCCTTCATCATTCCTTGACTAGTATAATTCCTCAACTGCTCTTCACTAGCCATTTTATTTATAAGAAAATCACCTGCTCCTGATGCAGAAGAACGATTAGTCAGGTTACAAACTACATAAATTCGTTCTTTGTCAGCGGGAATGTATTCTTTCAATGTCACAGTCGGCGATGCAGTGCCATTACCGAACAAAAAAGACAAATCAGCTTTACCCTCCTGATAATATACAGGGGATGAGGCGTGAGAATCATTATATACAAACACCTGTATGCCACTAATCTTACATTCCGATTCATTCGCCACGCTACGTACCTGTACCAATTCCGCATCCGGGATAGACAAGCTGATGACATTTTTTTGAGAGGAATCAATCATTTCCATTTCAGTGTCATCGTTACAACCACCTAACAACAACATATTAAAAGCGAAGAAAACCAACAGACATATCCCGAACAAGTATTGTTGTATTGTTATTTTCATTTCATTCATACTTTTTAGATTTCTAATGAATTATTCCTTTACACAGCGTATCGAAGCAGGCGTTGAAGTAACCACCGGATTATATATATTATATTCAAAGTCCATAGCAGTATATGGATGAAAGTTAAACATGAGCCCACTATGTTCTTTGTCAGCAGGATGAGGTGAAGAACACCAGTAAACTCCCCGTTTTCCTAACTTTATACCATCACCATTAGGTCTATAAGTCTCCGGCAAATAAATTAGCTTCGTTTCATCAATCCCTGCATTATCATAATAAAAGGTTGATCCATTCGCAAAATAACTTTTTATGAAATACATATCCCCAAGTGACGCTCCGGCCGGGGGGAATATGGCGATCTCACCTTTACTCAAGATTTTAAAAACGTCATGCGGTGCAACTTTATAACCATACGGACAAGGGTCATACAACGATTTTAATGTTTCTTTAGGGAAAACATCCTGTTCTCCGTCCGGATTTCCCCACAGATATTTCAGTTCTGTTGTTTTCGTACACCAAGATTCACTCCCCAATCCTCTCCTTGGACTATACAAGGAACTCGGAGTACTTATAGCTTGACCGGCAGTCACTCGTTCATCGGAATATTTATATACGACCTGACCACTTCTTACGTCATATAAAATAGTACGTATGCCATCATAAGTCAATGAACCCGAAAACGGGTCTTTACGCCCCCATTGATAATGCAATCCTTGAACAGTGCCTAAATACGCTTTAGTAGCAGTCGCACCAAGATTACGGTCCATCACTTTATAGTTATTGCCCGTGTATATCGAAGTGACGAATTCCAGTATCTTTGGGGTAGCCGTACACCAAAGGTGCCAACTCCACAACACTTTCGCATCCTCCGCATTAGGATTAGTCTTATCATAAACAGCTATCACTGCATTTCCCCGGCTTCGTCCCATTTTCACCTGAACCCTGCCATTGACTAAAGCAACTTGTTCCACCAGTTCATCCGTGTCCTGCCAAAGCAATTTGGCCGATAAAGGATGAATATTGGCACCACCGGCTTTTGTCAAGATATTGCCACTTGCGTCTTCAAACTTCCCTTCGTCAATAATACCGTCCACTCCGTTTCCCATTATGGTAGCAGTGAAAGAATAAGAACCTGCACCTCTATCTGCTATATAACTATTGGCAGTCCCTTCCGTGTCTAACGGAGTAAAAGTATCCAATGAACTGACAGGAATATATTCCACATGCACATTGTCGGAAGAAATTTCTATAAAACCACCTTCATAATTGGCGGGAACACTACCGGTGGTACAATAGAAATTCATTACTTGTGCGGCAGTGAGGTCATAAATGCCACTGTTATCCGCCAGTTTATCCGTTTCCGTTATTCCATTGCAATATAACTGTAAATCTGTTGTTGATATTAAATCTGTCTTATTAGGCTTCAAAGCTCTGATTTGTAAGCGTCCCGGAGCATGACAGTCCACTTTCAGCAGTTTCACCGGGTCGACAATATCTTTAATCAAAGTTATTTTTGTCCTGTCTATATCAAAGTCAACGCCTCCTACAATATCACCTGTAACGCCTACATCTTCCCAATCGAGCATATTCGTGAATATTTTCACTTCATCAAGACTTAGCACCCTCACGTCCACTGTATAAATATGATTCCTCAATATTCGATAACTATCATTTGTTTTAATAGGAATTACACGTTCAATAATACGATTTTCTCCAGTTTCATTATTCCACAAAGGAATCCTGACTTTCAAAGCTGTAACATTCGTATTTTCATCATAGTCTGATTCATTCTCTAACCAGTTCTCATAAATATAGCGGTCATAAGACGTCTCCGCTACTTTATCAACATTTACCCCGTCATCTATCGGTAACTCAACGGATGATAATAAATGAGAATTTTCCCAGCGAAACCACCAATCAACATTTTTTAAAGTACAATCTATATATCTGTGATATACGTCATTCCACCAATCATTTGCAGCAGGATTACGGTGAGTCTCAAAAGGTGCAAATGGACGAATACACAAAGGCATATGAAGTATTTGAGTCTCTACCTGATTTATATTAATATTCCATGACCCTAGAACGGAGCGTTTTGTAGTACGAACCACGGTTCGTAACTTAGCGACTCCACGAAGTAAATGTACATCAGCCTCAAACTCACGACCACCGCCCCACCTATCTCTTATTGTCCCTATCCCGGACATATATAACGGAGTTGTCAATTCCTCCTCTGGAGTGACATCAATCGGATATTCTTGATTTGCCCACACATAAATATTATCTCCATCTCTAAATGTACCAATAGGCACTTCAATACTTGCCCTATATATACTATCCTCATAAGCATAGGAATCAAGATATATTGCTCCATTCTGCGTAGAATAGAAATTTCTGTAATGGTCACTATCATAATTTCTTATTTTTACAAACAAGTCTTTTATCTCATTTTCTTTTTCTAAAGCAGTGCTGCGTGTATTAGAACCCACAACTTTAGAAGAAGGTACTATGACTTTAAAAGTAAGCCTCTCCATTCCTTCCGGTATGCATGAAGTGTCTCCATTCTCATACACTGACGTACATGAGAATATAAAACAGCTTACAGAGCATAATATTAGATATACAATGTACTTTTTCATACTATATATTATTCTGCTATTCTTAGTTTATTCTTTAACACAACGTATAGAGCGTCCATCTGCCCGCCAAAACGGTTGCCATTCTTGTCCCAAGCCATAACCATATCCCCCTAAAGGATAAACTGAATTTACTGAAGCTACAGATGCCCAATGCGACAATCCAGATATAAGACGACCATCTTGAGGCAGACGTTTGTCTGATCTTGGATAATAGCCTGCTTCTGGATGAATAATACCTTGTGTACTCTCAGTTGAACCAGCTTGTAATCCCTTCCAAGGTTGATTGTCTGGGGGAACACGCCAACCTATCGGACATGGATCAAATATTGTTTTATTATTTGGCAACCATAATGAATAATTCATTAATGACACCGAATTTGTATACCAGTCTCCCCAACTTCGCTCATTAGTTATATAAGTTAGAGGTTCACGAACCGACTCTACTAAGTTTTCCACTTCAGCTACTTTAAAACGGACATTGGTTACACTATTTTCCGTATAAAGTGTTTTTTCCTTTTGAGTCCAATTTTCAGCACTAGGAAAAGGATCTTTACGTCCCCATTCATACAGTAAACCTTTTACTCCACCGTCAATTGTATATTCATTAGTCATAGCTCCCAGATTTCTATCCATCCAAACCAAATTATTAAAAAACTTCTGTCCTTCTGTTACATTTGGTTCATAATCTGTACACCAAATATGCCAACTCCAATAAATCTCGCCGTTTACTTTCATCGCAACAACCGCATTTCCCTCTTTTGCCGTCCTTACCTGCAAATAAGCCCTCTCGCGCTCCAAAGCATTGACTACCGTTACTCCTTCGTCCGCAATAACTCCTTGTTCATCTTGCCATACGAGTTCTGCCGTTACGTCTCCATCCGGAATTGGAATATTGCCAAACTCTGCTTGTTGAGCCCATATCTTATATACGTTTTCAGTAGGAATATCCACCCTTCCGCCCGGAGCTACCATATAACAATTTGTCATCTTAACTTCTCCCTTCACCTCTTCTGCTTGTGGCGGAAGATATTCCCATGGACACACTGTCAGATTTAGTTCAAACTTAGCTGTTTTTTGAGTAAAACGGCAAAAAAGTTTATATACATGGTTACGTTCTATTTTTTCTAGAATTTCTCCATAGGGATAACCGGTATAAGGATCATATCCGCCCAACTCGACCCAAGCACGACCATCATATCCCGTTTCATATCTATAATAGAAATCTAAGGATAATTTATCATATATACACTCCATTTCCGGAACATAAAAAGAATATAATAATTCTCCTTTATCATCAGAATATACTTCTTCTCTGATTTCTTTTCTGTCCATAAAATAGATATTATCGTAACGGTTATCCGGCACTCGGACAGGCGATATAAATCCAATATCTGATATACGATCCACTCCTAACTCTTCAATATAAAGCCTGTTTTCCCAGTAGTTTTCATCCTGTCCTATTTCCCTCCTCATATAAACATCTACCCTCGCAACAGCTCGGTCTACTTGCAGATTGATTGTTTGTGTCGTCCCTTCCAATGCGTCCACTCCTGTCAGTTCTCCATACATCGGCAAACAATAATCATTATAGTAGCCCATTATATTAGGATTCCAATAATCCATTATATCACGTCTCCTGTATTGTATTTCAGCCAAATCATCCGGATGATCCACTGCTTCCAATAAAGCACGGGAATCCATATCCGTTGGCTCATTTACAATGGCATAAAACGTTTTACCAGTAGCAGCCTTTACTAGAAATATCGGAGTAACGTATACACCATCATTTATATTCAAATCCGACCAATAATACATCTTATCTAAAGTAGAGCCATCAAAAACGTAAAGACGTAACCGGTTGATACGCGTTTCATTTTCGTTCAATACTTCAGGATCATATGTAGCACGTGTACTGATACTCATATTCATTCGCACCTTTCCCGGTTCATCCGACAGAACTGCACGTTGTTCCTCATTCACACATGAGAAACAAAGCAGCACAAGCCACATCATCCATTTATATTTTGTATATCTCATATCATTTGCTGTTATAGTTTACGTTTACTAAAGGTCTTCACCTTTCAACCAGATAGTCCAGCCGTTAATCACAATCTTCGTGGAAAGGAAATTCAATAATTCCGGATTATAGAAAAAGACTATCGCATACTCGCTCTGACGGTCGAGGTACTCCTGCGCCGGAATATTGTGCCCCTCCATTTTTGTAAGTAGCAGGTAAGGTATCAGGTCAATCTTCATCAGTTCCTTACTGTCCGACATGCGTGTAAGCGTCAGATATACTTTTTTATGTTCGAGCAGGCGCATGGTATTCATTTCCGCCACAATGCCCACATCTTCCACTTTTTCCAAATGATAGGGCTGATAACTAATCACGTCGTCATCCAGCAAGTCATTATTCCAGTCATAATATCCGTTGTCCGCATGGATTTCGAACAGGCAATCACTCATATCCAGTTCTTCTCCCGGACCGGACTTTTGCAAGATAAAGCGGAATTTATTGGTATCCTTTATCAGAGAGACCATTTCCGTCTGTTCCTGTCTGCCGGTAAAGTCGACAGTCTTCACCTCGCCATACCAAAGCGGGTTCAGAGCTTTATTATGCACCAATGACTCTTTCCGTTTCATTCTTACCATCAAGTCTTCCAATGTTGATTTCCCGGCAACCAGTTCCGGCATTTCAAAGTCATCGCTCACTCCCGCCCAAGCGGCTATCCGGTATTCACCGACCGGAAGCGGCAACGGCATACGGTAGCTGCCGCTGCCCAGAGTTTCTCCCTGCTCGCTCTTCTTCATGATAAACGTACCTTCCTTGTCAAATACAAACACGTCGACACGATTCACTTGAGCCGCAAAAGCGTCGGAAAACTCCATGTTATAGTCATATCGGAAACGAACATACAACTGACATTCCGGTAGTGTCTCATCAATGGATGTGCAGGAAAAGAGTACAAGCAATAACAACAGGCAACTTCCATAATTCATCCACCGGACGACACCCTTTGTTTTCATTATCTTTCTCATAATCTATGGTTCTATTTATTTTTCTAATTTCATATATAGCGTGGAAAAGCGACTTTTGCCTTTCTCGGAATAATCTGCTTTAGTTGACAAATCGCAAAACTTGCCTGTATGGAAGACCTGTTTTTATCAGTTTTTTTATATCAAGGTCTTGATTCACGGAAATAAGCCTCCGCCGGCTGAATAAAAACGAAAAGAAAGAAAAAAAGAAGGCGCCATAAGACAAGCTGCGCCGTATCATAACGCCTTCTTATTATTTTAATTGTTATTTTAGCCCGATATAGTTGTCATTACAAATCCACTCCCTGACTCCAGGTAGTCCATGGATTTACCGTAATACTTACAGAGAGATATGCTTCAGCGTCATCATCATTCTCACCCGGTTTTTCAGGGTCAGTAGGATCTGTGGTATCAGGAATCCAGGGAGTACCCGGTTGTTTCACGCTGTTGATAGTCAATGTGTACCAGTTGTTACGTACAACACCGTATTTGCCAAGTGCCATTGTGGCGGTGATTGCATCGTCATGACGGATGAGGATGTTATAATAGCATACACCTTTCTGGAAGTATTCTACACCTACGGTTTCACCGGCTGTTGCATCAGGCTTGGAGTATTCACCACCGTTCGCAATAGCGTCCAGTTCGGCGAGAGTAATAGCGGCAAAATCAGCACCGACAGTTTTGCCTTGTGCAGTAGCGGCAGCAGACATACGTGCATAGAACTGGTCACAAAGAGTGATTATCTGTGTTTGCAATGCATCCGGTGAAGTAACTGCTTTTGCAGCATTATATACTGCCTGCAAATCAGCCAGTGTCTTATAAGTGACACCCAAAAGGCGGAACCAGCTATCGCCTGCTGTAAATGAATTAGGAGTGTAAACCGCACTTGCTACGGCAGCTGTAGTCTGTGCCTGGGTTTGTGCGTCGGCAGCCATTGTGTTCTCAAGACAGTATTTGCTATCCGTCATAGCTGAAAAATCAGCAGGCAAAGTTCCGTCGTCAGCAACTTTCAGATAGTTGAACTGTGACACATTGAATCCTGCCAGTTCGTAGTTCGGGTCAATTCTATAATCCGCACCTGCAGAACCTCCGGCGGGCATTACGATTTCAGCATACGGGAACATGCTCTTGTTGGTAACATTCAATGCCCAGTTGCCGAATGTACAAGTCACTCCTGCAGGAACCTTGACGCCGTCCGGATTTGTTCCTAAAGAAACCTTGGCTACGACACGGTCTACATAAATAAGTGAACGGTCAGCTTCGGCAGCGGCAATCGCGGCAGTAGCGTCAGCAATAGACGTTCCATCAACCACCTTCACATTAGCTGTCACCAGTGCTCCGTTAGCCGGATTTGCATTGTCGCCGGCATTAATCATCATAAAGTTGTCCTTTGTTGCTCCAATCACTTCGTCAAGTGTCTGCTCTACCGCACCGTTAATGACAGACCAGGAAGCGGAAGCCACACAGGCAGCTTTGAACTTGTCGCTCGGATTGACTACTGCCAGTACTTTGGCGGTAGTAGAAGGAACTTTGAATGCATTTCCGGTCCCTGCTGCAGGATTACCACCTACATTCAAAATATACTCGGTCGAAGCCAATGTCTTTGTCTCCAAACAAACGTCTGATGCATCAAACAATGCAAGGAGTACTTCGTTTACATTCTGTTCGTCCGCTGTTCCGTGATTTTCTCCAGGAGCGCGTGTTCCCGTACTTTTAGGCATATCTACAACTACGGACATATAAGCCTCTCTGCCGTCTACCGGCAACAGGTCTTGTCCTCCGGTTGCCATCTCTTCATCATTACTACATGCTGCCATCGCCAGTCCGACAAACAGCGTTAAAAAAGATTTGTCCAATTTCATTGTTTTAAAATTTAATGAATACTAAAATGTTAATTACTAAGTATAAGTTTCAGATTATATTATTCAGCTTTTATACCTTCCAAACGTTTCAGGTACACCTGCATCGCGTCGTAATCTCCCATTTCCCAAGCCACGATAGCGGCGTTATTGTTAGCCATACTGTCACTCGGAAAACGGTCGGCAATCATCCGGATAATCCTGTTGTATTCGTCCGAACCTTTGCCGTAGCTGACTGCGACCTGATACATTTCGTTATGGTTCATTTTGTCGGGGCGTGTTCTGATGATTTCCCGTCCCTGCTCTACAGAGAACGGAACCACTGTATAGCTGACTGTATATTCCACTAAGCGCAGCTTCGGATATACCTCTTGCAATAAGGCATTATATATTTTTCCGCCATCGATAGCTTTTATCTTCGCGTCGCGCGCATCCGGTTCGGGAGTCTGCCCGATAATATCGAGTACTTTCTGCATATAGGAAGGACGGTATTCGCGCAACCATGCAGCCAGTCCCTCCCAGTTTTCAGGCACCGAACGGCATTCTATCATACTGTCGTCCAGCTTATAGGCATGTTTCAGGTTTTGTACCAACGCTTTCGCACGCTGTTCGGAAAGGCGGGCATTGGCGTCATAATTACCTTCCGGCGATGAGTAGCCCACTATCTTAATCCGGGCAATACGATAGTTATTATCTTCACGGATAGAATCAATGGACGAATAGATTTTAGCCAGTTCGGCAGGATTATTCATATAATCGGCAAGCAATGCCGACTGGTTCACTTTAAAATTAAGATATGCGCTGCGGGTGAAAGAACGACGTTTCTCCTCTGCCTGTGCCACCATTATTTCCAAATTCGGGCGTTCCACTACCTCTTTGAATAAAGGAAGCTCCGCAACGGGAGCATTACCCAGTGCTTCTCCGCAACCTGCGCATCCCTGTAATTCACGGAATATCTCGACACGTGCTCCGGACATCCACTCCTGTGCCGGAACTGTTTCGTTATATTCTAACAACATATCCCGTTTCCTGTTAAAACGAATCATTTCCTGTCCCTCTCCCGCAGCCGGTTCTTTGCCATACAGACTTTCTTTCCGCTTGTTCATGCGATAACGGTTTCTGCCTGCAATGCAGACTGAAGGCAGGGCGAGCGTATCGTTTTCCGACCGACTGATTATCAAAGGAGTGATTATCATCTGTCGGCGTGAAGGGAGCCGCAGCGTGCTGCAATCCATATTAAATGAGACTTCCACTTTGTCATCGCTTATTTTCCGGGCAACGGTCTGTCCGATATTTATCTCCTGGGCATAGGCGGAAACTGCGCCTAGCAGTCCCAAGGTCACGTATATACAGATTCTTTTCATCATTAGCCTATTTTATAATGTATATGATACTCACGGCAGCTTTTGTCGGGCCGAAGTAGTTTTTCTTCTCACTTTTCTGAATGGTTCCACATGTGGCACAAGGATATTTGGAATGATCCAACCGCGCATATCCGACTCCAAGTACAGCCTCCATACTCCAGCGGTTGCCGAGCAGCCACTGATAACCGTAGGATATTCCGCCGCCCCACAAATGTCCCTGATAGCGGTGACGTTCCATGTTATCACTCAAAAATGACATTCCGCCCACATTGTATTTGGCGTAGTGTCCGTGCAGACCCAGAAAATGACCGTTGAATTTCTCACAAAGCCAGTAGCGAAGTTCCGGCTGTACGCCCCAGTGGCGCAGGCGCGTTTCATCATCAAACTTCCAGGGGTTATAATTTCCGGATAAATCGAGAGACCATTTCTTGCCCAAACCTATTTCCAGCCCCAAGTTCATTGTAGTAGTAGCGTCATAAAGCAAATTAGTCTTTACTGCAACCTTTTGGGCGTAAGAGTTGCCCGTATTACAAAGTAGTATTCCCAAGACTCCGATTAAACATAGATATTTCTTCATGTCATCTTATTATTTATTATTGCTTTTGTTTCATCTCTATTACAGAATAGAGATGAAACAAAAGAATACAAACAATAAAAACCTAATTACCAATGATTTATATCACATAAATCACCCATATAACGTTTCAGTATCATGATAAAATGAATCATAGCAAACAAAACAGAAAATAATATTCTGATATATAATTCATTAAAAATACAGATACTGAAACAATTGTGAAACAAACAGATAGGTAACAGACCAAACAATCAAAACAGTTATTGCCATGGAAACAAAACTTATGAAAAGCGAATTGCTGTACATCGAAGAACACCTGTCATGCCAAAACTACATGACAACGATTGAAACCGGATTCAAGTATCTTGAGTTCAATAAGAACACAGAATTTGAGGAAGACACTACAAGTAAGAATTATCTTCTATTCTTCCTGAAAGGTGATTTCACCATAACTTGCAACCAGTTCCACAACAGGTCGTTTCATGCCGGAGAGATGATACTCATCCCCCGTTCTTCCCGGCTGAAAGGAATTGCGGAAACCGGTTCAAACCTGCTCTCCATGTTTTTCGATATGCCCGAAGGAAACTGTGACAAGCTCATATTGCAATCTTTATCAGACCTTTGCGACAACATTGAATATGACTTCTCACCGATTAGAATACACTACCCGCTGACACCATTCCTCGAAGTGTTAACCCACTGTATCAAGAACGGGATGAGTTGTGCACACCTGCACACCCTGATGCAACGGGAATTCTTCTTTCTCCTGCGCGGATTTTATGAGAAGCGGGAGATTGCAACCCTGCTTCACCCTATCATCGGAAAAGAAATAGACTTCAAGGATTTTGTCATGCGTAACCATACCAAAGTGGATAATATAGAACAGCTCATCTCACTATCGAACCTGGGAAGAAGCCGCTTCTTTTCCAAATTCAACGAGGTGTTCGGAATGACTGCCAAACAATGGATGCTGAAACAAAAGAACCAAAGGATACTCGAAAAAATGACCGAACCGGGAGTATGTATAAAAGACGCCGTTGAAGAATTGGGATTTGATTCGCAGAGTAACTTTAACCGTCACTGCAAACTATATTTCGGATGTACCGCCAAACAGTTAATGGAACGCTGCCAGACTGAAAACAGCCCTATTAATGAGGATAACCACGCAACGCGTACAAAATGAATAAAAAAATGTACTTTATGACAATTTATATTATAAAAAAATAAGCTTACTTTGCAGCGTGAAATAGTTCAAAATAACAAAGAGATTTTAATATAATCTCTATTACAGAATAGATTACAATACCGCAAAGATAAATAAAAATATTATATCTTCTAATTTTCAACAGATTATATTACAAATTTTCATTTCACTTGGATAAATTTGTAACCATGCTGTTCACCTGATTGAGCATGGATACATCAAAATCCTTTAAATAGACGCGTGTCATTTCTTCCGAAGTGTGTCCAAGTCCGGCACTAATCACAGAAATCGGAGCTCCATAGTCACGTGCGAGGGTAGCCCAAGTATGCCGAGCGGTGTACGTCGTCAACGCAACTTTTATATCAGCTGCAACAGCGATTTTCTTCAAATGGCGGTTGATACGCCCTAACGCCAGACGGTATTTTTGGTATCCCGAAGCATATTCACCGCTGATGATCGGAAAAAGATACTCATTCTCCGTCTTGTATTTATCCATCAAGCCCTGCATCTGTGGAGTCACCGCTATACGAATCAACTGTTTCGACTTATGACGGGAATAGGTCAATACACCATTGCAAATATCGGCCTTCTTCAAAAGGACAATATCAACAAAGGCCATTCCCTGCGCATAAAAGCTGAACAGATACAAATCGCGGGCAAACTCCAGTTCAGGTTCATTCTCCAAATTCAAGTCCGCCAAATTCTGCATATCCGTCCGCGACAAAGCACGCTTCACCGTTTTCGCCGAACGGGTCTGCGCCTTCGCAAACGGATATTCGCCACGGGGATGATAGCCGTCCGCCACCGCCTGGTTGTACAGGGAGCGCAAGTTGCGCAGATAATAGCTTACCGTATTTCCGGAAGAGCCGTTACTATACAGGAAATCCTCGTATCTCCTGACGAACGCCAAATCAACCTCTGACA
>UMII01081367.1_pt1 | contig 19739 bp, 10 predicted proteins | sample 1965731 | NCBI WGS metagenome assembly UMII01 (sample SAMEA4836118, study PRJEB28245) | human gut metagenome | biome: gut microbiome; material: fecal sample | place: Denmark | collected 2008
CTTTCTTTTTTACCCAACAATATCTTTAATTAAGGGAGACGGGCCAGTCAGTGCCTGATTTAAACAGAATTTTGGAAATGGCAAGAATTTTTGGCGTTACAACTGATTACTTATTAAAAGATGAAATTGAAGAAGCGGAAAACGTTGATGGTTTTAAAAGTACGGAAAGTTCTAAGAAGCTTCGAAAGGTTACTATGGAAGAGGCAGATGAATTTTTACGAATTAAGACTAAAACGTCACCTATCATAGCATTTGGAGTATCTTTATGTGTGGCATCTGCAGCACCATTGATTGCCCTTATAGGTTTAAGTGAAAGCAGAAGAATTGGAATTACAGAGGATTTTGCCAGCGGAATAGGCGTGGCAATACTTCTTGTAATGGTGGCTGTAGCAGTATTTCTATTTATTTTAAGCGGAAGGGAATCCTCTAAATATGAATTTCTAGGCAAAGAAGAAATAGAAACTGAATATGGTGTTGATGGCATTGTCAGAGAAAAGAAGAATGGTTTCTCGGGAAAGTTTACAATATCAGTTGGAATTGGAGTAGTTCTATGTATTTTAAGCTGTGTGCCATTAATGCTTTGCGCAGGAATTAACGCAAAAGATGATATTGTAGTGATATCAGTTTCAATTTTGCTTCTGATCGTGGCAGTGGCAGTTAATCTTTTTGTGAGAGTAGGCATCGTTAATTCAAGTTTTGACGTATTATTGCAGGAAGGCGACTACACTGTTAAGAAAAAGAAAGAAGCTCCTGTTGTTGGAGCCGTTATGCTAGTGTACTGGTTAATCTTTGTGGCAATCTATTTAGGATGGTCATTTCCAACAGGAAAGTGGGATATTTCATGGGTTGTGTGGCCGATAGCAGGAGTACTTTCCCCGATAGTGGCTTTAATAACAAGAATGTTTGTGAACAAAAAAGAAAAATAGAGTTATAATAGGGAAAAACGGAATAGAAGGACTTTAAAATGAATATAAAACTATTGCAAACATTAAGAAATTATAACAAAGACAATTTTATAAAGGACATTATTGCAGGAATTATTATTATGGCGGTGTCTATTCCTATCTCTATGGGATATGCACAGATAGCCGGTCTGCCTGCAGTTTACGGATTGTATGGTTCGGTATTTCCAATTCTTGTTTTTGGACTTTTTTCTACATCGCCTCAGTTTATATTTGGTGTGGACGCGGCTCCTGCAGCTCTTGTAGGTTCAGCGCTTTTGACACTTAACATAGAGGCTGGTTCAGACAAGGCTATGGCAGCAGTTCCTGTTATGACGTTTTTTGTTGCCTTATGGTTGTTGGCTTTTTATTTTATGAAAGCCGGAAAGCTGGTTAATTACATTTCAGCACCGGTAATGGGTGGTTTTATAACAGGTATTTGTACAACAATCATATTAATGCAGATTCCAAAGGTTATGGGAGGCACATCGGGAACAGGAGAGTTTTTCGAATTAGCCGAACATATCTATAAGACTGCGCTTAATATAAATATGCCATCAGTAATTATGGGAGTGATAGCACTGGTAATACTTTTTGCCTCGAAGAAGATAATGCCTAAATTTCCAATGGCAGTAGTTTTAATGTTTGTGGGTACGATTTTCACAATAAGTCTTCCAATAAGAGATTGGGGAATTAAGACTTTAAATGCAGTAGAGCCGGGACTTCCAAAGTGGAGTATTCCTGATTTCTCGGCTATTCCAATTCAGCAGACTATTACTATCAGTTTGTCGGTGGCAGTAGTAATTATGGCTGAAACTTTGTTGGCAGAGAATAGTTTTGCTCAAAAAAATAATTACAGAATAAATGATAATCAGGAGATTTTTGCATTTTCCCTAGGTAATTTTATGGCTGCTTTTACAGGATGTTGCCCTATTAACGGTTCAGTTTCCCGTACGGCAATGGGTGAACAATATCAGGCAAAAACTCAGCTAACAGGCATTGTGGCAGGATTTTCTATGATAGTGTTACTTCTTTGCGGAACAGGATTTATCGGATATCTTCCTATTCCTATTTTGACGGCAATAGTTATTTCAGCACTTATGGGTGCAACGGAGTTTGACTTGGCAGCAAGGTTGTGGAAGGTAAGCAGAACTGAATTTCTAATTTTTATGGGAGCTTTTCTCGGTGTACTTTTACTTGGAACAATAAATGGTGTTTTAATTGGTATTATTCTTTCTTTTACAGAAATGATTATAAGAACATCAAAACCTTCAAGATGTTTTCTTGGAATACAGCCGGGGCATAGACATTTTAGGGATTTGAACGAGGGAAGACAAATACATGCCATTGAAGGAGTTATAATTTATAGATTTAGCAGTAATTTATTTTTTGGTAATATTCAGGTGTTGCAACGCGATATTGAAGACAGCATAAAACCGGATACTAAAGCTGTAATTCTTGATGCAGGTGGCGTTGGAAGTATTGATATAACTGCAGCAGATAGGCTGGCAATGTTGTACAAGTCACTTGAAGACAAAGGCATTAGATTTTATATTACTGAACATATTGCAAAGATTAATGAGCAACTTCGAACACTGGGGCTAGGGTATATGATTGAAGAAGGAAGAGTTAGAAGAACTATTCACATTGCTTTGAAGGATATGGGTATTGGAAGACCTTATCCTTTAGAGGGTGGCGTAGAAAATGAAGAAAGAAGTGCTTCAAGAAAAAGAGTAGATAATAAGGTTCAGGAGTTCGTTTGGGCATACGGAGCTGAAAGTGAAGAGCAAATTGAAAAGCAGATTGTTTTGCAGATTCAGCAGTTAAAGAAAACAGGAGATATGGAGAAACTTTTCCACGGAAGCTGGTCACATATGGATGCTTTTGACGAGGACGAGTGGTTAGAACATCTTGAAGAACATCTAAAAGAGATTGTTAATATTTCAGGAAAAGATGAAAAAACTATTGCTGAACGTTTCGAAAAGCATAGAGAAGAAATACATAGAAGAATCAGGGATGAACATCCTGAAATGGCAGAAAGATTTAAGGAAAGAAGACATGTTCTTGATGAGCATTTAAAAGAAAAGCATCCGGAAGTGTTTAAATTAATTGAAAATCTGAGAGAAAATCAGAATTAAACTTAAAAATTCTTCTTGAAAATGCTGACAAGAAAATGTATCAGAGAAAGGCAGCCATGAAAGGCGGAAATGTAAGATAATATCAGCATTATTTCGTGAGATTTTTTATGCAATAGTGTGTGCCTTAACGTAGCTTTATACATATTATTGTTTAAAGTGCCGAAATTTAAAAAAGTACTTACGAAAAATAAAATTTTACTGTAGAATACCTAAGGAAAATTAAAAGAACGCAGTGAAAGTCAGATACGAAAGTAGAGATGGTAACGAGTTTAACAACTATTACATCTCTACTTTTTATTATGTGAAATGAGCTAAACGGAAACTTCTTATGTTTTAATAAAAGTCTTCCACACTGAACTCATTGAGAATAGCAATGGAGATGGATTTCACTGTTGAAAAAGAACACAAAAATAAAAGGAGGATTTATTATGCCACAGAATAAGAGAGAAAGTTTTATTTACACAGTAATTATGTGCTTCACTATGGTTTTATGGATGAGCATTTACAATGTAACATTACACACAGGAACATTTAACGCGCAGGTTATTAAGGATGCATGGTTAGGATTTCCAATTGCCTATGTATTTGCAGCATGTATGGATTGGTTTGTAGTTTCAGGATTGGCTAAGGGATTTGCCTTTAAATATTTAGTTAAGCCGGATAGCAGTACACTTAGAAAAGTAATTTCAGTTTCATGTTCAATGGTTGTTCCAATGGTAATTATAATGTCACTTTATGGTGCGGTTGAAGCAAGTATTAGAATGGGTGATTTCAGCAACGTATTATTCATCTGGTTAACTAACATACCAAAGAATTTTGTAATGGCATTACCATTCCAGTTAATTATTGCAGGACCATTAGTAAGAAAAGTATTTAGAACAATATTCCCTGAAGGAAAAGTATTAGCATAAAACTATTTTTAGAAAAATGAATCGTTTTTATAAAAATATGAAAGAAATAAAATTTTAATTATGCCGAATTTTCGAGTTAAATAATAGTAAAATTAAGTAAAAATTATACAATATATACAAAAATATGCCTAAAATCAACTATTCTTTGTTGAAATATTGCAAAAAACGTTTTCCTAAAATATTCTAGAAAAGTAATTTGATTTTTTGAGAATGTTTTAGATTGGAAAGGACTAGAATATTTCTTTAAAGAAATCCAGGTACGGAAGGTTTTAGAGGGGTAAAAGTATATATTGTATTTTTTTTATTTAGGAGGTAAGAAAATAATGAGAAAAGGTAAGAAGATTGCAGTGGCAAAGAAAACCGCAGCGGCCTTTTTGACAGCGGCAATGGTTACGGGAATGTTGCTGGCAGGGCAGATTCAAAATGTTATGGCAGCAGACGATTCACCTTATGTAATTTCTACAGGAAGAATGGTGTATGCAAGTTCTTCAGTGGGAAATAGTGACCCGGCTTATGCAGTAGATGGATCCACCGGTACAAGATGGGAAAGTGCATGGAATGATAACACAGAGTGGATTTATGTTGACTTGGGAAAAGTTACTGATGTAACAGGCGTAAAGTTATATTGGGAAGGTGCTTATGCCAAGGAATACAAGATTCAGGTTTCAAATGACGAAGAAAATTGGAGTGATGTTTATGTTAATTCCGATTGCAAAGGTGGAAATGAGGACTTAAACATAATAGCAAATGCCAGATATGTACGAGTTTATATGACAAAGAAGGCTTTAGAAGCTTACGGATATTCTTTGTATGAGTTTGAAGTGTACGGTAAAGACGGGGTAACAAAAAGACCCGTAGATTATGGCGAAAATCTTGCCTTAAATAAAAATGCTACAGCATCATCATTAAGAGATGTATGGTGGATGTACGACGATAATGGAGTAATTGACCAGACTTCTGTATTGGCTAAGAATGCAGTTGATGGAAATGATAATTCATATTGGACATCAGGAGAAAAAGACAATCAGTGGTTGATGGTTGACCTTGGAGCAAATTATGATATTGGACGTGTTGAAATTGATTGGTCATCTGATGCAGGAAAGATGTATGACATTCAGGTTTCAAAAGATGGGGGTAATTGGACAACTTTATACAGACAGCTTAAAGGTTATGGTAATGAAGTTGCAAATATTGAACTATATGCCAATGCACGTTATGTACGAATGTATGGATATACAAGGGTTGAAAGTGGTAGCGGATTTAGCATAAAGGAAATGAAGGTTTATAAGTACAAAGCAGGTGACAGAAAGGTAACCCATAGTATTCCAAACCTTCCTGATTCGTATGTTGTTTCAAACGGTAAGGGAACATATCTTGCAAATTCAATGTACAACGAAAAAGCAAAATTACCTGTTTACAAAACAGATGATGTTAAATCACCGATAGCAAGTAATGACTGGTGGCAGTCAATGCTTATTAATAAGTTTGGAAACTTAATGTCAACTCTTCCAATGAAAATGAAATATTCAACTAAGGGACTTGGCATTTTGACAGCAACAAGTGGCTGGCTTCCTGACATGGGCAGTACTGATGTAAACGTGTCGGTTAATTCTGAAACTGAAACTGATTTTTATATTTTGCCTGAAAACCTTGATACAGCTACAGCTTGTGATAAGGTAAGCGAATATGGTGACTATTCAGTAACAGCACAGCTTGCAGACGACAATCATGTTGCAATGACAAGTACATTTGTAAAAGGTTCACCATACATCTATACAGAATATGGCGATACAAAGTCAGTTTATATTTCATCATCAGCCATTACATCAATTTTTGACGGTAACGGAAATGAAATATTGGCAAAAAATCTAGATTCAATGAAAGCAGATCATATCGGTCTTGAAATTACAGACAGTGATAACAAGAGCAAAACAAAAACATCAAAATGTTATTATTGTTTAACTGTTCCTGAAAATACAACATTTAAGAAAATCGGAAGTTATATTAGAGTAACATTCCCTGAAACTAACGGTTATATGTCTATTGGAACAATGAAAGATAAATCACAGATTGAAACATTCTATAGACATGGATATGCTTTTGTTACAGATACAAAAGTTACATACAGTTATGATGACAGTAAAGCAAAGGTAACTTCAACATATAAGACTACAACAAGTCTTAAGAGAAATGGATTTACAGATCAGACATTTATATGTATGCTTCCTCATCAGTGGAAAAATTCAACAGATGATAATAAGGCATTTGCAACATATTCATCTGTAAGAGGTGATTTAAAGACTATTGAAGGACTTTCATTTACAACAGTTTCAGAGTTTGCAGGACTTCTTCCAACATTTGCTCTTCCAACTAATGCAGAGTTTGATGGAGAGGCAGTTTTAGGTTACTTAAATGAATTGGAAGATGCAACAAAGAACTTAAATCCTGCAGGTGATGCATATTGGGAAGGCAAGAACCTTCATCCTTTGGGAATGGGAGTTCTTATGGCAGACCAGCTTGGAGAAACAGAACTTAGAGATACATTCTTAAAGAGAATGAAGAAGATTCTTGTTAACTGGTTTACTTATGACGGAAAGGATGATATCAGTTATTTTATTTATAATAATAACTGGGGAACTCTTTACTATGAACAGAGCGAGTTTGGGGCAAATGCAGCAATTTGTGATCACCATTTTACATATGGTTACTTCATGTTTGCAGCAACAGTTTTAGCTACATATGATAATGAATTTTATAATGATTACAAAGGTATGATTGAAATGATGATTAGAGATTATGCCGGACCTTCTGACAATGATAGTGAATACTGTAGATTTAGAGCTTATGATATGTACGAAGGACATTCATGGGCAGGCGGATACGCAGACAATGATTCAGGTAACAATCAGGAATCAGCCAGTGAATCATTATTTAGCTGGGTAAGTATGTATCTTTGGGGAGTTCTTACAGAAAATGATGAATACAGAGATGCAGGAGTATTTGGATTTACAAATGAAATGGAAGCAGTGGAACAGTATTGGTTCGATTACGACAAAGACAACTGGATTAAAGAATGGCCATACAATGTAGTAGGTCAGGTCTACGGTGGAATTAACTTCTATGGAACATTCTTTGGTGGACAGCCATTATATGTTTATGGTATTCAGTGGCTTCCGATTTCAGAATATTTAACATATTACGGAATGAATCAGAGCAGATGTGCTGAAATATATCAGGGATTGTTAGATGATACAACAATAGCAATGGCTAAGGCAGTACAGGCAGCTAAGAACGAAGGAAAGAGTCAGGAAGAAATTGACAAGATGCTTAAAGAGTATCCACAGGCAGATACAGGTTGGCAACATATTATATGGCCATTCCTTTCACAGACTAATCCAAGTCTTGCAATGGAGAAATTCCTTGCAAACGATACAAAGGTTCAGAAAACAGATACAGCTAACACATATTGGTTTATTAACAGTATGAAACAGTTAGGCGTAAAAACAACTGACATTGTTGCAACAGGAGATTGCTCAGCAGCAGTATATTACAACAAGGATACAAGCAAATACACAGCAACAGTTTGGAATCCTACTAACGACACAAAGGTTGTAACATTTAAAACTAACGGTAACAAGATTGGCACAGCAACAATTGGTGCAAAGGCACTTGTAAACTTTGAAGTATATAAGAATAAGAGCTTTAACATAGTACAGGCTTCAACTCCTGAAATATCTGTTCCATCAGGAAAATATGATGATACACAGTATGTAACAATTTCATCAGAAACACCTGGAGTTACTATTTACTATACAACAGACGGAACAATGCCAACAACATCATCAAAGGTTTATGATGGAGTATTTGCAGTATCAAGTACAGCAACAGTTAAAGCTATCGCAGTAAAAGATGAATATATTACATCTGCAATGGCTTCAAGCACAATCACTGTGAATGGCACAGATGTTTCACTTAAAGACAATATTGCATTAGGCAAGAACGTTAAGGTTTCATCATCAGAAAATCCAAGTGTAGACGGAAGTAAGATAGTCGATAACGACGGAACAACAAGATGGTCTTCAGAATTTACAGATAATCAGTATTGTCAGATTGATTTAGGAAAGAATTACACAATTAATAAGGTTACATTTAACTGGGAAGCTTCATATGCTAAGGAATACAAGATTCAGGTTTCAAAAGATGGAAACAACTGGACAACAGTATATGAAAACAACAATGGCAAAGGTGGAGAAGAAAGCATTGTATTTGATGCAACTGAATGTAGATATGTAAAGATGCAAGGTGTAAAGAGAGCATTAGCATACGGATATTCATTGTGGGAAATGGGTGTGTATGAAGCTGCAAAAGTTGAAACACCAATATTTAGCATTCCATCAGGAACATACAGTAAGGCTTTGAATGTAAACATTAGCAGTAAGACTAAGGGTGTGGAAATCAGATATACAACAGACGGTTCAACACCTAACGAAAAGTCAAACTTATACGTTCCAAGTATTAAGATAAGCAAGAATACAACATTAAAAGCGATTGCTTACAGAAAAGGAATGATTGATTCACCTGTGGCAACAGCAGAATACAAGATTGACGGTTCATCAACAGAACCTGAGCAGCCAACAACACCTGACACATCAGAAACAAAGATTATTTCTACAGGTTGTAAAATAGTAACATCAGGTTCAGAAAATGATGTATTTGGTGGCAAAAACGCAGTAGACGGAGATAAGGGAACACGTTGGTCATCTAATTTTGCAGACGATGCATGGATTTATGTAGACCTTGGAAAAAAATACTCAGTTAATAAAGTTGTTTTAACTTGGGAAGGTGCTTACGGAAAAGCATATAAGATTCAGACATCAACAGATGGAAAAACATGGAAGACAGTTAAAAACGTGACTAATGGAAAAGGTGGAGAAGAAACGGTAGCATTTAATTCTACAGATGCAAGATATGTAAGAATGCAGGGTGTAGAAAGAGCATTACCATATGGATATTCATTGTGGGAAATGGAAGTTTACGGTAAAGTTTCAGGCTCAACATCAGATGATTCAAATAATGAAGATTCATCAGTTCCATCAGGTACAAACGTTGCAAAATCAGCTAAGGCTACATCATCAGGAAATGAAGCTGATGCAATGGCAGCAAAATATGCAGTAGATGGGGACAACGGAACACGTTGGTCATCAAACTTTGTGGATGATGCATGGCTTTTAGTAGACTTAGGCAAGGCTTACACAATCAACAAGGTAGTACTTAACTGGGAAGGTGCTTACGGAAAGGCATACAAGATTCAGACGTCAACAGATGGCAAAAACTGGACAACAGTTAAGAATGTAACAGATGGAAAAGGTGGAGAAGAAACTATAACATTTGACGCTACAAAGGCAAGATATGTAAGAATGCAGGGCGTGGAAAGAGCACTTCCATATGGATATTCATTGTGGGAAATGAGTGTTTATACTAAATAAAATTTAAGTTAAAAAGGCACAGTTTACGGTAATTAGTAGGCTGTGTCTTTTTCTTCTTATAAACTAATTTGTACTAATTATTAAATTGCAAAAATTATTTTTAATATCAAAGAAAAATTCCCTAAATGCTTACTTTTATTGATTAATTAGCAATCAGATGTTATACTGTAAAAGTTAATATTGGGTAAAATATGCCTGTTGATTTGGGCTGTTTTAGATACAATCATATAGAAGAAATAACGAGAAAACATTAAATATGAATTATTAGAGAAAGGTAGACTAATATGAAAACAGCAGTAATGACTGATAGTAATAGTGGAATTACACCGGAAGAAGGAAAGAAAATTGGAATATATTCTCTTCCAATGCCGGTTATCATAGAGGGAGATGTTTTTTACGAAGGAAAGAACATTACACAGGAAGAATATTATGGCGCAATGACTTCAGGAAAGAATGTTACAACATCACAGCCATCACCCGGGGATGTAATGGATATGTGGGATGGCATTTTGAAGGAAGGCTATGAACAGGTTGTTTACATTCCAATGTCAAGCGGATTAAGTGCTTCATGTCACGCGGCAATTCAGCTTTCAGAAGAATATGACGGAAAGGTTCAGGTTGTTGATGACCACAGAATCTCAGTAACAATGAGAGAGTCAGTTCTTGAAGCAAAATGGATGGCTAATCAGGGAATGACAGCAGAAGAAATAAAAAAGAAACTTGAAGAAAATGCTTACAATTCAAGTATTTACATTGCTGTTGATACTTTAGAATACCTTAAAAAAGGAGGACGTGTTACAGTAGCAGGAGCAGCCATAGGAGCAGTTCTTAACATTAAGCCTGTACTTACAATTCAGGGTGAAAAGCTTGATGCATTCACTAAAGTTAGAGGAATGAAGAAAGCTGAACTTAAGATGTTAGAAGCTATTGAAGAAGACCTTAATACAAGATTTGCTGATGTAGATAGAAAACAATTAAGACTTGGAGCAGCAGGAACATTCCAGAAACAGGAAGACGCAGACCAGTGGTACAAGATGGTAAAAGACACATTTGAAAACGAAATCGACGATATATATTATGATTCATTGTCATTTAGTATAGGATGTCACGTTGGACCTAATGCAATTGGTATTGGAATAAGTGTTGTTACAAGAGATGAAAAGTAAATATTAAAAAAGAAGAATCCCTCGGAAAGTGTCAGCTTTCGGAGGGTTAATTTTTTTTAAAAGGATTAAATACAAACATAATCACCTTAGTTAGTTGAAATAAACTCCTAAAAATAGTATCATTAAGAGTAAGACTATTTTGTAAATTATAGAAGGCAGGTACGATTATGTATGCAGTTTTTGGATTAGGGAATCCTGATAAGGAATATGATAAAACAAGACACAATATTGGTTTTGATGTTATAGATGAGTTGGCAAGTCAGATGGGTGTTGAGGTGAAGACTAAGAGACACAAGGCTTTATGCGGTATTGGAAATATTGGTGGCGAGAAAGTGATTTTGGTGAAGCCACAGACTTATATGAATCTTAGCGGTGAGTCAGTGAGAGCAGTTATGGATTTCTATAAGCTTGATCCGGAGAATGACATTATTGTTATTTCTGACGATATTAATTTGGCTACGGGAAGAATTAGAATTAGAGCCCAGGGCAGCGCAGGCGGTCATAATGGTTTGAAGAGTATTATTAGTCACGCGGGAACTCAGAAGTTTAAGAGGGTGCGTGTGGGAGTAGGTGCAAATGAAGGAAATCTTGTAAATCATGTGCTTGGTAAGTTTAGCAAGGGCGAAAGAGTTTTGGCTGAGCAGGGTATAAAAGATGCAGCCTCAGCAGTTGAAGTTATGATTTTGGAAGATATAAACACAGCAATGAACAAATTTAATTAGAAGATATAAATATAGCAATGAATAAATTCAACTAGAATCTATCAAAATAGTGAAGTCCGGGAGTAGTAAATGAAAAGTTTTGATTATCCACTATTACAATTAAATGAGTTTGAGCAGGTTAAGGTCTGCTTGTCTGAACACAAATCCTGTCAGGTTACAGGGTGTGGGGAATCCCAGCTTGCTCATTTTATTAATGGATTGAGCAATGGCTACAAGCAGAAAGTCATTGTTACTTTTAGTGCAACAAAAGCAAGTCAGTTGTATCAGGATTTAAAGGGTTTTGCGGACGATGTTGTAATGTATCCTGCAAAGGATTTTATTTTCTTTAGTGCGGATGTACACGGAAATCTTATATTGCAACAACGACTTGAATTTATTCAAAAAATAGTTGAAGATAAGCCATTTACGGTAATTTTGACGCCGGATGCCTTTATGGACAAGATAATGCCAATTGAAAAAATCAAAAATAATTATCTTGAAATAGCAGAAGGTAGCATAATTCAGATGGATGCCTTAAAGAGCAAGCTTGTGCAGATGGGATACGAGCCGGTTGTTCAGATTGATGGACCGGGACAGTTTGCGGTGCGAGGAAGTATTGTTGATATTTACACGCTGACAGATGAGGTACCTTATCGAATTGATTTTTGGGACGATGAGGTTGACATAATAAAGAGTTTTGAGGTGGAAAGCCAGCGTTCAATTGAGAATCTTGAATCGGTAAAAATTTATCCTGCCAGCGAATATTCACTGACTAAGAAAGAAATTCAGGCGGGAATGGTGAAGATTCGACAGGATTTAGACCAAAATGTTGAAAAATTCAGAAAAGATTTTAAGACGGAAGAGGCTAACAGACTTAGAGTTACAGTTGAAGAGTTTCTTACAAATATGGATATTAACCCAAGTCAGGTAGCAGTAGATAGTTATGTAAACTATTTTTATGATAATTTGGTAAGTCTGCTTGACTATTTTGAAAATCCAATATTTTTTATTGATGAGCCAAAGAGGGTAACGGAGCAACTTAACGTGGTTGATGCGGAGTTTGGAGATAGTATGGCTAACCGTCTTCAGAAAGGCTACGTGCTTCCGGGGCAGACAGATGTAATTTGGGACAAAAATCAGATAATTGCCAAGATTGATAGTGGCGAAAAAGTCCTATTTACAGCAATTGCCCAGAAGATTCAGGGATTTAGCGTGGATGATTTTGTGGAAGTGGGATCAAGAAACGTAAGTCCATACAATGGCAAGTTTGAGATTCTTGTTCAGGATTTAAAAAAATATAAAGAGCAAAAATATGCGGTTCTTCTTGTAACCGGTTCAAAAACAAGAGGCCAGCGCTTGGCGGAGGATCTTAGAGAGTTTGAGATTAGCGCATTTTTCGAAGAAGACGGGGAACGTCAGGTTATGCCTGGTGAAGTTATGATTATAAAAGGTCAGCTTCGCAGTGGCTTTATGTACCCTATGATTAAGTTTGTGGCTATTTCAGACACGGATATTTTTGGAGAAAAGAAGAAAAGAAAACGTAGAAAGCATGGCTATTCAGGTACTAATATTTCAAGTTTTACCGACCTTAACATTGGTGATTATGTTGTCCACGAAAACCACGGACTTGGTGTTTATCGTGGAATAGAAAAAATAGAAGTAGACCATATTGTAAAGGACTACATTAAGATTGAATATGCCAAGGGCAGCAACCTTTATGTGTTAGCAACCCAGCTTGATATGATTCAAAAATATGCTGACAGCACGGCGAAACCGCCTAAACTTAACACATTAGGTGGCCAGGAATGGAAAAAAACAAAGACCAGGGTTAAGAAGGCTGTTGCGGATATTGCGAAGGAGCTTGTTCAGCTTTATGCAATAAGGGAGAACAGCAACGGATATCAGTTTTCTCCTGACACGGAATGGCAGAAGGAATTCGAGGAAATGTTTCCATTTGAGGAGACAGATGATCAGCTTAATGCCATATCTGAAGTAAAAAAAGATATGGAAAGCACGAAAATTATGGACAGACTGATTTGCGGAGACGTAGGTTTTGGCAAGACAGAAGTGGCAATTCGTGCGGCTTTTAAGGCAGTGCAGGATGACAAGCAGGTGGCTTATCTTGTTCCAACAACGGTTTTGGCCCAGCAGCACTACAAAACTTTTAAGCAGAGATTTAAGGATTTCCCTGTCAGAGTGGAAATGCTTTCAAGATTTAGAACAAAATCAAATATTGATAAAACAATAAAAGATTTGAATAAAGGTTATGTTGACGTTGTTATCGGAACTCATCGTATGCTTTCAAAAGATGTTAAATTTAAGGATTTGGGACTTTTGATTATTGATGAAGAGCAGAGATTTGGCGTAAAACATAAGGAACAGATTAAAGAATTGAAAAATAATGTTGACGTAATGACTCTTACAGCAACTCCGATTCCAAGAACTCTTCATATGAGCCTTATTGGAATAAGAGATATGTGCGTAATGGAAGAACCACCTCAGGAACGTATGCCAATACAGACTTTTGTTATGGAATACAATGAGGAAATTGCAAGGGATGCCATAAACAGGGAGCTTGCAAGAGGCGGTCAGGTTTATTACGTGTACAACAGGGTTCAGGACATAGCTGAAATGGCAGGAAAAGTTCAGGCACTTGTGCCTGATGCCAGTGTTGCCTTCGCACACGGACAGATGAGTGAGCGACAGCTTGAAGAAATAATGTATGATTTTGTTAACGGGGACATTGATGTTCTTGTAACAACTACAATAATAGAAACAGGTCTTGACATACCAAATGCCAACACCATTATAATACACGATGCAGAAAAAATGGGCTTGTCCCAGCTTTATCAGCTTCGTGGCCGTGTAGGCCGTTCAAACCGTACATCGTATGCTTTTTTGATGTATAGCAGAAACAAGATGCTTACGGAAGTTGCGGAAAAGCGACTTGGGGCAATAAGGGATTTTACGGAACTTGGCAGTGGTGTAAAAATTGCAATGCGAGACCTTGAAATCCGTGGTACCGGAAATCTTCTTGGGGCTGCACAAAGCGGTCATATGGAGGATGTTGGTTACGACCTTTATTGCAAAATGCTTAACGATGCCATTAATACTTTAAAGGGCAACAAGGCAATGGATGATTTTGAAACAAAGGTAGACCTGACAGTGGATGCTTTTGTTCCACCTTCATATATTAAAAATGAAGCTCTTAAAATGGATATTTACAAGCAAATTGCAGGAATAGAGACAATGGAAGAATACGAGGATATGCAGGATGAACTTCTTGACCGTTTCGGTGACATACCGAATCAGGTTGAAAACCTTCTCCAGATTGTTTTGCTTAAAAATGCAGCACATCAGGCATATGTTACTGAAATTTCAGGTCATAAAAACAGAATCAAGCTTACAATGTGGAAAGACGCTGAGGTGGATGTGGAAAGAATACCAATTCTTGTACGCGAGTACAAAGGCAGACTTAAGTTTATGCCTAAAGACGAGCCGTATTTTATTTTTGAGCCAAAACCGGGCACAGGCACAGTAATAGAAAATGCAAGAAAACTGGTAGAATCACTGTCTACATTGAAGGATGAAGAATAGAATAAGGTATGTGAGCTACGACTAAAGCAGTTGAAATATATTGTGAAAATATACAACTGTAGAGTCAGTCACATATGCTGTGATTAAAATAGTTGAAAAGATAAGGTAATGGGAATACATTGTATATAGTGGCAAGTCAGGGGAGGTGATTGTCTTTGAGAAAAAAGTTAATATGTATTTTGGCAGGACTTACAGTTGCGGTGGGACTTGTAGGTTGTGGTCAGAAAAAAGCAGTGGAGGAAACCACGGTGGCTACAAGTGAAACAGGTTCCGAGAGTTCAACAGTTTTAAAGGGAACAGCTTCAAAAAACTCAACTAGTTCTGACGGGGCAGACACTACTCTTACCATTACTGCAGGCGGTAGTCAGGTTATGCTTGACGAGGTAAGGTATTATGCGTATACAGCCCAGGCGACTTACGAAACTTATTATCTTACAAAGGGCAAGGAAATAGACTGGGACTCAAAAATGGATGGCGATGTGACTTGGGAACAGGGTGTCAAAAGCCTTGTGCTTGACGATATTTGCAAGAGGGAATGGCTTAATGAAATTTCATCACAATATGATATTAAGCTTACAAAGAAAGAAAAGTCATCTGTTAAAACAAAGGCTTTAGAGTATTTTAAGAACACCAATGTTAAGCTTGCAAAGAAAATAAATATTAGTGAAGGCCGTTTGATTAAGGTTTTTGAAAAGGCAGAAATTGCTAATAAAACTGAGAAAAAGATGGAAAAAGATGGAAGTTCCACGAAGGAAATGTATATAAAATGGAAAAAGGGAAATAATGTTACGGCAGAATCACAATGGAATAACATTAATTTCAAGGAAGCGATATTTACATTGGAGGATGTTAAATGAGAAAGACAGGAAGATGCATATTAAGCGCAGTTATTGCAGTGCTTCTTATGATTGGAGCAATTGATTATGCATTTGTAATAGGAAAGGCGAAGCCGGTAGGCGATTTAAAGACAAGCCAGAGTGAAGTTATTGTTAAAGATTTTATCCACGATAACTATGAGATTAGCGAAAAAAATCCATGGACTGATTATGGACTTCATCCAATCGAATACACGGAATCAGCAGGAAAGAGCGGTTTTGACCAGGCTATAAGTGCCAAGGCAGCTATTCTTGTGAATGTTAATTCAAAAGAGATTTATTATGAAAAAAACAGCGATGCCAAGATGTATCCGGCAAGCACAACTAAGCTTATGACAGCTTTGACTGTTTTGCAGAATATGAAAACTACTGATATAGTAACAATCGGTAGTGAAATTAATATGATTGCAGCAGATTCAAGTAAGGCAGGTTTTAGTCAGGGACAGGTTGTAACAGTTCAGGAGTTGCTTGAAGGCTTGCTTATTTCATCAGGAAATGACGCAGCCTATGTTTTGGCAAAAGCAGCAGGCGAAGCAATTCTTAAAGACAATATTGCTAACGAAGGAAAAACTTTTACAGCAGCACAGTGTGTTGAGCGTTTTGTTTATGAGATGAATAAGAATGTCCGTGACATGGAACTTGAAAATACACATTTTATGTCACCGGATGGCTATGATGCGGCAGACCAGTACACATCAGCTAGCGACTTGTCTAAGATTGCAATTGAAGCATACAACAACGAAACAATTCGTAAGATTTGCGGAACACAGTCTGAAAAGTCCGGCACATTAAACAAGACTTGGGTATCAACAAATGCCCTACTGGACAAGTCAGGACAGTTCTACTACCAGTACTGTGTCGGCATGAAAACAGGAAGTACGGGCCTTGCAGGCAAGTGCCTTGTGTCAGTGGCAAAGAATGGCGACACGGAATGCATAAGCGTAGTCTTAAATGACAGCACAGATGAACAGCGCTGGACAGACGCAAAGAAATTGTTGCAGTTTGGCGTGGAGTAAAGCTTAATATAGAAAAATAGATTGATTCACCCCCGTAGGAAATTGGCAGGAGCCAATTCCTACGGGGGTTTTTGTAGTGGTGTGAGCCTATGAATAAATAGAGCAAAAAGGTGTCCGTACCTCAAAAAGAGGAAGAATTGAAATGTCGGGGTACGTTTCTCATAAACACAAACTATATGTTGTATAAAATGAGCGATGATTTGGACGTGTGTACCCCAAAATAAGCAATATTTAAAATATCGGGGTACATTCATACTTTTCATATACAGTATGTTACGCGATAAAAAGAGAAAATCGAGAAAACGTACCCCAAAAATCAAAGAAATTCATATATTGGGGTATTTAGACCATAATCATATACAATACGTTACGCCGTGAGACAGGGAATTATTGATTTTGTACCCCGGAAATCAAAGAAATTCATATATTGGGGTATTTAGACCATGGTCATATACAATACGTTGCACTGTGAGACAGGGGATTATTGATTTCGTACCCCGAAAAATAACAAAAAATCTATAGCGGGGTACATCGCCAAAATAAATTCAAAAATCAAGAAATTGCAGAAAAAATTCTTGTCAACACAAACTATACGTGATTCCAAATTCCACTAATAATTAGAAATTTGCCACAAAAGAAAAACGCTCGCTAGGAAACCTAGCGAGCACCTTTGGTATATGGGGCTTCTACAAAAAAATGGGGGGATAAGTCGAAGCCCTCTATGTCACATTATATTACCTTTTGTTGTATTCTGCAACCTTTTTATTAATTTTTTCTATAGGATTTAATAAATCACTTATAGAAGCGTCATGATTTAGTCTGTCAATGAATGTTGCAGTGAACTTTGTAATGTCTACATTGATGTACCATTCTCTCTTAAGAAGCTCTGGAGACTGGTAAATTGAGTTAGTTGTCATGATTCTGTAGATAAGTCCCTGTTCGTAAGCTTCATCAAATCTTTCAAGACCGTTAGTAAAGAGACCAAATGTAGAAGCAACAAATACTCTGTTAGCTTTTCTCTTCTTAAGCTGCTTAGCAACATCAAGCATGCTATCACCTGAAGAAATCATATCATCAATAATAAGAACGTCCTTACCTTCAACTGAATCACCAAGGTATTCATGAGCCACAATAGGATTACGTCCGTCTACGATAGTAGTAAAATCACGACGTTTGTAGAACATACCTACATTAATTCCAAGAACGTTAGCGTAGTAGACAACTCTACCCATAGCACCTTCGTCAGGGCTGATAACCATAAGATGATCAGCATCAAGCTTAATGTCATCAACATTTCTAAGAAGATTTTTTATAAACTGGTATGTTGGCATAATTGATTCAAAACCACTAATAGGAATAGCATTGTTTACACGAGGATCGTGAGCGTCAAAAGTAAGAATATTGTCTACGCCCATGTTTACTAATTCCTGAAGCATTACTGCACAGTCCATAGATTCTCTGGATGTACGTCTGTGCTGTCTTCCTTCATAAAGGAAAGGCATAATAACTGTAATTTTTCTAGCTTTACCTGCAGCAGCAGCGATAACTCTCTTAATGTCAGCAAAGTGATCATCAGGAGACATATGATTCTTGCAACCGCAAACAGTATATTCAATGCTGTAGTTAGTAACATCATCGATAATGTAAAGGTCTGTACCACGAACAGATTCGCCTAAAGTACATTTAGCTTCACCCGTACCAAATCTTGGTGTTTTTACATCAAGAAGGTAAGAATCTTTAGTATAACCCTTGAAAGTAATAGGTGATTCTTTAGCTTCAATTCTCTGGCTTCTCCAATCAGCAATATAAGCGTCAACTGCTTCGCCTAACTGCTTACTTCCTGATAATGCAACAATTGCAAGTGGTCCTACAGGAATAGATTCAACATATTTTTTGATAGACATTTCAAAATTTCCTCCGTGTGTTAAATAGTAAATTTCTTTTTTATTCTTATATCATCACCAAAAATCTTTAAAGGAGTGTAATTACCCGCTGTACGGGAAAAAATACGCTCTTCATATTTCTGCTGTAATTCCTGTAAAGAAAAATTAGTAGAAATAATAGTAGATTTCTGATGTATAAGTCTCTCATTAAGACAATCAAATAGGGATGATTCAGTAAAGGAGTTAGACATCTCCGTGCCCAAATCATCAATAATAAGTAAATCACAACGAAGCAACTCGTCAAAACTAATCTGACGGTAAATAGTGGTGTTGCTACGTTTAAAGGAATAATCTGCCAACAAATCGAAAAGTTGTACTGCTGAAAGATAAATAACAGAGTAGGATTTTTCGATTAATTCCTTTGCAATGCAGTTAATGAGAAAAGTTTTCCCTGTACCTGCCCTGCCATAGAATAACAGATTATCAAAGGTTTTGTCAAAGTTATTTATAAAATAATGACAATGGTCCACAACAGCGTCAATATTTTCTGCTGCGGAAATCCCTGTATCGGGATCAATGTAGTCATCAGAATACAAATCATATTCAAAAGTATCAAAGTTTTCGCGTTCAAGAATCTCCTTAAGCTCAGAACGGGAATAAAGCAGTCTGACAACCTCTGCCTTAAGGCATTCACAAGGTTTTCCGTCAATAAAACCTGTATCTTTACATTTAGGGCATGTAAAAATCTCATCCAGGTAATCGGCGGAATAACCTCCGGCTAAAAGAGCTGCTTTTTTTTGTTCACTTATAAGGGCAATGTCCTCACGAAGTGTGTCCTTAGCAGAAGAATTGCCTGAAAGAGAAAGTCTAAGGGCACGTCCTGCAAGAACACCAATCTGCCCGTCTAAATCCTTAATAAGAGGAATTTTTTCGTAGACTTCTTCAATACGTCTGTTTAATTTAATTTTATTATTTAATTGACGGTCATTGTAACTGTTTGCAATAACGTCAAATTGATCTCTGGT
>UMII01084885.1_pt1 | contig 19658 bp, 15 predicted proteins | sample 1965731 | NCBI WGS metagenome assembly UMII01 (sample SAMEA4836118, study PRJEB28245) | human gut metagenome | biome: gut microbiome; material: fecal sample | place: Denmark | collected 2008
GCTTTCCGTCTTGCGCAGGACTGTAGAGCAGCAAACTTAACCCGCCCCGGCCCCCGATGGCCCCAGACCGGTGGGATAGACCGGTTCAGATGGGGCTTTGATGCATGGGTGGTCTGTTGTTGTGCAAATGGGTATCATACTGTGGTTATTGCATCGACTCTGCGATGCATGTTTGTACGTTCCCGGCGGTCGGTTTGCCAGAAGCGCCCCGTCGGTTGTTCCAGACCCGTTTCGAAGAAAGGAAACAACACTCACCTATGGCAGCTAAAAAATCATCTCCCTTGAAGATCATTCCGCTCGGCGGCCTTGACGGCATCGGCAAGAACATGACGGTCTTCGAGTGCGGCGACGACATGGTGCTCGTCGACGCTGGTCTTATGTTCCCCGACGACTCCCAGCCCGGTATCGATCTGGTACTCCCGGATTACACCTACGTTCTGGAGAACGAGGAAAAGCTCCGCGGTATCGTCGTCACCCACGGCCACGAGGACCACACCGGTTCGCTTCCGTACCTGCTGCAGGACCTCAACAATAAGGTGCCCATCTTCTCGAGCAAGCTGACGCTCGGTTTTATCGAGGGCAAGCTCTCCGAGTTCCGCATCCGTGCGCCCAAGTTCCGTGAGGTCAAGGGCGGCAGCCACGTCAATCTGGGTGGCATCTCGCTCGACTTCTTCTCGATGACGCACTCTATCCCCGGCGCTCTGGGCGTGTTCATTCGCACCAACCAGGGCACCGTTATGCACACCGGCGACTTTAAGCTTGACCAGACGCCCATCGATGGTGTCACGCCCGACTATGCCGCTATCAGCCGCTTTGCCAAGCAGGGCATCGACCTGCTGCTTTCCGACTCCACCAACGCCACGGTTCCGGGCTTTACCAAGTCCGAGGCCGAGGTTGGTCCCAACCTGCTGCACGCCATCAAGAATGCTCCGGGCCGCGTGTTCGTCGCGTCGTTCTCGAGCCACATCCATCGTCTGCAGCAGATCTGCGATGCCGCCCGTAAGTGCGGCCGTAAGGTCGTTGTGACCGGTCGCTCCATGCTCACCAACACCCGCGTCGCGCGCGAGCTGGGCTACCTCAACATCGACGATGCCGATATCATCGATGCCTTCGATATCGATAACCTGCCCGACGACAAGATCGTCGTCATGTGCACCGGTTCGCAGGGCGAGCCGCTGTCGGCCCTGTCCCGCATGGCCAATGGCGAGCACAAGACGCTCTCTATCCACGAGGGCGATACCGTCATCCTCTCGGCAACTCCTGTTCCCGGCAATGAGAAAGCCGTCCAGCAGGTCGTCAACAGCCTGGCCAAGCTCGGCTGCGACGTGTGGGATAAGAACCGCGCTCTCGTTCACGTCTCGGGCCACGGTAGCCAGGAGGAGCTCAAGCTCCTGATGGCCATGGCCAAGCCCACGTACTTTATGCCGGTTCACGGTGAGGCCGTGCATCTGCGCGCCCATGCCCAGCTGGCTCGCAAGATGGGCATCAAGGACGATCATATCTTTATCCTCGATAACGGCGACACGCTCGAGATGCGCGGCGGTATCGTCAAACGCGGTACGCCCGTCGAGTCCGGCGTCGTCTACGTCGACGGCCTGCGTATCGGCGATACCGACCCCATCGTCTTGCGCGATCGCCAGAAGCTCGCCAACGACGGTATGGTTACCGCTGTTGCCATCGTCTCGCTCAAGCACAAGAAGATCGAGGCCATCGAGTTCTCGGGCCGCGGTGTCTCGTTTGCCATCGACGACCAGTTCTCTGAGGATGCCTCCGCGTCCATCATGAAGACGATCGAGAAGGGCAAGTTTAGCTTTACGAGCAGCGGTTCCGATGCCATTCGCAAGGCCGTGCGTGATTCGCTCTCCAACTTTATTTGGAGCCGTACGCGCACCCGTCCGATGATCATCCCGGTCGTCATGGAGGTTTAGTTTGGCGCGCGGATCTGCACAAAACGCCAAAGGCAATAAGGCCAATAACCAACCGGCATCTGTTAAGGGTGCCGGTTCCCATCTGCGTGCCAATAAGGGCCACGAGGCCGACTTCGACGATTTTGAGCCCTTGGTCGAGCCCTCGGCCAACCGCGATATCGCCGGCGTGGTCATTGCCGTTTTGGCGATTGCGTCCTTTATTGCCGTGATTTCTCCGGCAACAGCACCCGTTACGGCTGCGGTTGCCGGTTTCTACCACCTGGGCTTTGGTCTGGGCGCCTACGTGCTGCCGATCGTCATTTTGCTGTTTGCCGCTACGCTCTTTTTAGGCGAGGACTCGCCGCTCAACATTCGCTCGGTCGCGGGCGGAGCCGTGGTCTTTATCGCCGTCGTCTCCATTCTTTCGCTGATGGTGCCGGGTACGAGCGACTCGTGTGACCTTATGTTCACGCCGCAAAAACTGTCCGCCTCGGGTGGCTACATCGGTGCGTTTATTGCGAGTGCGCTGCAAAATGCCCTGGGTAAGCCTATCGCGATGGTAGTCCTGCTGGGCCTTGTCGTCGTGGGCTTGGTCATCATTGGCTTTTCGGTGGGCGGCGTTTTGCGCTCTGCCCGCGACCGTGCGGCAGATTTTGCCGAGCGCCGTCGTGCCGACGTCAACGCGAGTCCGTGGGGTGACGATGAGGCCCTGTCGGTGCCTGGTGTCGCCCGTCCGCATCTGAGCATTCTTCGTCAAAAGGGCTCCGATGCGGCCGTGACTACGGTTATGGGTAGCGAAGTCGATCCGATTCTGGACGATGAGGACGTGGACGAAGATCCGTTTGTCGACGTGTCTGAGGCCGTGGAGGCCGAGCGGGCCAAGACAACGCTGCTACCGCGCCGTCATGCCAAGAAGGGCAAGGCTGCGCCCAAGCTCAATACGAGTGAGCCCGATCCGTCTTGGTCCGAGAGTGAGATTGAGCTCACCGAGGGCGATGACGAGGACGACGAGGCTCCGATTGAGACCGCAAAGACAACTTTGCTGCCGCGTCGCCATGCAAAGCGCGACCAGGTAACCGGTCAGCTTTCGATGGAAGACGACCCCGATAAGATCGACGAGTCCGAGCCGCCGTTTGCCGTGAATCCTGTCTCGGCAGCACCTCAGATCCCCGACTTCTTGAAGCATCCCAAGGTTGCCGATGCGCCTGCCTTGAGTGCTGTCGAATCGGCTGCGGCTAGCGATGGGGGAGTGGACGGCGGCGCCGCAGATAACGAGGGCGAAGAAGAGGACGGCCTCAAACTTCCGCCACTTGAGATTCTGCATGCCAACCCGCAGTCGGCTTCCTCCGCGTCTTCTGACAAGGAGCTGGAACAGACTGCCGAGTCGCTTCAGTCCACCTTGCTGGAGTTTGGTCGTAGTGCCCGCGTGGTCGGCTGGATCGCCGGCCCCACGGTGACGACCTTTAAGCTGCAACCTGGCGAGGGCGAGCGCGTGAGCAAGATTTCGAGCCTCGAGGACGATATCGCGCTATCGCTTGCTGCCCAGTCGGTGCGTATCTTTGCCCCGATCCCCGGCACCTCGCTTGTGGGTATCGAGATCCCCAATCGCAAGCGCCAGAACGTCAACTTGGGCGACGTGCTTCCCTATGTGAAGGGCGGTCCGCTCGAGCTCGCCATCGGTCGAGATGCCGAGGGTACGCCGGTCGTCGCCGACCTTGCCAAGATGCCCCACCTGCTGATCGCCGGTACCACGGGTTCCGGTAAGTCGGTCATGATCAACTCCATCATCACGACCTTGCTCATGCGCGCCCTTCCCGAGGACGTTCGCCTGATCATGGTCGACCCCAAGCGCGTCGAGCTTGCGGGCTATAACGGTCTGCCGCATCTTTACGTGCCTGTAGTGACCGAGCCCAAGCAGGCCGCGAGCGCTCTGCAATGGGCCGTGTCCGAGATGGAGCGTCGCCTGAAGGTCTTCGAGCGTCTCAACGTGCGTAAGATCTCGACCTACAACGAAAAGCAGGCCGCCGGCGAGTTTGAGCATTACGACAACCCGCCGCAAAAGATGCCCTACCTGGTCATCATCATTGACGAGCTCTCGGATCTGATGATGGTTGCCGGTAAGGATGTCGAGGCCTCGATCGTTCGTATCGCCCAGCTGGGCCGTGCCGCCGGTATTCACCTTATCGTGGCTACGCAGCGCCCCAGCTCCAACGTGGTGACGGGCCTCATCAAGGCCAACATCACCAACCGCATCGCCTTTAACGTCGCCACGGGCATCGACTCGCGCGTCATTATCGACCAGATGGGTGCCGAAAAGCTTACCGGTTTGGGCGACATGCTGTTCTCCAAGGTCGACTGGGGCAAGCCTCGCCGTATCCAGGGCTGCTTTGTCTCGGACGACGAAATCAACGAGATTGTCGAGTTTGTCAAGTCGCAGAGCGAGCCCGACTACCACGAGGAGATCCTGTCTGCCGTGGCGCCCGCTTACATGTCCATGGCGGGTGGCGGCGGCATTGTCCGTACCGGAGTCGCCGAGCCGCAAGACGATGATCCGCTCATTTGGGAAGCCGCCCATATTGTGGTGGAATCGCAGCTTGGCTCCACATCTGGCCTGCAACGTCGTCTGAAGGTTGGCTATGCGCGTGCCGGGCGTATTATGGATATGCTGGAAGAAAAGGGTGTCGTCGGCCCGCCCGACGGTTCCAAGCCGCGCGAGGTCCTGTTGGACGAGGAGGGGCTTGCCGCGCTGGAGTCTGTCGACGCCGAGATGGCACGTGAAGATCGTGAGTTTGGAGGATTCTGATGGCTGCACGCTTTGGTGACATGCTGCTTGAGCAGCGTCGCCGAATGGGCCTTTCCATTCAGCAAGTCGCCAACACCATCAAAATCAGGCCGCAGATCATCGAGTTTTTCGAGACCGGTAACTTTGCTTCGATGCCGCCGCGCGGCTATGCGCAGGGCATGATTTCGAGCTATGCTCGCTTTTTGGGCCTCAATCCGCGCGAGGTCGTCAATGCCTACTTTGACGATCTGATGGCATACGAACGCGAGACGTCGCAGCAGGGCGGTCGTTTTCAGGACGCCGCCGGCTACGTCAATTCGCGTTCCTCGGTCGAAAACGGGCGTTTCCTGATGGTTCAGGGCGGTCGTTCGACCCGCTATGGACAGCGTCCTCAGCAGGCCGGTTATATTACCGAGACGGGTTCGGGCGAGGAGATTCGCTCACAGCGTGACCGGTTCCGCAGTACGCCGATGCCCGAGGACCGTGCACTTCCCGCTGCCCGAGGCGTGGCGCGTGACCCTCGTGCCGGCTACGGCGACGGCGGCTATTCCGATCGCGGTTACCGTGGTGCCTCTACGGGACGCTCTCGCGGTGGCTATGCGGATGCCGATACCACGCAGGTGACGCCGCGTCTTCGCTCTCAATCACAGCCGTATGGCCAGCGCTCTTCGGCTCCGCGTTCGGGCCAGCGTGGCTATCAAGGCCGCGGTGAACTTGCGCCCCGCTCGGGTCAGCGCAGCCTTCAGGGCCAGGGTGGCTATCGCGGCCGTTCCGATAGCAATCGTGGCCGTATGCCTCAGGGAGGCGGCCGCAGCAGTTCCAATCGTGGACGCGGCGGTGGGCGTGCTTCCCAGAACAACGGTCTAGATCCTCGTATCGTTTACGCCGGCATCGGTGCCGTTGCGCTGCTGTTGATTGTGCTCATCGTGGTGCTTCTGCGCGGCTGCGCATCTTCGGCGCCCGAGACCACGCCCGAGACGCCCACTGCTACCAAGACGACGACTAAGAAGTCTTCCAAGAAGACCGAAACGGTCGACGAGGACGAAGACACCGATGAGGCGACGGATGGGTCGACCGATTCGGACGCCACCAAGACGACGGCTAAAAAGGAAGAGAACGAGGTAACGAAGGTCAAGGTCTCCGTTGCCAAGGGAAAGACCGCGTGGATTGAGGTCAAGGTCGACGGCAAGTCGGTCTATGGCGCCCAGGCGACTGGTCCCTTTGAGCAGGAGTACACGCCCGAGTCCTCGATCGAGATCACCACGTCCAAGCCTTCCGATGTCACCGTTACCAAGAACGGTGAAAAGGTCCGTTACGATACCAAGACCTCCGGCGTGGCGCGTGTGACGATCACCGTTCCCAAGAAGGAGACGACTGATTCCGAGAATGGTGAAAGTTCTGATGGTACCGACACCACCGATGGCACCGATACCACCGACGGTACCGATGCCCAGTCCACGGATGGCGCCGATACCGCAACTGACGGTCAGACGGTCGCCGATTCTACCGACTATTCGTACGATAGCTACTAAGCCGCTCGTACGCGAAAGGAAACATCATGGCTAAAGATTCCAGCTTCGACGTCGTGTCCGAGGTCAACATGCAAGAGGTCGACAACGCCTTTCAGCAGACCACGCGCGAGATTTCCCAGCGCTATGACCTTAAGGATTCCGGCGCCACGATCGAGCTTTCGAAGGGCGACAAGCTCTTTACGATCAACGCCCCGGCCGACTTTGTCTCCAAGCAGATTGTCGACGTGCTGAGCTCCAAGCTCATCAAGCGCGGCATCGACCTCAAGGCTGTCTCGTGGGATGCTCCGCAGGCGGCATCGGGCGGCACCGTGCGCGTGCTCGGCCATATCGTCGAGGGTATCGACCAGGCGACCGCCAAGAAGATCAACAAGGACATCAAGGACCAAAAGCTCAAGGTCAAGGTGACCATCGAGGCCGACAAGCTGCGTGTTTCCTCTGCTTCGAAGGACGCGTTGCAGACCGTGATCCAGTTTCTGCGCGACCAGGACTACGGCCAGCCGCTGCAGTTCACCAACTACCGCTAATATCATTCGAAAGGACCACTCTCCAACATGGATACACCGTTGGGCTCCGTGCTCTACATCACCCTCGGCTGCGCTAAGAACGAGGTTGACACCGACCGCATGCGTTCTCTTTTGACCGCCGCAGGCTACGAAGAGGCATTCGACCCGCAGGATGCCGATATCGCCATCGTCAATACATGCTCGTTCCTCGCCTCCGCAACGTCCGAGAGCATCGAGACCACGCTCGAGCTCGCCAACGAGGTTCAGGACGGCGTTCGTTCTTGCCCCATCGTCATGTGCGGCTGTGTGCCGTCGCGCTATGGCGACGACCTGCCTGACGAGCTGCCCGAGGTCGCTGCCTTTGTGAAGGCCGACGAGGAGGACGGCATCGTAGCGGTCATCGATGGCGTACTGGGTGTCGAGCGTGAGATCGCAGCCTATATTCCGCAGGTCAAGCGCACTGTCGAGGGCGCTGTCGCCTACGTCAAGATTTCCGATGGCTGCAACCGCTTCTGCAGCTTCTGCATGATCCCCTATATTCGCGGTCGCTATCATTCGCGCAATGCCGAGAGCATTATCTCCGAGGTACGCGACCTGGTTGCCGGCGGTGTGCGCGAGATCGTGCTGATCGGCCAGGACACGGGTATTTGGGGCACCGACTTTACTGACGAGGATGTCGCCGAGGGCTCACCGCGCAATCTGGCGCAGCTGCTGCGTGCCGTCGCCGAGGCCGTGCGCCCGCACAACGTCTGGGTCCGCGTGCTCTATCTGCAGCCCGAGGGCATGACCGATGAGCTTATCGATACGATTCGCGATACGCCCGAGGTGCTGCCCTATATCGATATCCCCGTTCAGCACTGCGACGCGCGCATCCTCAAGGCCATGCGCCGTTCTGGTTCGCGCCAGGAGCTCGAGGACCTGTTCCGCGATCTGCGTGAGCGTATCCCCGGCATCGTGATCCGTTCCACGGCCATGGTCGGCTTCCCGACCGAGACCGACGACGAGTTCCGCGACCTTATCGACTTTATGGACACCGTCGGCTTTGACTACACGAGCGTCTTTGCCTACTCGCAGGAGGAGGGCAGCCTGGCCGCTAAGATGGAGGGTCAGGTCGACGAAGAGGTCAAGCTCGAGCGCGCCCAGGAGGCCATGGACCTGGCCGAGTCGCTCGGTTTTGCCGCCACCGCCGCACATGTGGGCGAGCGCGCCCAGGTGATCGTCGACGGTATCGAAGAAACCGGGGACGGCGCCGAGCTGATCGGCCATGCCTGGTTCCAGGCGCCCGATTCCGATGGCGCGGTGCACTTGGACGCCAGCGAGGCGTCCGTGGGCGATATTCTGACCGTCGAGTTTACCGATAGCTTCTGCTATGAGCTTATCGGTCATGTTGTGGAGTAGGAGAGCGTCGTGGCAAACGAGAGCAATAAGGAACTGACGAGTGTTTGGACGCCCGCCAACATCGTGACGTGTGTGCGTATCGTTTTTATCCCGGTGTTCATGATCGTGTCGGCGCTGTCTCACACGAGCGTTGCCGGTACGGATTGGAGCACCTTCGACGGTCCGCTCGCCGCCGCTGCCTTCATTCTGTATGTGATCCTGTCGTGCACCGATAAGGTCGACGGTTATCTGGCTCGTTCACGCAACGAGATCACCGACTTCGGTAAATTCTTGGACCCCATCGCCGATAAGCTGCTTGTGTTCTCGGCCCTGCTGCTGTTCTTGGACTTTGGCGCCGTAACCGTGTGGTCGGTGTTCATCATCCTGTTCCGTGAGCTTCTGGTGAGCGCCCTTCGCATGGTTGCGAGTGCCGCCGGTGTGGTCGTTGCGGCCGATAAGCTCGGCAAGTACAAGACGGCAACCACGATGGTCTCCATCTGCGGTTACCTGTGCGTTTTTGCGATGGCCGGCTTGCACCTTGGCCCGGTGGCGCTGACGCTCGGCATCTACTCGGTGTCGCGCTTCCTGTACGCCGTTGCCGTTGTCTTGACCGTTATCTCGGGAGCCCAGTACTTCTGGAACTGCCGCAAGATCGTCTTTTCGGTCTAGGTCCTGGTGGGTATGACGGACTCTTTTGAGCAGATTTCCGCACATAACGAGGAGCTGGCGCGCGATATCGTCGAGCGCGCGAGCGCTCGGGGCATGACGGTTTCGACGGCTGAGTCGCTGACGGCGGGTATGATCGCCTCGACGATTGCCGATATCCCGGGCGCCTCGGCGGTGCTGCGCGGTGGTGCGGTGACGTACTGCGACGAGATTAAGCATCGCGTGCTGGGTGTTGAGCAGGAGACGCTCGACCGCTATACCGCGGTGTCGCATCAGACCGCGCGCGAGATGGCGGTGGGTTCGCTGGAGCTGTATCAGAGCGATATTGCAGTGAGCGCAACGGGTTATGCCGGCCCCGGCGGTGGTACTGAGGACGATCCTGCGGGCTCTTTCTATATTGGCTGGGCGCATCGTTCCGCCGATGGGGGAGTGCCGGTCGTGGACTCTGTGCGCTGCCACTATGAGGGCGACCGTTCGTGTGTTCGTGCCCATGCGGTCGCGGAGGCATTGGGACGCATTGCCCTTGTGCTCAATTCTATGGAATAGACGTGTTTTAAGGGGCCTCTGGGCCCCTTAATTGTGGAGATAGGGACCTTAGGCTCATTTGGCGTTTGTGCTGGTTGTAGACGTATTCTTGCCTTCCTTGCTCTTATTTGGCCCTTTGTGGTCAAGCATTTGGTCAGTGTTTGGTCGGCGTTTGGTTGGGTTTTGGAAAGACTGCCTGTATATGATTGGCCTGAACGGTTGACCACGAACAGCCGTTCGTTTATTATCGATGCAGGTTGTTAAGAGGAGGGCTATTCATGGCCAAGAATTCAGGTCCCGTACGTACCGTTCATGCTCGCACGACGGGTAAAGAGCGCGATGAGATGATCGCCACCACCAAGGCCGAGATCGAGAAGAAATTCGGCCAGGGTTCCATCATGAGGTACGGCGACGGTGGTCCTGAGCTCGAGGTCGAGGCCATTCCCACGGGCGCTCTGGCCCTCGACGCCGCGCTGGGTATCGGCGGCGTGCCGCGCGGCCGTATCGTCGAGATTTACGGTCCCGAGTCCTCCGGTAAGACGACGCTTTCGCTCGAGATCCTGGCCGAGGCCCAGGCAATGGGTGGCGTTGTGGCATTTATCGATGCCGAGCATGCGCTCGATCCCACGTATGCCGCGCGCATCGGCGTGGATATCGACGAGGTGCTCATTTCTCAGCCCGATACGGGCGAGCAGGCGCTCGAGATTGTTGACATGCTCGTGCGTTCCGGCGCCATCGATGCCATCGTCGTCGACTCCGTCGCCGCGCTGACCCCGCGTGCCGAGATCGAGGGAGAAATCGGCGACACTACGGTCGGTCTTCAGGCTCGCCTGATGAGCCAAGCGCTCCGCAAGCTCGCCGGCTCGCTGTCTAAGTCCAACACAACGTGCATCTTCATTAACCAGCTGCGTGAGAAGATCGGCGTCATGTTCGGCAACCCCGAGACCACGACGGGCGGCCGCGCCCTTAAATTCTTCTCTTCGGTGCGTATCGACATTCGCCGTATCGATAGCATTAAGCTTAAGGACGAGGTTATCGGTAACCGCGTGCGCGCTAAGGTCGTTAAGAACAAGGTGGCAGCTCCGTTCCGTTCTGCTGAGTTCGACATTATGTACGGTACGGGCATCTCTAAGGAGGGCTCGATTCTGGACATGGCTGTCGAGTGCGGCATCTGCAAGAAGATGGGCTCCTGGTTTGCCTATGGCGAGGACAAGCTCGGCAACGGTCGCGAGGCCGCCAAGGCGTTCCTGCGCGAACACCCCGATTGCGCTGACGAGATTGAGCATAAGGTCCGCCTTGCCTGCGGGCTTGAGTTTGATGACGATGCTCCGTCCGAGGTCGAGCTGACCGATCAGCCTGCGCCTGAGGAGTTTGACGAGCTTTACGCCATCGATGGTTCCGCCATGCTCGATGATGACGACGAGTAGCGGTTACGCTCATGTCGTATACGGTGACCGAGGCCACGGTCGTCTTTCCCGATAAGAAGGCGGCCTCCTCGTTCTCGAGCGGGTATGCGTCCAAAAAGCCTTGCGCACATATCGATTGTGAGCTTGAGGGCGGTTTTGAGCGGTCCATTTGGATTCCCGTGCGGGTCGCGCGGCTGTATGTCAAAAACCGCCCCGATCTTCCCTGTGATTGGGACAACTTTCGTGAGGCGGTGCAGCTCATCGAGCGTAAATGTGCACTTACCATGGTGACCGAGATGTTATCGCGCCGCGACCATGCGACGGGTGAGGTCCGTGACAAGTTGGCTCGCTACGGCTTTCGCCAGCCCGCGATTGATTTCGCCGTCGAGCGCGCCACCGAGTATCGCTTTTTAGACGAGAACCGCTTTTGCTCGTACTTTATCGAGGAACGCAAGCGGCGCGGTTGGGGACAGCGCAAAATCGAGACCGAGCTCAAGCGACGTCATGTTGTGCTCGATGACATTCCCGGTTATCCCGAGGATTATTTTGCCGTCGAAGACGATTTGGCGCGTGCGTCAGCCCTGCTCGCCAAGCGGCGTGTTCCAGAGACGCGCGGATTCGAAAAACTGGTTCGGTTTTTGATGGGCAAGGGCTTCTCGTATCACATCGCCGCCGATGCCGTTAAGGTACGTCTCGATGCCGAATGCGAGGAATGTGCGCTTTAGGCGTATGCGTTTTGTGGCCCCGCCGTTCACCGCGTTTTAGCCGCCGTACTGGGGCCATTTATTTGACAGTTGTTGTGGTTCAACGTACGATAAACACTGTCATTTGCTTTGTGATATGTGCTCATCTGTGATGAGTTTGTTTATATGTTTATCTGTATCCGACCCGCATAAGCTGCGCCCATATTACTCAAATGTCGCGAGCCGTTCATAAGGACGGTTCGCTTTGTTGTGTAACGAATCCATAAAAAGGAGTGAGCATGCCTATCATTGCAGCGCTCGTTGGCATCGTTTTGGGTGCCATCGCCGCCATTGCCTACATGCGCACCGCCAAGCAGGGTAGTCTTCACGAGGCCGACGAAAAGATCCAGTCGGCACACGCACAGGCTGAGTCCCTGATCGGTGATGCAAAGCGTCAGGCCGAGACCCTCAAAAAAGAGGCTCTGCTCGAGGCTAAAGAGGAGATCATCAAGAACAAGCAGGCCGCCGAGGCCGAGGACAAGCAGCGTAAGAGCGAGATTCGTACGCTCGAGAACCGCGTGATGCAGCGCGAGGAATCCCTCGATCGCCGCAACGACGCTCTCGACAAGCGCGAGCATCAGCTGTCCAGTCAGGCCGGTCAGGTCGAGAAGCGCTCCCGTGAGCTCGAGGAGCTCTGCGCAAAGCAGACCTCCGAGCTCGAGCGTATCGCCGACCTTACCCGCGAGGATGCCCACAAGGAGCTCCTCGATAAGGTTCGCGGCGAGGTCACCCACGAGGCCGCCACGATTATTCGCGAGTCCGAGCAGCAGGTTCGCGCCGAGTGCCACAAGACCGCCCAGGAGATTCTTTCCCTGGCGATTCAGCGCTGCGCTGCCGACCACACTGCCGAGGTCACCGTTACCTCCGTGCACATTCCCTCTGATGACCTCAAGGGCCGTATCATCGGTCGCGAGGGTCGCAACATCCGGACCTTCGAGCAGGTTTCCGGCGTCAACCTCGTGATCGACGACACGCCCGAGACCGTCGTTCTTTCGAGCTTCGACCCGGTCCGTCGTGAGACCGCCCGTGTTGCCCTCGAGAACCTCATTGCCGACGGCCGCATTCATCCCGCCCGTATTGAGGAGATGTATCACAAGGCTGCCGGCCTGGTTCAGCAGCGCGTGCGCGAGGCTGGCGAGCAGGCTGCCTTCGATACCGGTATCCACGACCTGCACCCCGAGATCGTCAAGACCCTTGGTGCCCTGCGCTACCGTACCTCGTTTGGTCAGAATGTGCTTCAGCACTCCCTCGAGGTTTCCGATCTGTGCGGCGTGATGGCTTCCGAGCTTGGCCTGGACGTTGTGACCGCCAAGCGCGCCGGTCTGCTGCACGACCTGGGCAAGGCAATTGACCACGACGTCGAGGGCCCGCATGCCGTCATCGGCGCCGAGCTTGCCCGTCGTTATGGCGAGAAGCCCGTTATCGTCCACGCTATCGAGGCTCACCATGCCGATGTCGACCCCAACACGGTGCTCGATGTCCTGGTACAGGCCGCCGATGCCGTCTCTGCTTCTCGCCCCGGTGCCCGTCGCGAGTCTGCCGAGAACTACATCAAGCGTCTCGAGAAGCTCGAGGAGATCGCCAACTCCCATGAAGGCGTCGAGCGTACCTATGCCATGCAGGCTGGTCGCGAGGTCCACGTCATGGTTCAGCCGGACAAGATCTCTGATGCCCAGTCCACGGTCCTGGCTCACGATATCGCCCATCAGATCGAGGAAGAGATGGAGTATCCCGGTCAGGTGCGCGTCGTCGTGATTCGCGAGAGCCGCGCTGTCGATATCGCTAAATAACATGAGCGACGCGAACGAGCTCATCTCATTTATCGCGTCGATGTCGGGGGAGGGCAAACTTCGCGTCGAGGAGAACCTTGGCGAGGGGTATGTCCGCCTCCGCGTTTCGGAGGCCGAGCGGCGCCAGGCAAAGCACGACATTCAGCATGTCGAGGATATCGTCATCGAAATGCTCCGTAATGCTCGCGATGCTGGCGCCGACAAAGTCTATCTCGCCACGACCAAGGAAGATGGCGTCCGCACGCTTGTCTTTTTGGATAACGGTTCGGGCGTTCCGCAGGATATGCAAGAGCGAATCTTCGATGCCCGCGTTACCTCCAAGCTCGAGAGCATGAAGATGGACCGTTGGGGCGTTCACGGTCGTGGCATGGCATTGTTTTCGATCAAGCAGAACACCGACGAGGCCCGCGTGGTCACGTCTGGTGTCGATCTTGGCTCAGCCTTTAAGGTGAGCGTTGCGGCCGACCGCCTCAGCGAGCGTGCCGATCAGTCCAGCTGGCCCCAGGCCGTCAAGGATGAGGACGGACGTTATGTCTGTGCTCGCGGTCCGCATAATATTATTCGCGCTGCCTGTGAGTTTGCGCTCGAGGAGTTGCGTGGTTGCGATGTCTATCTTGGTTCTCCGTCTGAGATTGCCGCGACCCTTTATGCTCAGGCGTCAAGTCGGCTCGATACGTCTCGTCTCCTGTTTATTGATGATGAGAGCGAGCTTCCGGTTGTCGATCGTTTAGGCCTTGCCTCTGATGCCGAGGACTTTATTCGTATTTGTTCGGGTTTGGGTCTTGAGATGTCCGAGCGCACGGCCCATCGCATTTTGGCAGGGCAGATTAAGCCCGTTCGCGGTGTGACTGCGCGTCTGCTGCGCGAGCGTGACTCATCCTCGCATGCGCCGGCTCCTGTCGATCTCGCGAAGGATCGTCGTGGGCTGCGTATTGCCAAGGATGACATGGCACAGTTTTCGCGTGCTGTGGAGCGCGACTTTAATGACCTTGCCGCCCGGTACTATCTCAATCTTTGCGGCGACCCAAAGATCCGTGTTTCGCGTGATCGAATCACCGTGACCTTCGATCTTGCCAAAGAGGAATAGTGCCTTTACCGAGTCCACTCGGTACGATAAAGTTATTGCAGTTAAAACGTACTTTTAAACGCAGGAGTTTCTTCATGGATTGCCTGAAGGTATCAAGCAAATCATCGCCCGCGTCCGTTGCCGGCGCCATCGCCGGCATGGTCAAGGATGGTGTACCCGTCAACATCCAGTGTGTCGGTGCCGGTGCTGTCAACCAGGCCATTAAGGCCGTTGCTATCGCGCGCGGTTTTTTGATTCCAACCGGTTTTGATATTTCCTGCGCGCCTGTGTTCTCCGACATCCTCATTAACGGGGAGTCGCGCACGGCCATCCGCCTTTCTATCTACGTTCACCAGATCAATCGAGCTGCTATGGATAACGTCGTCATGGATGATGTTAAGCCTGTGGCATAGCTTCTGCTTGCCTCGTTTCGCTCCCCATCGTTAGGACTTATGCACATGGACCAGCGTTCCGTACGCGATATTCTTGCCGGTAAAACCTACTTTATCCGCACCTTTGGCTGTCAGATGAATCAGCACGACTCCGAGCGTGTGAGCGGTCTGCTTGATTCGTATGGCTGCCTCATGGCGCTCGATCCCGAGCATGCCGATATCGTTGTCTTCATGACATGCTGTGTGCGTGAGGCCGCCGATACTCGCCTGTACGGTCAGTGCAATTCCTGCAAAAGCCTGCCGCCTTCGCCTTCGGGCAAGCGTGTGGTTGCCGTGGGCGGCTGCATCGCGCAGCGTGATGGAGAGGGCCTGCTCACCAACGTCGATAACGTCAATGTCATCTTTGGCACGCATTCCATCGCACATGTGGCCGAGCTCATTGCCGAGGCGTTCCTTGATGGTAAGCGTCATATCCGCACCAATGAGCATGAGGATACGGATGCCATGAGCATGCCTTGGCATCGCGAGACCCAGTATCACGCCTGGGTGCCCATCATGACAGGCTGCAATAATTTCTGCACCTATTGCATCGTGCCGTACGTGCGCGGTCGCGAAAAAAGTCGCCCCTTCGAGGAGATTGTCGACGAGGTGACCGGTTTGGTGCGCCAGGGCGTGCGTGAGATTACGCTGCTGGGCCAAAACGTTAACTCATATGGTCGCGATCTGTTTGGCAAGCCGCGTTTTGCCGATCTGCTGCGTGCCGTGGGCGATACGGGTGTGGAGCGCATCTTCTTTACGTCTTCGCATCCCAAGGATCTGCTCCCCGAGACCATCGACGCCATGGCCGAGACGCCTGCCGTTATGCCGCAGTTGCACCTGGCCGTCCAGTCAGGTTCGACACGGATCCTCAAAGAGATGAATCGCCGTTATACACGCGAGGACTATCTGGGCCTGGTCGATCGCATTCGCAACCGCATGCCCGATATCGCGCTCTCGACCGACATTATCGTTGGCTTCCCGGGCGAGACTGAAGAAGACTTTGAGCAGACGCTCTCACTTGCCGAGACGGTCCGCTATGCTCAGGCCTATACCTTCATCTATTCCAAGCGCGCCGGTACCCCGGCCGCCGAGATTGACGATCCTACGCCGCATGAGGTTATTCTCGAGCGTTTCAACCGCCTGGTTAAGGTTATCGAGACCACGGCGCACGAGTACAACCAGGGTGAGCTTCATACTGTGGTGCCGGCGCTCATTGAGGGAACGAGTAAAAAGAACGACGCGGTCCTGCTGGGCAAGAGTCCCAAGAATCAGACCGTGCATGCGCCTATCCCCGAGGGTTACAGCATCGATCAGCTTGTTGGCAAGATCGTTGATGTTGACGTTGACGTTGCCAAGACCTGGTATTTGTCCGGCTCCGTTGTGGGCGAGCCGCGCTAATGGTTTCTCCCGGGGCAGGTCTTTCCGTCGTTGCGATCGTCGGTCCGACGGCGGTTGGTAAGAGTGGTGTTGCCGACCGTTTGGCGGCTCGTCTTTCGTCCGAAGTGCTGTCGTGCGATGCGATGCAAATCTATCGCGGCATGGACATCGGTACCGCAAAGATGGCGCCCGATGAGTGTACGGCGCCGCTGCGTCTCGTCGACATTGTAGAGCCGGGTGTGGCGTACTCTGCGGCGCTTTATCAGGCTGACGCTCGCGCGCATGTTGAGCGTTTGCTTGGCGAGGGCCGCCTACCGGTGTTTTGCGGGGGCACAGGCTTGTATCTCAAGGCCGCCCTGGATGAGATGGATTTTCCCTCGGGCGAGCTTGAGGACGATCGTCGCGCGGGGTATCAGGAGCTTGCCGAGCGTATTGGCGAGGAAGAACTGCATGCCCTGCTTGCCGAGCGCGATCCAGAATCAGCTGCTGTTATTCATCCGCATAACGTGCGGCGTGTGATTCGCGCGCTCGAAATGCACGATGATGGCGTTTCCTATGCGCAACAAAAGTCGCAGTTTAGTGTTCCGCGCGAGCATTATCATGCGTTATGGTTTGGCCTGACGCGAAATCGCGAGGTGCTCTATGAACGCATTAACCTACGTGTCGATGTGATGTTTGAGCAGGGTCTTGTTGATGAGGTTCGCGGTCTTATGGACCAGGGGCTGGGAGATGCCCTGACTTCGATGCAGGCAATTGGCTATAAAGAGATCATCGATGCTTTCAATGGCGTGACGAGCATGGATGAGGCTCGCGAACTCATTAAGATGCGTTCGCGTCGCTATGCCAAACGTCAGCTTTCGTGGTTTAAGCGCGATGACCGTATCGCGTGGTTTGATATGGATGAATGTACGATCGATGAGGTCGTTGCTGATATCCTGCATCGTATTGAGGCTGCCTAATGGCTCGTTTCCCCCTTGTTCCCACGGCACCCGAGCCCGAGCGTGCCATTTTGGTTGGTGTTGAGTGGCGCGACAATGCATGGCCACTCGATCGATCGCTCGATGAGCTGGAGCGCCTTGCCCACACGGCTGGTGCCCAGTGCGTGGCTCGCTTGTCTCAGCGTTTGGTAAAGCCGTATCCCAAATCATTTATCGGTTCCGGTAAGGTAGAGGAGCTGTGCGGTCTGGTACATCGCATGGATGCCGATGTCGTTATTTTTGACGACGACCTGACGCCCTCGCAGCAATCCTATTTGGAGAAAGCCGTGGGCGAGCCGGTAAAGATTATCGATCGTACGGCACTGATCTTGGATATCTTTGGCCTGCATGCTCAGACGCGTGAGGGACGCCTACAGGTACAGCTGGCGCAGCTTCAATATCTGTTGCCTCGTCTGCGCGGCATGTGGAGCCATCTCGCCAAGGAACAGACGCGCGGCGGCATCGGCTCACGCTTTGGTCAGGGCGAAAGTCAGCTCGAGGTCGACCGTCGCCTCATTCGTAATAAGATCGCTGCGCTTCGTCGTGAGATCAAGCAGGTTGAACAGCGTCGTGATGTTCAATCCAAGAGTCGTATTGAGTCACCGGCGTTTCGCGTCGCGTTAGCCGGTTATACCAATGCCGGTAAATCGACGTTGCTCAATCGCCTGACAGGCTCTACGGTACTTTCGCAGGACAAGCTGTTTGCTACGCTCGACCCGACGACGCGTTCGTATCGCCTGCCCGGCGGTCGCGGAATGACGATTACCGATACCGTCGGCTTTATTCAAAAGCTGCCGCATGGTCTTGTCGATGCCTTTAAATCGACGCTGTCCGAGGTGTTGGGTGCCGATCTAATTCTCAAAGTCGTAGATGCGTCTGACGAGGACTATGAGCGACAGCTGGAGGCTGTCGACCGCGTGCTTGATGAGATCGGCGCCGGAGAGCGCCTAACGCTGACCGTATTCAATAAAATCGATCTTCTCGATAGCGTTGATCGATTAAGTTTCCGTCGTCGTTTTCCGGAAGCCGTTCTGTTCTCGGCCCAAACGGGCGAGGGGCTCGACGATCTCGTCGATCGCATTGCTCGCGAGGCAGCTGCCACCGATGTACTGCTTTCAGCCGACATTCCATATCGTGAAGGTGCGCTCATTACACTCGTGCATGAGCAGGGGACCCTTTTGCATGAGGAATATCTTGAGGATGGCGTTCGTATTGTGGCGAAACTGCCGGCTCGTGTCGCACCGCGGCTCGAGCGTTATCGCACCGAGTAGGCGAGCTCCAAAATGCCCAGTATAATGGGCTGATGCAGCAGATAAAAGGGTAGTGTATAACGTCCAAGGCTGGCGAGCGCCGGCAGGGAGTTGGCGTAGGCCCAGCTAGGGACGGTCTTATCGATTCCCTGCGCTATATGTGCGGCGAAGTATCCTGCAAGATACATAAAGATAAACGGGATGATGGGGTAGTAATCACCTGAGACAAACCCAGGGCTCGGAAATCCCAGCCACGCCAGGTAGGGGACAGGGTAGATTGTTTTGGGGATGCTCCAGGTGAGGGCGAACATCACAAGGCATAGGGACATGCCCCATCTCGCTGATATCTTTTTAAGGACGGGATCGGTCAACGCCACGATGCCGGTACATGCGGCCATGCAGTAGATGATGCCAAAATTAACCGAATCATCGACTGAGACAAGTGTTGTTGCCAGCCAGACGACGAGTGCTGCTAAGGCGTATTTGGCGGCACGTTTGATATTGTTGCGCGAAAGAGTGCACATCCAACCCGCGATAAACAAGAATACCCAGCTGATGCTGGCGCGCCAGATGTCTTGAAAGACAGTCTGGGTAAACCAGGGCATATCCCAACCGTACAGGTAGGCGAGATCGTAGCAAGCGTGAAAACCTGCCATTGAAATCATCGTAAACCCGCGGACGGTATCAAAGATGGTGATGCGTTTTTGCATTACGAGAACCGGCGCATCAAGCCGACGACTTTGCCCAAAATAACGGGATTTGTTGCATAGATAGGCTCCATGGTGTCATTCTCAGGCTGTAGGCGTACGCGTCTCTGCTCCTTGTAGAACGTCTTGACGGTCGCTGAACCATCAATCATGGCCACGACGATTTCGCCGTTCATGGCACTCTTTTGTTCACGGACGATGATGTAATCGCCATTGAAGATGCCGACATTGATCATTGAGCTCCCATGCACCTCAAGGATAAAGGAACCCTGATCAGTGGCGATTTCGGTCGGGATAGTAAAAGTGTCTTCGATATTCTGCTCGGCCAGAATGGGAATCCCGGCCGCTACGCGACCAACGAGCGGTAGCGAGACCGTTCCGCGAGGTGCGGTGGGCTCGTCAGATTTAGAAATTGAGACAGAGGAACCGTCCTCGTTAAAGAGTTCCAGGGCGCGCGGTTTGGTGGCATCGCGCTTGAGTAGCCCGCGCGCCTCCAGGGCAGATAGATGGGCGTGCACGGTGCTGGGGGAGGAAAGGCCCACGGCAGAAGCCATCTCGCGCACGCTGGGCGGATAACCCTTCTCCTGCTGATATTCCTTGATGAAGTCGTAAATTTGCT
>UMII01078606.1_pt1 | contig 19563 bp, 22 predicted proteins | sample 1965731 | NCBI WGS metagenome assembly UMII01 (sample SAMEA4836118, study PRJEB28245) | human gut metagenome | biome: gut microbiome; material: fecal sample | place: Denmark | collected 2008
AGAGCCGTTGGGCTGGCACGCCGTAACCCACCAAAGGAGGGATGAAACCGGATAGCGATTCCTGCCAGCGTTCCATAAGCAGCTTACCGCAATAGCTGCCGCCATGACCTTTCTATCGTGATAATGATACTTCCGTACAGCCTTAGTCCGTGTGATGATGTAGCACCGCTGGCAAAGGGTACGGCTGGATGAGAACCATGCAGGGGTGAGATTCCCATGAGCTTTAGCGGAAGCTGTTCGGTTTGCTAAGGATGATTCTTTCATAATGAACAAGCATTTTTGCATAGTCTGTAAACATAGTAAAGACTGTGAGGTGGAATTATGCCAAAAGAAGCAGAAATTTCCTGCAAAAATGTATTTAAGTGTGAAGATAAGTCGGCATTAAAAAAAGAGTTCAATCAGAAATGGATAGAACTCATCAATCAATTAGAAAAATCCAAAGGACAGGTATTACCTGTAAAATGATAGACAAACATTTCTCAACACGGTATAATAAGTGTAGGTGGAATGTTTGTTTTATCTTCTCTTTAAGGGAGATAAAATATGATGAACACAAAGTCAAAAGTTGCTATTTATTGCCGCTTATCAGAAGAAGATAGAAACAAACAACATGAAACTGATGATAGTAACAGTATTCAAAATCAAAAATCCATGCTGATTCAATATGTATTGGAACAAGGTTGGGAAGTCTACAATATATACAGTGATGACGATTATACTGGTTCAGATAGACGAAGACCAGAATTTAACAAACTGTTAAATGACGCTGAACACCGAAAATTTGATATTATCCTCTGTAAAACACAATCCAGATTTACCAGAGAGTTAGAGTTGGTGGAAAAATACATACATGGATTGTTTCCTATTTGGGGGATTCGTTTTATCAGTATTGTAGATAATGCAGATACCGCTAATAAAGGAAACAAAAAATCAAGACAAATCAATGGTCTGGTTAATGAGTGGTATTTAGAGGATATGTCAGAAAACATCCGCAGCGTATTGACTGACCGCCGGAAGAATGGATTTCATATTGGTGCATTTGCTCTTTATGGTTATAAAAAAGACCCCGAACAAAAGGGACACCTGATTATTGACGAAGAAGCTGCTGCTGTTGTCAGAGAAGTTTTTACTTTATTTTCACAGGGATATGGCAAAACAGCGATTGCCCGTATGCTGAATGACCGTGGGATTCCAAACCCTACGGAATATAAACGGCTTCATGGTTTACGCTATAAGCAGCCTACCAGAAAAAATAGTACCTTATGGAAATATTTTGCTATTTCCGATATGCTGACAAATGAAATTTATATCGGAAATATGGTTCAAGGAAAATACGGCAGTGTTTCGTATAAGACAAAACAAAATAAGCCCAGACCTAAAGAGGAATGGTACAGAGTAGAGGGAACACACGAACCGATTATTGACCGTGAACTTTGGGATAGAGTACAATCTATGGTAGCTGAAAAAGCAAAACCATTTACAGTAGGAACCATAGGGCTGTTTGCCAGAAAAGCTCGCTGCATGAGCTGTGGCTATACCATGCGTTCTAATAAGCAGACAGATGGAAGACATTATTTACAATGTTCAAATCGCCATGTTGCAAAGGACGCTTGCATAGGCTCATTTATTTCTGTGAAGAAGTTGGAGCAGGCAGTTATTTCTGAACTGAACAAGTTATCACAAGAATATCTTGATAAAGATGAATTGGAACAGAACGTGGAATTTCACTCCAACGTAAAGGAGAAAAAAACTGCTTTAGAAACACAACTTGCTACTTATCAAAAAAAGATTGAAGAAGACGCAAAGGTAATCAGAGAACTTTATCTTGATAAAGTAAAAGGGATTCTTTCCGAAAATGATTTCCTGAATTTGTCAAAAGACTTCACAAATGACAGAGAACGGCTTGAAAAGCTGGTGATTGAAACGCAAAAACAGCTTGATGTAATTGAGAGAAAAATCCAGACAGGCGATAATCGCCGCCAGCTTATTGAGCAATACACAAATCTTGAACATTTAGACAGAGAAACCGTTGAAACTCTAATTGATTATATATTAGTAGGAAAACGGATTCCAGGGACAAGAAATGTCCCGATTGAAATACATTGGAATTTCTAAGTTCTGTAAAATCTGGTGTCTGGCACACCAGATTATATAGAACTTCTACTTAACACTTCTATGTTGCACTTATGCAGTTGCACCATCTGCGGCAAGATCTTCAAACAAATCCGTGATAGGATCTCCTTTGCTCTGGAATTCACAGGCATTGAATGGAACTCCTCCGGCAGCCTGCGGCCACACACCAACCGTATGATCAATATAGTACGGTCCGAAACCACTCTTTTCGATTTCCTCCATGGACAATCCTCGGGTAAGCTGATGAACGATCGTGGAAACCATTTCCAGATGCGCGAGTTCTTCCGTACCGACATCATTCAGGACAGCAACGGCTGTTCGGTTAGGCATTGTAAAACGCTGGGAGAGGTAACGCATGGACGCACCGATCTCACCGTCCGGGCCACCATACTGACTCATGATAAACTGCGCAATTTTTGCATTCGGTGTCTTTATATTGACCGGATATTGAAGTCTTTTTTCATAATTCCACATAAATTATCTGCAACCTCCTTCCACTTCCCATGGAAATGGCTGTTCTGTCCATTTCCATGTATCACCGCCGGACTCCAACGCGTCATCTACAGTCAAAGGCCCATAACACTGTGCATATTCTTTCATAAGTTGCTGTCGTTCTTTATCACATTCCTGATAAAAAGCAAGCCCTTCTTTGCACTTCGGATGGGTATCAAGATACAGAAGAATGTCGTTGACTGCAAAGCTGACTTCATTAATCCGGTTCAACAGATTTTCGCGAGGTGTGCACTGATTTCGATACATCATTTCTGCTTACCTCTCTTTCCACAAAACGGTTTGCACAGCTGTGGGAAAACGGTTCCCACTTTCAGGGCATAGCCCAGATCATACGTCGTCGTAAAATCCTGATAAGGAACATATGCCATTGCAGGTTCCATATGATCAACGTGTGTATACATTTCCTTTCCGGAAATTGCCGGTTTCTCAGTCATGGTCCGGCGGGTACAGGACATTTCTCTTTGATTTCCCATGCCGCAGGTTGTATTATATGGTCGACCGCAGCCACGGCGCATCTGATAATTTTCCATGAACAATCCTTTCTGGTGAAAAAGTTGTTTCCTTATATTTTATGAAATAAAAAGGGCCGGTGTGCATAAGTGAGAATCCGTAGTATAATTAATAAAATACACTAAGGAGGAATGTTTTATGAAAAAGAAATCAAAGATACTTTCCCTGCTTCTTGATGGTAGTCGGACAAAAGACAACCATTAAAACACCTGTAAAAATGACCTTCAAAAGCAGTAATCCCAAAGTAGCTGCCGTAAACTCCACTGGAAAAGTTACTGCAAAAGCAAAGGGAAATGCCACTATTACAGCAAAAACCTCAGATGTAACATGGACTTACAAAATCAAAGTAGAAAAGCCTAAACTGAGTAATATCAAATTATCAGTTTATACTAAGACATCAAGGCAACTGAAACTCAAAGGTACTTCGCGTAAAGTTACCTGGTCATCCAGTGCTCCATCAGTTGTCAGCGTGAATAAAGGGAGTTGGTTACCTTTGATTTCACTAACTCTCGTCTGAGGCATCCTAAATTGTTAATTAAGTTGACTTGAATATTAGTAGATTCTGTCAGAGTCATCTGAATTTCAAAATTTAGTTACCTATGATTTTCGTAACATGTATATAAGTCATCTGAATTCCAAAATTTGATGGACCAGAATCTCAGCTTCCGCTGGTTAGGTCATCAGAGACTGGTGTTTTTGTGGACTTGAACGAGGATTTCTTTCATGTTGGTCATTCTAGTTGGCTTTTGAAGGTGACTTGTCCTAACACAAGCGCAGTCTAAGCATATTGATTGTGCATTTCTCGCATTTATTTTCTGAATAAAAAGTCTGGGTTTCACAATCCTTGTCATGTGTGTTATCCTGATAATATGCTGCAACAGTCGCCCCCACCCGTGAAACGGGTGGCTCGTAGGACGGCTATAAGCCTTTAATGCTAGGCCAGCGTCTCAAAGCGCTGGCTTTCGCTTTGCTCCAGCCACATTGCGCTTGACTCGTCGCCGCCCTTAAAAGGGCATGCCTGCACGCTGCGTAGACATTTTGAACAGGCTAAAGCCGTACCAAAAACGTGCCACACAGCACTCTGACTGTATGGCACGTTTCTAATTTCATACTTATTTCCATCTGCTTTCTTTCCGGCTGCATATCTCATTCCACTGACAGCCGCCACAGATTTCCACACGTTTCCCGGTCTCGATAATGTTCTTCTGAACTTTATCCACAAAATCCCGGAAACTCAGATTTTCTCTTTCTTTTAATCCACAATACTCCAGCACTTTCCGATCGTAATGTTCTACGAGATCTGCACTTAAGCATACACCATATTTAAGATTTGGACAGGCTTTGCAGATTTCATCACCGAAAACTGCCATTTCCACATCTGCGCCTTTCTCCAGAAGTTCCAGCATATGCTGCATATTTCCGGTAAAACTATCACTGTATCCTTTTCCCTCGAAATACGCCAGACACATCCCATGGTGAGGTCTCAGCCTGATCATGCTACAAATTTACGAAGCTTTCTGGAAAGTCCATAAGCAAGTACGATTTTGATAATATCCGGAATGATGAACGGAATCACGCACCATCCAAGAACGGTTGCCAGACCAACAGCTCCGTTTGCTCTGCTGTAAACGATCATAAACCATGCAGTACCAAATGCATAGCAGACAATCAGTCCTACGATCATAGAAACAATCTGCATCACTGCTTTTTTGCCAGGAAGTTTTTCCATTGCCCACATTACAAGTGCAGAGAAAAGAAATCCGATGATATACCCACCGGTCGTTCCTGCAAGAACACCGATTCCACCGGAAAATCCTGCAAATACCGGCACACCGATGGCTCCGAGAAGGATAAATACAAGAACAGAAAGTGTTCCTCTTTTTCCTCCGAGAATCCCTACGGCAATAAAAACACCAAATGTCTGCAATGTAAACGGAACTGCTGCCGGAATGGAAATCCAGGAACAAATCGCCATAATCACTGCAAAAACGGCAATGTATACAATGTCATAAGTTTTACTTCTGGTTACTGCTACTGTACTCATTTTGTCCTCCTCGCGATAACAGACTTCTGTCATCTGATCTTTGTTTTGATTTTAACAATTTAACACAGCATGCCCACATTGTCAACCTATCATCGCAAAAAGGTTTACATTTTCTCGTATCATAGTTTACATTCTATTTCTGATGTACATAGACTTCCATCTGATTATATGGAATCACGATTCCATTTGCATCGAATTCTTCTTTTATTTTCTGGTTCAGACGCCATTTTACTGCCCAGTAAGATTCAGTGGCAACCCACACTCTCAACCCCATAATCACGGCACTTTCCGCCAGTTCATCTACGAAGACAACCATCTCCCGGCTGTCACTCTTTGTATCCGGATCGTCTTTCAGTATTTTTTCCAGAATGGTCTTAGCCTTCTGAATATCTGCCTCATAAGAAATTCCTACTTTGATCTCAAGTTTACGATTCTCTTTCGCCGTCACATTAATGATCGTACTATTGGACAATGTACCGTTCGGAACTACAACTTTCTTGTTATCAATACTGAGAAGTGTCGTATAACAGATCTCAATCTTTGCAACCGTACCTTCACAGCCATTCGACTGATCCTGAATAATATAATCTCCCACTACAAACGGCTTAAACAAAAGCAGGAGAACACCGCCTGCCAGGTTTGCAAGCCCTCCCTGCAGTGCCAGACCAACTGTTACACCGGCAGTTCCCAGTAAAGCCGCTACTGATGACTCTTTTACCCCAAGGCTCACTGCAATGTTGATGATTAGAAGGATATACAGAATCGCTTTGCCCGCAGAAGATGCAAACTGCACAACACCTGCATCTACATTTGCCCGTTCCAGCGAACGCCGCATGATTTTCAGAAGCCAGTGGATAATTTTTCTTCCTACAAAAAATACAATGATCGATAATACAACTTTTATGCAAAATCCGGTCACCGCCGGAATCTGATCCTGCAGATACTGTTTAAAATCCAGAATATCTTTAATGCTTTCTTTTACACTGCCAATTCCCATTTCCTGCAGTCCCTGATCAACTTTACTGACTGTTTCATCAACTGTGCTCATAAAAAGCTCCCTTCGTTATTTTTGCATACAACCAGCATACTCTTTTTGTTTGCAAAACTGTAGTTTTAATATAACACAAATTTTACACAAAAACTATTTTATATGTTTAAAATCCTCATATAGAGTGATATAATGAAAACGCTTATAATAGATATATACTTTATTTTATGGAGGAAACCATGCATATTATAATTGTTGGGTGTGGAAAAGTTGGACGCACCCTTGCGGATCAATTGCAGGAAGAAGATACAGATCTGACGCTGATCGACACTGATCCTGATGTTATCAATGATCTTACTGAGGATATCGATGCAATGGGAATCGTCGGCAACGGTGCCAGTATCAATACACTGATGGAGGCTGGTGTAAAGACCGCCGATATCATGATTGCAGTAACTGCTTCTGATGAGCTGAACCTGCTCTGCTGCCTTATTGCACAGAAGACCGGTCACTGTCAGACCATCGCCCGTGTACGTAATCCGATCTACAGCAAAGAGATCAGTTTCATCAAAGAGCGTCTCGGACTGTCCATGATCATCAATCCTGAACTGGCAACTGCCAGAGAAATTTCACGATTGCTCCGTTTCCCGGCCGCAATCAAAATCGATCCATTTTCCAGAGGCCGTGTAGAGCTTCTGAAGTTTAAGGTTCTTCCGGAATTTGGTCTGGATGGAATGTCCATCTCTCAAATTACAGACAAGTATCGCTGCGATATTCTTTTTTGTGCAATCGAAAGCAAAACGACCTTAAGTATTCCGGGTGGTGATCATCTGGTTCATAATGGTGATTTTGTTTCTATCATCGCAACTCCGAAAAACACTGCCCAGTTTTTCAAAAAAATCGGCCTGAAAACGCATCAGGTCAAAAATACTCTGATCATTGGTGGCGGTACAATTTCCTACTATCTTGCAAAGACTTTGTCCGACCTGAAGATCAGCGTCAAAATTATCGACAAAAATAAAGAACGCTGTGAAGAACTCAGTGAAATGCTTCCGGATGCAACGATTATCTGCGGAGATGGCACTGACCGTTCCCTGCTTCTTGAAGAGGGACTCTCCACTGTAGAATCTTTCGTCACACTGACCAATATGGATGAAGAAAACATCTTCCTTTCCCTGTCGGCCAAGAACCTGACACAGGCAAAGCTGATCGCAAAAGTCAACCGTCTTCCATATAAAGATGTCATTGATGATCTTGATATCGGAAGTGTTATTTATCCTAAATACATCACCTCTGATTCTATTCTTCGTTATGTACGCGCCATGCAGAATACAATCGGCAGTAATGTGGAAACACTTTATCATGTCCTTGATAATCAGGCAGAGGCATTGGAGTTTATTATCCGTGATGAATCCCCGGTTGTCGGCATACCGCTTGCAGACTTAAATCTCAAGCCAAATCTCCTCGTATGCTGCCTTACCCGTGAAGGAACTGTCCGGATTCCACGAGGTCAGGACTCTATCCAGATTGGTGATAATGTCATTATTGTAACTACACACAAGGGACTTCGCGATATTCGCGATATCCTTGCGTAAAATGAGGTGTATCGATGAATTTTCGTATAATTGCATATATTGTAGGATGGGTGTGTAACTTTCAGGCAATCTTCATGGTGCTTCCCTGTATCACAGCCCTTGTTTATCAGGAGCATGAATTCTTTGCTTTCCTGATTTCCATGATACTCTGCCTCATTGTCGGTATTCCTCTGACAGCCCGTAAACCAAAAAACAAAGTATTTTACACAAAAGACGGATGCGTTGCTGTTGCATTAAGCTGGCTGGCACTCTGCATCTTTGGATCCGTTCCATTTGTACTGAGTAACTCCATTCCGCATCCGATCGATGCTTTTTTTGAAACTGTTTCCGGTTTTACTACGACCGGTTCCAGTATCCTCACGGATGTAGAAGTTCTTCCTCACTGTATTCTTATGTGGCGTAGTTTCACACACTGGATCGGTGGTATGGGCGTTCTGGTATTTCTGCTCTCCCTGCTGCCACTTGCAGGCGGTTATCATATGAATCTGATGAAGGCAGAGAGCCCGGGACCTTCTGTAAGTAAACTGGTGCCCAAAGTACAGCAGACAGCCAAAATTCTGTATTCTATCTATATCGGAATGACGCTCCTTCAGATCGTTCTGCTTCTGATTGGAAATATTCCTTTATTCGATACATTATGTATTGCATTCGGCACTGCAGGTACCGGTGGATTCGGTATCAGAAATGACAGTATGGGAAGTTACAGCACCTATTGTCAGATTGTCACAACAATATTTATGATTTTATTCGGAGTAAACTTTTCCGCATATTATCTGATCCTTACAAAAAAGATCCGACAGGCACTTAAATTTGAAGAAGTCCGTTACTACTTCGGAATCATTGCTGCTGCAATTCTTGTGATCGGACTTAATACTATGCACCTGTTCCAGAATCTTGGTGTTTCCATACAGCAGGCAGCATTTCAGGTCGGATCCATTATCACCACAACCGGTTTTTCCAGTGCTGACTTTAATCAATGGCCCGCCCTGTCAAAAACAATTCTTGTGCTACTGATGTTTGTTGGTGCATGTGCCGGCAGTACCGGCGGTGGAATCAAGGTTTCACGTATTCTGATTCTCTGTAAAGCTGCAAAAAAAGAGTTCCAGTTATATCTGCATCCAAATGCTGTCAAAAAGATTAAAATGGATCAGAAAACGATCACTCATGATATTTTGAGATCCACAAATATCTATCTGACCCTTTATCTTCTGATCTTTGCAGTTTCCATACTGCTTATATCACTGGATAACTTTGATATGACTACCAACTTTACCGCAGTCACCGCAACACTTAACAACATCGGTCCCGGACTTGAGATTGTCGGACCTATGGGAAATTTCAGTTCTTTCTCTTATTTCTCCAAATGTGTTCTGGTTTTCGACATGCTTGCCGGACGACTGGAGATTTTCCCACTGTTGCTTCTCTTCTTTAAAGGGACCTGGAAAAAATTCTGATGTAAAAAATTGATTTCTTCACAATTTATTCAAAATCGCATCACATTTTTTTCACACTTATCTAGTATAGTAGTCACTGTAGAGAGCGAAAGCTTTCTATAAAATATTTTTCTTTTTCATACGCGCCGGTACGAAAGTACCGGCCTCCTTCCATTTATGGGACTTTTTTATCAGTCCTGTGTAAGAAAAGATTTTATGAATATTTTTTTATAAAACAAAAAGCACTTTACTCAAGTATTTCCCAGCCATCTATGCTGAGGATTTTTTCTTTAAGTAAAGTGCTTTTCTGTATGTTATCTTCTGTAAAATTTCTTATCTGTCAGGATGTTCTCAGGATGCTGCCTGAAGATTGTCGCTGATCGTCTGCCAGATACTGCTGTTCTCAAATCCGAGTTTCCACTGTGCCACACCTGCCAGGTTATATTTCTGGATCAGTTTTACCTTCTCGGCAATTGACTGTGCATCTTCCAGCCAGATTTGATACGTTGAATTATCCTGCTCGAAAGTCGCATAATTCTGTCCGACACTTCCATCCCAGACAGCCTCTACTCCATTTGTACTGAGTACATTCTGCGCCTCATCCATTCCGATTGCTTCACTGGTCACAGCTCCTCCGGTAGTTTTCCAGAGTCTCGTATAAAACGGAATAGCAAGGATAGTTCTCTCCGGTGTAACCTCAGCGATTGTATCCTGTACACCCTGTTCAACCCACGGAAGAGATGCAACGGAGCCCGCATCAGAGCCAACATAATGCTCATCATAGCCCATAATGATGACATAATCCACTACAAGTCCCTGTTCTTTTCTGTCATAATGACTGGTAAAATCCTCCGGAACCGGGTTATCCACGGAAACCACCAGATTATTTTTGTGACATTCAATAGAAAGTTCTCTCAAAAATTCAAGGAAATGCGGTCCTGCATCCTCACTGAGCGACTCAAAATCGACATTAATTCCATCAAGACCTACCGATAAAGCTGTCTGTACAAGCTGCTGAATGATATTCTGTCTGGATGCCAGCTGTGAAAGTGTGTCTGTCGTGCTCACATCTGCAGTAAAGTTGTCAATCAGTCCCCAGACTTTCAGACCTTTCTCATGTGCCAGTGACACATAATCCGCTGACGCGATATTTCCGATATTTCCCGCTGTGTCCTGAATATAGAACCAGGTAGGAGAGATCACATTGACTCCACTGATATTTGCAATACTGTCAGCAAGATAAGCATTTGCCTCCTGTGTCGTCACCTGGTGCCAGCTTAAATTCACTTTATCCTCCATAGTAAGGTAAGTGTATTCTTCTTTCTGGAAATCACGTTCAAAATCTTTTTTTTCCATATCGGAGAGCTTATCCTTCTGAATATACCCGATATAACCATCCGTTGTCGCTACCTGTACCCAGTCTTCCAACGCTTCCATATAGATCAGCGTCGTACCTTCACTGACGTCTGTCAGAATCGGTGATTTGATTCCTCCACGGTAGCGAATACTGGTATCTTTCTTTACTGTTGCAGTATTTACTGATGTAAACTGATGCTGGATCGCAATTCTTGAAGGATTGTCATACACATATGCATCCAGATCCGTAAATTTCTTTACAAAATCAAGATTCAAATAAACAGAGCCGGCCTTTAACCAGACCTCACTGTCTCCACTCTCTGAAGCCGGATAATACTGAAGTTCTGAAGGTGTAGCATAAAGAATCTGCTGATTCGCACTATCCCAGTAATATCTCTGATTCAGATATGTATTTACCATATCCAGAGGGAGATAAACTCTGTCTCCGGATTTTACCGCCTTAGTCTCCATAATATCTGTACCAAGAATAACGGTCATTTCATCCTCGCCCGTCTGTCCATAATATTCCGTCAGGTCCATTCGTTCTTTCGTAGGAATATACTTTTTGATAAAGTGCATTCCCACCCCAACAGCTGCCAGTACTAAAATCAATATACACACAATCACTATCGGCTTCTGCTGTTTCTTCATTTGTTTCTCTGTCTCATGTTTCATCTGTTTCTCCCTTTTGACTCAGAGAATCTCTGAGTTTTCTACAGTTTCTTCTGAAAATTGACATATACTTTTTTATTATATCATGTTTTTTATGGCTTGTGTCGTTTATTTAAAATTTCACACTTCTGCAAAACTGTAAATCTATTTCAGGAAGGGATTTTCTGATGTATGGTTAAGTATTGTAGGGAAAGCTGCTTACAGGCAAATCAGAAAATCCCCTCTTCCTATATGCCCTAGGTGTTTTTTATCCGGTCAAAATCTACTCTTGCGATCCGTCCGTTCTCATCTTCTGTATAATCCCGCATATAACATCCGTCTTCTGCGATCATACAGGCTCTCGCTATCGTCTTCGGCTTACTTGGACTGCCGTCCAGGTAAAGTTCCACACCTTGTCTGCGGTAAAGCTTCAGCTCTGACTTCAGAGGCTTTACGGGATCATTGTGTTTCTTGTCATGTGACATATTTTCTTAGTCCTTTCCTCCTTTCCTTGTGATTTTGATTTTAGAAAACACCTGATAGGTTTAAGAAAAAATACCGGAACGATAATTGAACTTAATCTTAGGGAAATTGCTTGCTGCCACAGCGTGAATGCTGCAGGACATGTATCTGGCAATGACTTTATGTAAAAAAAGAATTGTGTTATTGTGTAAGTGTTGGTTTGCTGTAAAAATGTTTTTCAACTATCCTCTACACAAATATTTTTTCTTACGGCTTATTATACCTGTATTTTTGATATATGCAAGCGTTTTTGTCATTTTATCAAAAAATTCCCACTTTTTTTCTAAATATTTTATAAACAGGCAAATTGTATTTCTTTACATTCTGTAGGGTTGTGGTATATAATATTGCAGAGACAGGGGAACAAGAATAGGATGTGATAAAATGAAAATAGAAAAAATCAATGAAAACCAAATCCGTTGTACTTTAACCCGTGAGGATCTGGAAACACATCAGGTCAATCTCAAAGAACTTGCCTACGGCTCCGAGAAGGCCAAGAAGCTTTTCCGTGATATGATGCAGCAGGCACAGATGCAGTTTGGCTTTGAAGCTGACAATATTCCGCTGATGATCGAGGCGATCCCGGTCAATCTTGACAGCATCATCCTCATCATAACCAAAGTCGAAGATCCTGATGAACTGGATACACGTTTTTCCAAGTTTTCACCATATAAAGAAAATTCACCGGCTGAACCGCTTCAGCTTGACGGTGCTGATAACATCATCGATATTTTCCAGAAAATATGCGAAGCAAAAATGAAAGGCGGCTCTTCCCGTAAGCAGCCCACTACACAGAAAGACAGCCAGGAATCTCCGGATGCTTCTTCTGATACTCCGGATGTCAATCTGACACGTCTTTTCTGCTTTAACCAGCTTGATGATGTCATTGCTGCTGCTCATGGCCTTAACAATTTCTTTACCGGTCTCAACACACTGTACAAAGAAGGCAGGGAAGCTCGTTATCAGCTTGTTATCCATCAGTCTGATCACTCCCCTGAGGAGTTCAACAAAATCTGCAACATTCTTTCCGAGTACGGTAAGAGCAGGCCATTTTCGATTGCCGGTGAAGCGCATCTTAAAGAACACGGAGAACTGATTTCTGAAAATGCATTACAGCAGCTTACACAGCTCTGATTGATGCAATACCAAGACAAGACAAAGCGGAGGACGCGCCACCGGCGCCTCCTCGATATGCAATGCAACAAAAAGACTGGCAATCGCCAGTCTTTTTTCATTTAGAAAATCGGTTGAATATTATTCTCCAAGAAAGTCATTGATCTGCTGAACCAGTACATCGGCGTCCATTCCATGAACCATAGCAGCTTCTTCCAGTGATTCCATCTGTGAAGACGGACATCCGAGACAGTGCATACCTGCTCTCATAAGAATCGGTGCGATATTTGGATCTAAAGTAATCAACTGGCCAATCAGCATATCTTTTGTAACTTTTGCCATTATAATTTCCTCCTTTTCTTACGGAAAAAATATTTCTTAAATTTTCCGATATTTCTCATTATAATATAAAAGTTAGTAGGAATCAACCTTAAATATCGAATTTTGTTCACAAATTTATACTTGTAATCCCGATAGATATATATTAGAATAACGATATAGAACCTGTAAAGGTACTAACGAGAAAAAAGGAGGATATTAATAATGGCATATGTAATTTCTGACGAATGTGTAAGCTGTGGAACTTGTGCAGCTGAATGTCCAGCTGAAGCTATCTCTGAAGGTGCAGAGCATTTCGAAATCGATGCTGATGCATGCCTTGACTGTGGAACTTGTGCTGACGCCTGTCCAACAGAAGCAATCCATCCAGCTGAATAATTTCATTCATGGTAATGAAAAAGCTGCGGCATCTGCCGTAGCTTTTTTCTGTTCATTTTTATTTTCTTCCCACGCCATCCCAATGTTTGCTTTTTCCTTTTTTTTCGGATGCAGCCGCTGCTTCACGCCTTGCCATCTGCTGCCTCCGTATCGCAAAATCAAGTGAACGGCACCGCTCCTCATCCTCGTTCTGAGAACGTAATTCCTGTGCGATCAACCGCTCAAGAATCGTTTGAAATTCCAGTATTTTTTCATTATTGCATATTTCCGCTTTGGCGGTATCTGTACTCTGTTTTGTATCTGCACCTTCCTTTGCACTGCTCTGTCCCTCTTCCGATATATCCTCTGTAATACCTTCCAGCAACACTGCCCCACTTTCTGCGAACCCGCTCATGGATGCCGTGATCTGAGGAATCAGTTTTTTGATTGCACGAAGCTGCAGCCCCCGCCTCTTCAGTTCTTTTATATTCAGGAAAAGCTGAATATCATATCCAGTGTAATAACGGTGTCCCAGTTCATTTCTATGGATCTGAAGCTCCAGTTCTTCCTCCCAGTACCGCAGAACATAGGACTTAACGCCAGTCATCTCAACTGTCTGTCTGACTGTATAACGTGTCTCCATTTCACACCTCCTTATGAAATTCGCTACAATTTATTATAGACAGGATTTTTCTCAAATTCAATGAAAACAGTCCGACAAAAAAACAGCCATACACCATCGGAACTGTATAATTCCACGGTATATAGCTGTATTCAACACATATTATCTATTTTTTCATATTTACAAACTGCGTATACCGCGGCAGCCATACCAGTTCGATCGTACCAATCGGACCATTTCTCTGCTTTGCGATAATCACTTCCGCAATATCTTTCTTCTCGGTATCTTTATGATAATAGTCATCACGATACAGAAACATTACCACGTCGGCATCCTGCTCAATTGCTCCGGACTCACGGAGATCCGAAAGCATTGGACGGTGATCTGGTCTCTGCTCTACAGCACGGCTCAGCTGCGAAAGCGCAATGACCGGCACGCTCAGTTCTCTCGCAAGTGCCTTAAGCGAACGGGAAATATCAGAAATTTCCTGCTGACGGGAATCACTCTTTCCGCTTCCGCTCATCAGCTGAAGGTAGTCGATCATGATAATTCCGAGATTGTGTTCCAACTTGTATTTTCGACACTTCGAACGCATCTCTGCGATACTGATTCCCGGTGTGTCATCTATGATCAGATTGGAACGTCCGATGATATCCGCACCCTCTACAAGCTTTGTCCAGTCCTCATCTTTCAGATTACCGGTACGCATATTCTGAGAGTCTACATGGGATTCCATCGCCAGAAGACGATTCACCAGCTGTTCCTTTGACATTTCCAGACTGAAGATTGCTACCGTGACATTCTTACGAAATGCCATATACTGTGCAATATTCAAAACAAATGCCGTCTTTCCCATAGAGGGACGTGCTGCTATCAGTACCAGATCCGACGGATGCATTCCCGATGTCTTGTAATCCAGATCAATAAATCCAGTTGGAATACCGGTTACACTTCCTTTTAATTTTGATGCTTTTTCAATGTTATTGATCGCATTCAGGACGACCTGCTGAATCGGCACGTAGTCTCCGCCGATACTTCTCTGAAGAATATTGAAAAGCTTTTTCTCAGATTCTTCAAGAATCATCTCTGTGCTCTCTTTCTCAAGATAGCAGGTATTTGCCACATCCTCTGTTGCCCGGATCAGGCGACGGAGAAGCGCTTTTTCGCTTACGATATTGGCATAGTATTTTACGTTTGCCGAAGTCGGAACTGCCTCGATCAGCTCACGGACATATTCCATACTGCTGATATCCGGTGGCAGATCTTTTTCTTTCAGGCGGTTCTGCAGGGTAACCAGATCGACCGGCTTTCCCTCATTACAGAGCTCCACCATCGCGTCAAAAATAATTCCGTACTGATTCTGATAAAAATCATCACTTGTCAGAATTTCGGATGCAACCAGAATGGCATCCCTGTCAAGAAGCATGGCACCAATTACTGATTGTTCGGCCTCCAGACTGTGAGGTGGTATTCTTTTTATCAGTGCTTCTTCCATCGTGCCCACTCCTTATTTCTTATGCTTCTTTGATCCAGACTTTAAGGCTTCCGGTTACCTTAGGATGAAGTTTTACCGGAACCTGTGTCACACCAAGATTTCTGATCGGATTCGGAAGCTGCAGCTTCTTCTTGTCGATATCGAGACCAAGCTGTGTTTTGGCTGCTTCGGAGATTTCTTTGGAGGAAACAGAACCAAAGGTTCTTCCACCTTCTCCTACTTTCAGTGTCAGAATGATTTCTTTTGTTTCGAGGTCTTTTGCAAATGCCTGAGCTGCTTCGAGGTTTTCCTGTGCAACTTTTTCTGCATTGGCTTTCTGAAGTTTCAGATCGTTGAGGTTCTTCGGAGTAGCCTCCACACCAAGTTTTTTCGGTAAGATCATGTTTCTTGCATATCCGTCACTGACATTCACAATCTGTCCTTTTTTTCCCAGGGCTTTTACGTCTTCTAATAAAATTACTTTCATTTCTTTGTTTCTTCCTCCTGATACATCTCATCTATAATTTCTTTGATCATATCTTCGACTTCATCCATCGGGCGTCTGACCTGCGCACCGGCAATATTGATATGTCCGCCGCCGCCAAGCTTTTCCATCATAACCTGCACATTGACTTCATCGATTGCACGGGCACTGACGTAGACTTCTTTGTTATAAGGGGTCAGAACAAAAGATGCCTTCACTCCTGCAATATTCAGCAGTTCATTGGCAGCCTGTGCACCGACAACCGTAGGGCTTTCCAGACCTTTGCTCGGGCACTGTGCGATAGCAAAACATCCACGGTAGATTTCTGCAGTACGTACTGCCTCCGCTCTTGCTTTATAGGAATCAATATTATCACGTAGCATTTTACGGACACGTGTCATATCCGCACCGGAGCGTCTCAGGAAAGCAGCCGCCTCAAAAGTCCGCACACCTGCTCTTGTGATAAAGTTATTTGTGTCAATCATAATTCCCGCATACAGACAGTCTGCTTCAATATTTCTCAGACGGAGATCATCTGAAAAATACTGCAGAATCTCGGCAACCATCTCACACGTAGAAGATGCATACGGCTCCACATAGGAAAGTACGGCATTCTGAATGACTTCATTTCCCCTGCGATGATGATCCAGCACAACGATTGTCTTTGTCAGATACAGTAAATCTTCACACTCTGTATAACTCGGTTTGTTCGTATCAACAACGACAACAACCGTATTGTCATCGACCAGATCAATTGCCTGATTACGATCAATAAACATGGACGGTTCATAGTCCGGATTGTTCATATATCCTGCCATCAGCGGACGAATCGAAGTAGACGGATCATTGACAACTATGTGTACCGGTTTACCAAGTGTCTTTCCAGCACGGTAAATACCAATAGCAGCTCCGAGCGCATCAACATCCGTAATCTTGTGTCCCATGACCACAACACGCTCTTTGGTACTCATAAATTCCTTGAGTGCCTGTGCCTTTACTCTGGCTTTGACTCTGGTAGTCTTTTCCATCTGCTGTGCTTTACCGCCGTAATAAGTAATCTTCTCACCATTCTTGATAACAACCTGGTCGCCACCACGTCCAAGTGCCATCTCGATCGCAATACGTGAATACTCATAATCCTGAAGATAAGTCGGGGCATTCAGTCCGATACCGATACTTAACGTCACCGTCATTTCATTACCGATATTCACCGTCTTTACCTCTTCAAGGATATGGAACTTCTGTTCTTTCAGAGCTTCAAGCGAACTCTGTCTCATTATCAGGAAATATTTATCTTTTTCCAGTTTGCGGACAAGTCCGTCATAATTAGAAAAATATTTCGTGATCTTACGGTCGATCAGTGCGATCAAAAGAGAGCGCCTTACATCTTCAACACTTTCCAGTGCTTCTTCGTAATTATCGAGGTAAGCCAGCGCAACTACCAGCTTATTGTCCTCATTTGCCTGAATATACTCTTTCAACTCTGTCTCATCGTAGAGATACATCGCGATAAGACTGGCTGTATCCGGAATGTCCATCAAAAGTTTTGATGGAACAACGGATTCACCGAGTTTCACTTTCTGCATGGAGATCCGGTAAATTCGGTCTCCAAACTGTGTACTGAGCTCTGTGATGTCTTGACCGTCCTTCCCCGGAAGCTTGTCTGCTGTAATATCAGGAAAAATCGTACAGACATTTTTACGATAGAAGGAATCTTTCCCCGTCAGCTGGGCAAACATTCTGTTAGACCAGATCATCCTTCCCTGTATATCCATCACTGCATATGGAAGCGCCAGTTCCTCAAGAACACGTTTCTCAAGAAACTCATACTGGCTGGCAAAAGCAATCAGATCATTGAATAACAGTGGTCTGTGATAAAGCAAAAGTGCAACTGCTGCCACAAGATAGAGGATATTGCCCATAGTGACAACTACACCAGCTTTTATGTTAATCACGTATACCAGAATATTCAATGCAATCAGCAGAACGGATAAATACAATGGCCAGCGGGCTAAATGCTTCAGGTGACCTTTTAATTTTAATTTTCCACTCATAACACTCTTTACCATTCTTTTTCTTATTCTTTACAACGATGCTGCCTTCTATTATAGCAGATTCACAGAGACTTTACCATAAAATTGTAAAGAAAACAGCTTCGGTGTCTTTTTTCAGAAAAAAAACGCTGCCACCCTCCAGACAGATTTCCGTCTTTTGGGTGACAGCAACTCATATACGCTATATCGATCAGATTAGTCCTGAACGTATGGCATCATGGACAGATGACGTGCTCTCTTAACAGCAACGGTCAGAGCTCTCTGATGTTTTGCACAGTTTCCTGTGATTCTTCTCGGAAGGATTTTACCTCTTTCAGAAACATATTTTCTGAGTTTTGCTACATCCTTGTAATCGATTTCATTGTTTTCTTTACCGCAGAATACACAAACTTTTTTTCTTCTGCGTCCGCCTCTTCTCTTCATTGGAGAGTCCGGTCTTTCGCCTCTATTGTAAGCCATGATGGTTTCCTCCTGTTCATATTTTCTTTCAGTTTAAATTAAGAGCTTAGTTAAATGGAAGCTCCTCGTCGATTCCATCCGGAATGTTCATAAAGCCATCTGCGCTTGCTGCTCCCGGACTCGGCATTGACGGAGCCGGTGCTGCACTCTGCTGAGGATGTGATGCTGCATAGCTGTCACTGGATGCTTTGCTTTCTGCAAATTCCTGTTCCTCAACGACAACTTCTGTCGTATAGACTTTCTGACCTTCTCTGTTTGTGTAGCTGCCTGTCTGAATACGACCGCTGACTACAATACGGATTCCCTGATGGAAATATTTCTCTGCAAATTCCGCGCCACGTCCGAAAACAACACAACTGATAAAATCAGCGGTAGCTTCTCCGTCACGACGAAATCTTCTGTCGACTGCCAATGTGTATCTTGCAATTGCCAGTGCATTTTCTCCTGCGGAATATCTTACCTCAGGATCTCTTGTTAAGCGTCCCATTAAAATTACTTTGTTCATTGTTATACCTCTTTCTTCTTAGTGAGTGAACGGGTTTCTTAATGGTGCTTTCTAAAATCCATCTGTAAAAAGATTATGCGTCTTTACGAACGACTAAGTATCTTAATACGTTGTCCATGATACGTACATGTCTTTCTACTTCGGCCGGACACTGTGCGTCTGCTTCAAACTGAATGAAATAGTAGAAGCCTTCATGCATTTTCTGAATTTCGTAAGCTAATTTCTTCTTACCCCATTCTTCAACGTCTGTGATAACGCCATTGTAACGAGTGATGTATCCTTTAGCTTTCTCAACTACTGCATCACGTACTTCGTCTTCAACTTTTGCGCTAACAACTAATGCTAACTCGTACTTGTTCATGCTTGTCTTACCTCCTTATGGTCTGTTGGCCCTTTGCCTGTCAAAGAGCA
>UMII01083759.1_pt1 | contig 18892 bp, 17 predicted proteins | sample 1965731 | NCBI WGS metagenome assembly UMII01 (sample SAMEA4836118, study PRJEB28245) | human gut metagenome | biome: gut microbiome; material: fecal sample | place: Denmark | collected 2008
GATTGCACTGTTTCCAAGCAAAACAGATGATCGGAGTGGATGTTTTTCCGGAAGCGCCATTGAAGAAGACGGCAAAATGCAGCTGTATTATACCGGTGTGAATTATCTTACAGAAAATCCAGAGGATATCAATTTGTGTGTGGATGAACATTTTGTTTCCGCACAGCTTAAGATAACTTCAGAAGATGGCTTTCATTTTGATAATATTAAAGACAAAAAGACGGTGATTCCAGTCATTCATGATGAGGGGATCGGAGATGCACGCCACACAAGAGACCCGAAAGTCTGGAAAGATGGTGAGAGATGGTACATGGTACTTGGAAGCACCATTGAAGACAAACAGGGAAAACTTTTGTTCTTTACAAGTACAGATGGAGAAGAATGGAAATTTGCGAATTCTGTAACCAGAGAAAACTTCGGCTGGATGTGGGAATGTCCGGATTATTTTGAAGTAGATAACAGGCAGGTAGTAATCTTTTCACCGATGCAGTTATTTAAAGACGGAAAAGCAGATGATGCACAGACCGTCTGTATGCAGGTGAAATTTGATAAAGAAACCTGTGCGATGGAACTGCCGGAAGAATATCAGTTTCTGGATTATGGAACAGACCTTTATGCACCACAGAGCACCCTCGATGAGGAGGGAAGACGAATCCTGACTGCGTGGCTTCGCATGCCGGAGCCGGTGGATTGGAAATGGCAGGGAATGATGTGTATTCCACGTGTTGTAGAAGTAAAAGAAAATCATATCTATTTCCGCGTTCATCCGAATGTTCAGGCGGCATATACAAAAGAAATCTCTACACCATCTGAGGCGGACGAAAGTGGATATCGTCTGAGATTTTCCCTGGAGGATGGGGATAAAGTAGATGTCGGAGGATATGTGATTTCCAGAAAAGGGGATAAAATCTGTACTGACAGAAGCTGCCTTTTTGGAAAATATCCGAATCACAGAGTGAAATTTGAGACACCGGAGATGAAAGGATTTGAAATCGAAGTGTATGTGAATCCGAACCAGATCAGTGTTTTTGTGAACGATGGTGAAGCGGTGATTACCAATGCCGTGTATGATCTTGAAGAAAAGATTGAAGCAGATGTAGCGATAACAATAGAAACAATAGAGTGAAGCTTTTAAATACAATAAACGTTGCAGGAAGTGAGCGCTTTCATTTTCTACAACGTTTTTTATTGAAAAATATTTCACCGGTACTTACTTTTGTTGAAATTTTCTGTGGAAATCAGCTATAATGATGGTAGATGATTTCTACAGAAAATTAGCAGAAAACTACCAGGAAAATCAGGAGGAATCAGAAATGAAAGTTGGATTTATCGGACTTGGAATCATGGGGAAACCGATGTGTAAAAACCTGATCAAGGCAGGTTATGAAATGGTAGTCACCACACATAATAAAGAAACTCTGAAAGAGATGGAAGCGTTTGGTGCGAAGACCGTAACATGCGGACGTGAAGTGGCAGAAGAGGCGAATGTGATTATTACAATGCTTCCGAATTCTCCGCAGGTGCGTGAAGTGGCACTTGGTAAAGACGGAATTATCGAAGGTGCCAAAGAAGGAAGTGTTCTGATCGACATGAGTTCGATCGATCCTACGGAAAGCAGGGCAATTGCAGCAGAACTTGCAAAAAATGGGATTGAGATGCTGGATGCACCGGTTTCCGGTGGCGAGCCAAAAGCAATCGATGGAACGATTTCTGTAATGGCAGGTGGTAAGAAAGAAATTTTTGATAAATATTATGATCTGATGATGACCATGGCAGGATCTGTTGTATATGTTGGACCAATTGGCTCAGGCAACGTTGCAAAACTGGCAAATCAGATCATCGTAGCTGTCAATATTGCGGCGGTATCCGAAGCGCTGACACTTGCCAAAAAAGCCGGAACAGATCCGGAGCTTGTGTATCAGGCGATCCGTGGCGGTCTTGCGGGTTCCACGGTTCTGGATGCAAAGGCACCGATGATGATGGATCGAAATTTCAAACCGGGATTTCGCATTGAACTGCATATTAAGGATCTGAATAACGCTTTGAATGCCGGACATGCAGTGAACGCGCCGCTTCCGCTTACGAGTGAACTGATGGAGATCATGCAGGCACTCAAAGCGGACGGACACGAGAAAGAAGACCACTCCAGTATTGTGAAATTCTACGAAAAAATTTCAAATACAACGGTTACAAGAGAATGACCGTCAGAGAACGGAAGCCGGATGTGAATCTTCCCGTCCGGCTTTACGATTTTTTTTGTCAGTGTACATTTTTTCGTCGGCAAGATTGATGTAGTCATTGAGTGAGAAAACAGAATCATCTGCAACCACAAACCCGATGCTTGCCTCGATAGGGAATGCCATACGGCTGTTTCTGGAAAGCACGGCAAGGGAATCCAGAAGATTTTGTTTAAGCTTTTGCATCTGTGTCTGATCATAGTCTGGTATCACACATACAAATTCATCTCCGCCATAGCGCATGGAGACAGAATTGTCAGGGCAGTGCTGCCGGATGACAGCTGCGATACTGCTGATTGCAAGATTTCCCATATCATGTCCGAAAGTGTCGTTGATATATTTCAGATGATCGGCATCAATAAACATGATTCCGGCAGAACGGGATTCACCCATGCATTTCTGAAATAATGGAAGAGCTAATTTTTCGTAAGCCATACGGTTATAAAGTCCGGTAAGCGAATCGTGAATATAGAGCTGTGACAGCTGCTTCGTCTTTTTTCTCAGAATCAGCTTTCCGTAGAGCGCCTCTATGGCAGTTACAAAAGTGCGCAGTGTCTCAAAAAGAAACTGATGCTCTGTCAGATAATCACAGTTTTCGAGAATCAGATAACCTATTTCACGTTCACGGAAATGCACAGCGGCAAAAAGGTAAATATGTGCAGTTTCTGAATTGTCCGCATCGGGAAGAAGCTCTCCTTTTGACAAATCTATCTGAACAGATTTGTCGGCAGATGTATGGGGATAAACGACAGCCATGCGGTCGGGGTAGCCGATACTTTTATAGATGTCATCCGGAACTTCGGGGAGACTGTCCACATTTTCGAGCATAAAGATATCCGGATTCATGAGCAGATACAGGCTTCCGCATTCATGTCTGGTGAGCCAGGTATGCAGATGGTCTGCCAGTTCAGTGAAACTGTTGCAGTCAAGAAGAAAACGATCCAGTTCCATCATCCAGTTGAGCATATTTCCCTGACGGACTTCTGCCATGATCTGACTGGAAACATATTTTCCGGGATCAGCAGGAAAGAGGGAGGTGCACCCACTGCTTTCGCGGTATATACAACGGGTAGGCGAAAACACCTGTGAAGATTTAGCGGTGCCATTCCAGACATCAGCAAGAAGCCCCAGTGCATTATACATAATATGCGCTTTGGAAAATTCAACAGTCGTGATAGGCGGATAAAAGTTTATGGCCCTTGTGGCATTGTCGAATCCGGTTACAAGAAAGTTGTCCGGAACAGAAAATCCTGCTTCCTGTGCTGCAAGACAGACGCCGGCAGCAATGTTATCGTTGGCACACACAAAAGCATCAGGAAGAAGCTCTTTGTCCTGAAATGCAGCAAAAGCTCTGAGGCCTGTCTCGACTTCATAATTATGTTCATATATGCGGTTCGGATCGAAAGGGATGCCATGTTTGTTGAGTGTATCCCTGTAGGCAAGAAAACGTTGCTGATTTTCATAATTTCCGATGATTCCGCCGACATAATTGAGCTTTGTGCAGCCATGTTCAGCGATCAGATGTTCCACCAGAGAGCAGGTTGCATGGTAGTCATCAATTCCGGAGAAGTAAAGATCCGGTACTTTATCCAGAAGAGAAATGACAGGAACCGAGGCTCTTCGGGCGCGGATTATGATTTCTTCCTTAAGTTCATGATCGGAAATAAGAGCAAGATCCAGAAGAATTCCATCGAAGTCTGACAGGCGGGGAAGTCGAAAAATGTTATATTCTCCGATATTATAGCTTTGATCCTGACTGAAATTTCCAAAACAGTGAAAAATATATAAATCTATATCAGAATGATGGTCAGAGATATAGCGGCGATATCCATGAAGCCATTCATGAGTAAGATATCGGGCCTGGCCATTTGTGATAAATGCGATTTTTTTCATGCTAATACTCCCGCAGAATGATAATTGTATTTATTATACCAAAATTTGACGAAAAAAACCAGATTTTTGTGCAATTATATACAAAAAAGAGCGGCCTGTGAAAGCCGCCGGATTTTGTTTTATTTTGGCTCTTTCCCGGCGGCAAAGACCATCATCATTTCATTGGTAAGGCTGCTGTCGTTATCCTGACCAATAATTTTGTCGCGTTCGAACCACTCTGCAATGGAAAGCTCTTCGTGATCTACGGTCAGCGTGTCATCGCCGTCTACATCGCAGAAAAATCCAAAGAGCAGAGTGCCGGAGAAGGACCATGGCTGACTTTTATAGTAACGGAGATTTTTGACTTTCAGACCGACTTCTTCCATAACTTCCCTGTGAACGGTTTGTTCGATTGTTTCGCCGATTTCTGCGAAGCCGGCGATCAGAGCGTATTGTTTGAAGCTTCTGCCTTCATATTTGGAACAGATGATCTTGTCACCGTTGGTGATACCGACGATCACAGCCGGCATCAGAACCGGATATTCCTGGCGTCCACAGGAAGGACAGTACATCATACGTTCCCCCTTGTCATGTATCATCGGCTGACCACAGCATCCACAGAAACGGCGGTTACGATACCAGAACCAGAGCTGATATCCGGTGATCACTGCGAAAGAGATATACTGTGGCTGTACATAACGGAGTTCACGGTTTTCATAAAAACCATAGCCTGGCAGCAGAGCAGTGTCCAGATCCGGAATCAGGTAAAAACGTTCCTCGTCAATAGAGAAAAGATAAATATAATTTTCATATAGATCGGCTACTTTGTCTTCCAGCTCGCGAAAGCGTGGAAGTGTGATAACATCGGAACTGTCCTCTTTGCGGAAAAAACTCTTTCCATTTTCGTAGGCAAGAATGATACTGTTTTCATCCGGTGCGACCGGTTTATATTCATTGTGATAAGTGTGCGGGGCAATATCCTGAATCATAAAAAATCCTCCTTTGGTTGCCTGGCCTGTATCTGTCGGAACACAGGACGGAAAATATAATTCAGTATAGGACATATGCAGAAAAAAAGCAATGCTGCTGTGAACGGAGTGAACAGTAACAAATCTGGTGTATTGACTCGACAAAATTACCAATGTGAAAGGCAGAAAAACAATAGCAGAACAGAGCGTTTTCCTGAATACATAAAATGATAAAAATTTGACAAAATGTTATGCGGGTTATTGACAGCAAACTGGCATCGTGTTATTATGATGTCAGTATAATTCCATATTGAACATATGAAGTGCAGATTGTTGTCCGCGTAGCAATCTGAAGAGGGAATCAGGTGCAAGTCCTGAGCGATCCGGTCACTGTAACAGAGGAGCGACTTTTCATTATCCCATTGTACATAGTATGAGAAGGGGAAAGGAAGCGATGATGCTGAAGTCAGGAAACCTGCTTTGTATGGCGAGGTTAAACTTCCGTGTAAAGTGTAACAACCAACTTAGGGTATCCGCAACCCAAAGCGTTGTCTGCTGATTGGAAGCAGGCATTTTTTTATGGAATTCGCCTGTTCGTATGAATTATACCTATGCGTTTGTGGTTTTGCCACCACAGACCAGAACCCTTTAGGGGTATGATTAAATGGCAGGCGGTACTACTCCGGATGCATTCGTTCCCTCCGCATATTTGAACGGATTCATTGTCTACCCCGGAGCAGTATCGCAAATCCTCTAAAATAAGTTTCGAAGATGACCAGTTCGGCAGTGCCGTGACTGGATTTTTTTATATAACGAGGTGAAAGTAAATGGAAAAACCATATTGGGAAGGGAAACACTATGCTTTTTTCAGCAATAAGGAATGTGAATATTTTCCGTGCCATGCAGGCGCAGATCCGGAGAACTTTAACTGTCTGTTCTGCTACTGTCCGCTGTATGCACTGGGAGATAAATGTGGCGGGAATTTCAGAATGACAGAAACAGGAATAAAAGACTGTACGAACTGCCAGTTGCCACATAAAGCCCAGAACTACGGTTACGTAACCGGGAAATATAGCGAGCTGGCGGAGCTGATGAAGAAGATACGAGAAAACGAAATAGAGTAAGAAGAATGACGATAAAGTCATACTGCCTACTTGTAAAGGAATATGCGTTCTGTTTACTGAACACGCTGCGTTTCCGAATTTCATACATGCGCTTATTAGCGATTGCTCCGCATAACTCGCTGTCGCTCAGACAGATGCTCTGCAACCGCAGCTAGCATGTACGAAATTTACGGAAGCCTTGCTGAGTTCCGTAAATAGAACGCATATTCTTTCAAGATAGCAGTATACTTTATCTGTTTTTTGACGAGTTCTATTTCTTTACTAAACACGTAATGTATTTTCACGTCCAGCTCCTTTTCCCCACAACCGGGAAGGCCTCGCCGGCCAGCAGCCGAAGGCTGCGGTCCACCCACGGGGCGTGGTGGTATCACAAAGATGATACAGAAAATAAGAGAAGAGGAATGAATGGTATAAAATTATAATAGTCTATAGGTGAAAAGGATATTTGCTTAAAATTATTAAATATTCCTATACACAGAAAAAGGAACAGTCTCCTGACATTTAATCCGGAAATGCAACGTGTCAATGAAACAGGATGTTGTTCTCTTTTTCGTCATAAAATAAATTAAACTATTATTTATCTCTCGCTCAGTATCATCTTCAGCCGGGGTATATCATTATTTAATATCAATCTTTCGGGGAACATCATTTCATGTACAAACTCTGCCCCATAAGTAAAATCCCCGATATGTTCTGCTCCATGGCTGTCGCTCGACAGCACGATCGGAATCTCATACTTCATACAATACTTCAGGATCTCACGGTTATTTTCTTTCGTATCCCCGCGATATCCGTCAGGCATCAGCGAAGCTTCGTTGATCTCAAAAATCACCCCATATTCCCTTGCGCCGAAAGCCAGCGTTTCATAATCTACCGGAAAAGCAGGATTATCACAATGTCCAAGCACCTTTACACAGGGATGTCTCATTGCATTCAGATAAGCACTCGTATTTTCTTCGACAGTACCACTCTTATAATTCTGCGCATGCATACTTGCAATTGCATAATCCAGTTCGCTGAGCAGTTCGTCATTCAGATCCAGATGTCCCTCCGTATCCAGAATATTTAATTCTGCTCCAAATAATAACTCGATTCCAAATCGCTTTTTCGGCGCGTAAGTAAGGCTCCTAAAATAAGAAGAAGTTCCTGCGGCAAGCGTTCCCGGACCGTGATCCGTGATGCCGAGCAGTTTCAGTCCTTTTTTAGAAGCAGCTTTTGCCATGTCTGAGATGGTACAGGACGTTCCGTGTCCGCTTGCAATCGAATGCGTATGTATATCAGAAAGATACATCAAAAATCCCCCTTTCAAGGAATTAATTTTTTATATAATTCGAACTGTCAATACAATATAAAATCTTCTAAAACCAGTATGGCAGTATGTTCTTGAAAAGTCAACCCGAAAATCAGACTTCAAACAAAAACCAACATAAAACCAACAAAAACCACAACAAAAACCTCGCAAAAAACAAATAAATAATGTTGGATTTTGTTGACATATAAAAGCTTGTAAGGTATAATGACTTTATATGAATCGTGGCGTCTCAGCGCCTTCTGATACATATGAGATATGGCGTTTTTTAGACACCATGAGAAAGGAGAAGTGTGGAGATGTTTAATACCACAGACATTCCAAAATCATCCAGAATCCCGAAGCTGATCGAAGCACTTTATGCAAAGATGCCGGTGATCGAATCTGCCAGAGCAAAACTGATTACGGAATCCTATAAGGCTACCGAAGGGCAGCCGGTGATTACCAGACGCGCGGAAGCTTTTGCTCACATTCTCCGGAATATTCCGATTATCATTCGTGATAATGAGCTGATCGTAGGAAGCAGCACGATCGCACCGAGAGGATGCCAGACATTCCCGGAATTTTCTTACCAGTGGCTGGAGGATGAACTGGATACTGTTGCAACAAGAACAGCGGATCCGTTTTACATTGCTGAAGAGACCAAAGCAGAGCTGAGAGAAGTACATAAATACTGGAAGGGCAAAACCTCCAGCGAACTTGCTACATCCTATATGGCTCCTGAGGCAATTAAAGCAATTGAACACAACATTTTTACACCGGGTAACTATTTCTACAACGGTGTGGGGCATGTAACTGTTAAATATGAAGAAGTTCTTGCAATCGGTTATAAAGGCATCATTGATAAAGCCCGTGCAGAACTGGAGAAATGTCAGGTTGGCGATGGCAATTATGCAAAGAAGAGCCATTTCCTTAATGCTGTGATCGTTTCCTGTCAGGCAGTTATCGAGTATGCAGAGCGTTATGCTGAACTGGCATCTCAGATGGCCGCAGAATGTACAGACCCGGTACGTAAACAGGAACTTTTGCAGATCTCAGAGAACTGCAGCCGTGTACCGGCAAACGGAGCGACCAGCTTCTACGAGGCATGTCAGTCTTTCTGGTTCGTACAGCAGCTTCTGCAGGTTGAATCCAGCGGACATTCTATTTCGCCGGGACGTTTTGACCAGTATATGTATCCTTATTATAAGGCAGACATTGATAAGGGTATTATTACCAGAGAAGCAGCACAGGAACTCCTTGACTGTATCTGGGTCAAACTCAACGATCTTAACAAAGTACGTGATGCAGCATCCGCAGAGGGATTTGCAGGTTACAGCCTTTTCCAGAACCTGATCGTAGGCGGACAGGACAAATACGGAAACGATGTGACAAACGATCTTTCTGTTATGTGTATCCTTGCATCCATGCATGTACATCTGCCGATGCCGTCTCTTTCCATCCGAGTATGGAACGGTTCTCCACATGAACTGCTGATCAAGGCAGCTGAGCTTACCAGAACCGGCATCGGACTTCCGGCATATTACAATGATGAAGTTATTATTCCGGCATTACAGAACAGAGGACTTACTCTGGAAGATGCAAGAGAATACAATATCATCGGATGTGTAGAACCACAGAAAGCAGGTAAGACAGACGGATGGCACGATGCAGCATTCTTCAACATGTGCCGCCCGCTTGAACTCGTATTCTCCAATGGTATGGACAAGGGTGAACTGGTTGGTATTCAGACCGGTGATGTTACCAAAATGACAACATTCGAAGAATTCTTTGATGCATACAAGAAACAAATGGAATACTGCATTTCCCTGATGGTCAATGCCGACAATGCGATTGACGTGGCACATTCGGAGAGGGTACCGCTTCCATATGAATCCTGTATGGTAGATGATTGTCTCAGCAGAGGCCTTTCCGTACAGGAAGGCGGAGCTGTTTATAACTTTACCGGTCCGCAGGGATTCGGTATTGCGAATATGGCTGACTCTTTATATGCGATCCGTAAACTTGTATACGAAGATAAGAAAGTCTCCATGGAAGAGTACAAACAGGCTCTGGCATGGAACTATGACAAAGGTCTGGATCAGCAGTCCGTTTCTGATATGTCGGAAATGATTCTTAAGGGAATGCAGGACGCAGGCATGGCAGTAAATACGGACATTGCAAAGGCAGTTCTTCAGACTGTTATGAGACTGAAACCTACTGAAGATCAGCTTCGCAGATTTACAGAGATCCATCATATGATCGATGAAGTTCCGAAGTTTGGTAATGCAATCGACGATGTGGATTATTTTGCAAGAGATGTTGCTTATACATACAGCCGCCCGCTGCAGAAATACATGAATCCACGTGGCGGTCATTATCAGGCAGGACTTTACCCGGTATCTGCAAACGTACCGCTTGGCGGACAGACAGGAGCTACACCGGATGGACGTTATGCACATACACCGGTAGCTGATGGCGTTTCACCATCCGCAGGAAAGGATGTCAAGGGACCAACTGCAGCAGCAACTTCTGTTTCCCGACTGGATCACTTCATCGTATCCAACGGAACACTGTTTAACCAGAAGTTCCATCCGTCTGCACTTGCAGGCAGAGAAGGTCTGGAAAAATTTGTTGCACTGATCCGTACCTTTTTTGATCAGAAGGGTATGCATATGCAGTTCAACGTAGTTGACAGAGAGACATTACTTGATGCTCAGAAGCATCCGGAAAATTACGCACACTTGGTTGTACGCGTTGCCGGATACAGCGCATTGTTTACAACTCTGTCACGTTCCCTTCAGGACGATATCATCAGACGTACAGAACAGGGATTTTGATTACAAACTCAGATGTGCGGCAGGTAAAGAAAGAATCTGCGATGTGCTTGCACAAAAGCAGATGAATTCTTTATCTGACATAGGAATGGTTCCCTCAACCGAGATGAAGCATAGCGTAATCGAGGCTGCACATCTGAAAAGAGGTAAACTATGAACTATTTAAAGACAAAAGGTCGTATTTTCGATATCCAGCGTTATTCTGTTCATGATGGTCCGGGAATCCGTACGATCGTTTTTCTGAAAGGCTGTGTACTTCGATGCCGCTGGTGCTGTAATCCGGAATCACAGGAATACAAAATCCAGACGATGAAAGTACTTGGTGAGGATAAAGTGATCGGCAGGGATGTGACTGTAGAAGAAATGATCAAGGTTGTTGAGGAGGACAGGCCATATTACCGGCGCTCCGGAGGAGGACTTACTCTTTCCGGAGGCGAGAGCCTCTGCCAGCCTGAATTTGCGAGGGATCTTCTCCGCGCAGCCAAGGAACATGGGCTCAATACTGCGCTCGAGAGTATGGCATGTGCTCCGTTTGAGACGATCGAGACGATTTTGCCGTATCTTGATCTTTATCTGATGGACATCAAACATACCAATCCGGCGAAACACAAGGAGTTTACCGGCAGACCGAATGATCTGATGATGGAAAATGCCCGCAAAGTTGCACTTTCAGGTAAATGCAAACTTATCATCCGCGTTCCGGTTATTCCGACGTTTAATGATACGATCGAGGAAATCCAGGGAATTGCACGTTTTGCCGATACCCTTCCGGGCGTGGAACAGCTTCACCTGCTTCCGTATCACCGCCTTGGACAGGATAAGTACATCGGTCTTGGCAGACCATATTTAATGGAAGGAATCCTGCCGCCGACGAAAGAACATATGGAGACATTGAAGAAAGCAGCAGAATCCGTAAGTTCTTTACACGTTCAGATTGGTGGATGATCGAAAAACAACAAAAACAACATTTTTTTCACAACAAAAACAACAAGAAACAACGATAAATTCTTGACAATCTCGTTTATAGGGAGTAAAATCTCCTTAGAAATAAAATAAAAACCTGCGGCTGTCTTTTACTGTTAATATAGTAGAAGGACAGAAGCAAAACCAAATTGCTTTAGGAGGAAAATAAGCATGGTAAACGAATTTGAAATCAAAAAACAGATCTGTGACATCGGAAGACGTATCTACAACCGTAACATGGTTGCAGCAAACGACGGTAACATCTCCGTTAAACTGAATGACAACGAATTCCTCTGCACACCAACAGGTGTATCCAAAGGATTTATGACACCGGAGTTCATCTGTAAAGTAGATGCTCAGGGTAACGTAATCCAGGCTAACCCGGGATTCAAACCATCTTCTGAGATCAAAATGCATATGAGAGTTTATCAGAAGAGACCAGACGTAGGATCTGTAGTACATGCTCATCCAATCTATGCTACATCCTTTGCTATCGCTGGTATCCCGCTTACACAGCCGATCATGCCGGAAGCAGTTATCGCTCTTGGATGCGTTCCGATCGCTGAGTACGGTACACCTTCCACAATGGAAATTCCGGACAACCTTGAAAAATATCTTCCATATTTCGATGCAGTTCTTCTTGAGAACCACGGAGCTCTTACATGGAGCACAGACCTGAATGCTGCATACATGAAGATGGAATCCGTAGAATTCTACGCACAGCTTCTGTATCAGAGCAAACTGCTCGGCGGCCCGAAGGAATTCGATAAAGAAAACATCAAGAAACTGTATGAAATCCGTCGTAAATTTGGTATGCCAGGAAAACATCCTGCAAGCCTTTGCCAGAACAAAGACGGTGTTAACTGTCATAACTGCGGCGGTGCTTGCCACAATGAAGATTACAAACAGTTCCCGGGATATCAGTATGATTTCGTTGGTGGTGACTGTTCAAAAGAAGCAGCTCCGGCAGCTGGAAACGCTGATGCAGAACTGGTTGCAAACATCACAAAACAGGTTATGGCACAGCTTGGACTGAAATAATCTAAAACCAGATAAGGTAGACATTAAAGGAGGACAATCTCATGCCAATCAGTGAGAGCATGGTACAGGATATTGTACAGGAAGTAATGGCAAAAATGCAGATTGCAGATGCTCCGACAGGAAAACATGGCGTTTTCAAAGAAATGAATGATGCGATCGAAGCTGCTAAAAAAGCAGAACTGATCGTTAAGAAAATGTCCATGGATCAGAGAGAAAAAATCATCACCTGCATCCGTAAAAAAATCAAAGAAAATGCAGAAGTTATGGCTCGTATGGGTGTTGATGAGACAGGAATGGGTAACGTAGGGGACAAGATCCTGAAACATCATCTGGTAGCAGACAAGACACCTGGTACTGAAGATATCACAACAACTGCATGGTCAGGAGACAGAGGACTGACTCTGATCGAGATGGGACCGTTTGGTGTAATCGGTGCGATCACACCATGTACCAACCCGAGTGAAACAGTACTCTGTAACACAATCGGTATGCTGGCAGGCGGAAATACAGTAGTATTTAACCCGCATCCGGCAGCAATCAAAACCTCTATTTTCGCAATCAATCTGGTAAACGAAGCTTCTCTTGAAGCAGGCGGCCCGGACAACATTGCCGTAACAGTAGAGAAACCTACTCTTGAAACAAGCAATATCATGATGAAACATAAAGATATTCCGCTGATCGCTGCAACAGGCGGCCCTGGTGTTGTTACAGCAGTTCTTTCCTCAGGTAAGAGAGGAATCGGAGCTGGTGCAGGTAACCCACCGGCAGTTGTTGATGAGACAGCAGATATCCGTAAAGCAGCTCAGGACATTGTAAATGGATGTACATTCGACAACAACCTTCCATGTATCGCAGAGAAGGAAGTTGTAGCTGTATCTTCTGTAGTAGATGAACTGATGCACTACATGCTGACAGAAAATGACTGTTACCTCGCTTCCAAAGAAGAGCAGGACAAACTGACAGAAGTTGTTCTGGCAGGCGGCAAACTGAACCGTAAATGTGTTGGACGTGACGCTAAGACACTTCTTTCCATGATCGGAGTAAACGCACCGGCAAATACCCGCTGCATCATCTTCGAAGGACCGAAGGAACATCCGCTGATCACAACAGAGCTTATGATGCCGATCCTTGGTATTGTAAGAGCAAGAGATTTCGATGATGCTGTAGAACAGGCTGTATGGCTTGAGCATGGCAACCGTCATTCAGCACACATCCATTCCAAAAACATTGATAATATTACCAAATATGCGAAAGCAATCGACACAGCAATCCTTGTTAAGAACGGCCCGTCCTATTCTGCACTTGGATTCGGTGGAGAAGGATACTGTACATTTACAATCGCAAGCCGTACAGGTGAAGGACTTACAAGTGCAAGCACCTTTACAAAGAGAAGACGCTGCGTAATGTCTGACAGCCTTTGCATTCGCTAATCAGGAGGAAAGTTTAAAATGGATATGAACAATGTAAATATTGAAGAAATTGTAAAACAGGTTCTCTCCGGAATGACCGGAACAGCACCTGCAGCAGCTCAGACAGCTGCACCGGCAGCTCCGGCTCAGGGTGGAATCCCGAAAACAGCAAGAGTTGCAATGATGACAGAAAAGAAACACTTCGAACTTCAGGAGTATCCGCTTCCGGAAGTCGGTGACGACGATATCCTTGTTAAAGTAGAAGGCTGTGGCGTTTGTGGTACAGATGCTCACGAATACAAAAATGACCCATTCAATCTGATCCCGGTTGTTCTCGGACACGAAGGAACAGGTGAGATCGTAGCTATGGGTAAAAACGTTAAAGTTGATACAGCTGGTAAACCGGTTAAGATCGGTGATAAAGTTGTTACATGTATGATCTTCAAAGATGATCCGGAAATCACAATGTTCGACCTCAACAAGAAAAACGTTGGCGGCGCTGATGTTTACGGACTTCTTCCGGATGATGATGTTAAATTCAACGGATGGTTCGCTGATTACATCTTCATCAGAGGCGGAAAATTCGGTTCCACATTCTTCAACGTAAGTGATCTGGATCTGGATTCCCGTATCCTTATCGAGCCATGTGCAGTACTTGTACATGCAGTAGAAAGAGCAAAAACAACAGGTATCCTCAAATTCAACAGCAGAGTTGTTGTACAGGGATGCGGACCGATCGGTCTGATCTGTATCGCAGTTCTTCACACCATGGGTGTTCAGAACATCTGCGCAGTAGACGGAAATGCAAAACGTCTTGAATTTGCCAAGAAGATGGGTGCTAACACAACAGTAGATTTCACACAGTTCCAGGGTATCGAAGCTCTTACAGAGGGCGTTAAAGCAGCTCAGGACGGACATCTTGCAGACTTTGCATTCCAGTGCACAGGTAACCCGCATGCACATGCAAACATCTACAAATTCATCCGCAACGGCGGTGGACTTTGCGAACTTGGATTCTTCATCAATGGTGGAGATGCAACAATCAACCCGCACTTCGACCTTTGCTCCAAAGAAATCAACCTTGTTGGTTCCTGGGTATACAACCTCAGAGACTATGCAACAACATTTGATTTCCTGAAGAGAGCAAAAGCAATCGGACTGCCGATGTCTGATCTGATCACACACAAATTCCCGCTTGAGCAGATCAACGAAGCACTTGAGACAAACCTGGCTATGACAGGTCTTAAGATTGCCGTAGTAAATAAATAATCCGGAAATATAAAGGAGAGGCAAAATGGCAGAAGCTGTAGGAATTTTGGAAGTGTTCGGGCTGGCGACAGCCTTTGTAGCGGCAGATGCCGGTTGTAAGGCGGCAAATGTCCGCCTGGAGGTGTTCGACAAGAACAAGCCTGCAAACGCAGACAGCCTGCCAGTACCGCTTCTGGTATGCATCAAATTCCGCGGAAGCGTCGAGGACGTTACCGCCGCTGTGGAAGCAGGAATGGCAGAAGCAAACCGGAGAACTGGTGTAGTGCAGCACTACGTAATACCAAATCCGACAGAGGATACGGTAAAGATGCTGAAAATCAGCGCCCTGGATAAAAGCTGATGGCTGATATCCCGGTATGAATATTTGAACAAGTATAAACAATGATTCAGGAGGAAGAAACAATGGCACAGGAAGCTTTAGGAATGGTAGAGACCAGAGGACTGACAGCAGCAATCGAAGCAGCAGATGCAATGACAAAAGCAGCAGAAGTAGCACTGGTAGGAACAGAGAAAATCGGATCCGGACTGGTAACAGTTATGGTTCGCGGTGATGTCGGAGCAGTTAAAGCAGCAGTAGAGAGCGGCAGCGCAGCAGCATCCAGACTTGGTGAGCTTGTTGCAACACACGTAATTCCGAGACCACACAATGATGTAGAAAAAATTCTTCCTACAATAAAATAATGCATCCAGCATTAAAGGAGTTCGCTCATGAGTAAAGCATATGGTTTTATAGAGATCACTGGTGTCGTAGCGGCGATCAATGCGCTCGATATCATGTGCAAAACTGCAGACGTTGAGCTGGCGTCATGGGAACGTAAGCTGGGCGGACGACTTGTCACTCTTATTGTAGAAGGCGATGTATCAGCAGTCAACGAAGCCGTTGAAGCTGCTGTTGCAAACGCTATTAAGAAACCGGCGAGTTATGCAGTGATTGCACGACCACACGAGGAAATTGTCAAACTCGTGGAGTTAAGTGCAAGCCGTTGGAAGAAAAAAACAGACGAAACAAAACCAGACAATAAATAATCAATTTTCATTTTATCCACAAGGAGGAAAAAATCATGACACAGGAAGCTTTAGGAATGGTAGAAACCAGAGGACTTACAGCAGCAATCGAAGCAGCAGACCAGATGTGCAAAGCAGCTAACGTAGCACTTGTTGGAACAGAAAAAATCGGATCCGGACTGGTAACAGTTATGGTTCGTGGAGATGTAGGAGCTGTTAAATCTGCAGTAGAAAGCGGAAGCGCAGCAGCATCCAGACTTGGTGAGCTCGTAGCTACACACGTAATCCCGAGACCACACACAGACGTAGAAAAAATTCTTCCGGTTCTGAAATAATTTTATTACATAAATTTATTCCGGTAAATGGAAGAAAGCAGGTGTATTCTTGGAATCAAAAAACATTGAACTGATTACAAAAATGGTTATCGATGCCATTAATCAGAATGAAGAAAAAGGAAACGGCTTCATGGTTCCAATCGGAGTATCTGCAAGACATGTTCATCTGACACAGGAACACGTAGAAACATTATTTGGATCAGGTTATCAGCTTACAAAGAAAAAAGACCTGATGGGCGGACAGTTTGCATCAAACGAAACTGTTACCATCATTGGCCTGAAACTTCGTGCGATCGAGAATGTTCGCGTTCTCGGACCTGTCCGCAGTGCCACACAGGTTGAGGTATCTGCTACAGATGCTATCAAACTCGGTATGAATGTTCCGGTTCGTATGTCCGGTGATATTGCAGGAAGTGCACCGATCGCAATCGTCGGACCGAAAGGCGCCATCTATCTGAAAGAGGGATGTATCGTGGCTATGCGTCACATTCACATGTCTCCGGCAGATGCGCAGGCAGCCGGTGTCAAAAACGGCGATATCGTTTCTGTTAAGGCAGATAACGAGCGTGGAACTATCTTTAATCAGGTTGCTATCCGTGTAGACGACAGCTTTACACTGGAAATGCACATTGATACAGATGAAGCAAATGCAGCAAAGATTGCCACAGGCAATACAGTTACCATCATAAAATAATATCCCTCTGAATCAGCCGGTGGCGAAAGTCACCGGCATTAGGGGTTAAATGATAATGCGGAGGCACACACATGATAGTAGGTAAAGTAGTTGGAAGTATTGTTTCCACTCGTAAAAGTGACAAGTTGATAGGACAGAAATTCATGATCGTGGAGCCGGTGCATCATATGAAAACTGACTTATCCCAGATAGTTGCAATCGATATCATCGGTGCAGGTATCGGGGAATATGTGTTGGTGGCACAAGGAAGCGCGGCCAGAATCGGCTGCGGCGAAGAAACAGCACCGATCGATGCGGCAATAGTCGGTATCGTCGATGATGGTGCAGGATTGGAGTAACGCCATGGAAATCAAAGATTTACAGAAAATTATGCAGGACAATGGTGTTGTAGGTGCAGGTGGTGCCGGATTCCCGTCATATGCCAAGCTTACAGACAAGGCTGACACAATTCTTCTGAACTGTGCAGAATGTGAACCATTGCTGAAACTTCACAGACAGTTACTTGAGAAGCATGCATATGAGATCATGAAGACATTCCACATGGTTATGGAGACCGTTGGTGCTTCACAGGCAATCATCGGAATCAAGAAATCATATGTACAGACGATCAAAGCACTGCAGCAGAACATTGAAGAATTCCCTGGTCTGAAGATTCATCTTCTTGATGAAGTGTACCCGATGGGTGACGAAGTTGTGCTGATCTATGAGGCTACCGGACGTGTCTGCAGACCTGGCGGACTGCCGATTGAGCAGGGCGTCATTGTATTCAACGTAGAGACTATTTATAACGTATATCAGGCAATGGAAGCACAGAAGCCTGTTACAGAAAAATATGTTTCTGTTGTAGCAGAAGTTGAAAATCCGGTAACAGTAAAAGTTCCGCTGGGCTGTACTTTGGATGAAGTAGTAGCACAGGCCGGTAACATTACAACCAAAGATCCTGTTTACTTTGTAGGCGGCCCGATGATGGGACGCATCGGTAACGGTTCAGATCCGGTTACCAAAACAACAAACGCAGTTCTGGTTCTTCCAAGAGATCATCAGATCGTTATGAAGAAACAGAGAACATCTGCAATCGATTTAAAACGTGCAGCATCTATCTGCTGCCAGTGTAACACCTGTACGGACCTCTGCCCGAGACATAACCTCGGACATCCGATCGATCCGGCCCGCTTTATGAGAGCAGCATCTGCTGGTGATTTCAGAGATGTGAATCCATATATCGATTCCGCATTCTGCAGTTCCTGCGGTGTATGTGAGATGTATGCATGCCCACAGAGTCTTGCTCCGAGAACACTTCTCGCAGATATGAAGGGCGGACTTCGTAAAGCAGGTATCAGACCTCCTCAGGGAGTACAGCCGGTTCCGGTACAGCCTTCAAGAGAATATCGTAAGGTTCCGGAAGAACGACTGATGGCACGTTTGGGATTGACCAAATATGATAAGGACGCACCGATGGACGAGAACGTTGTTCCTGCATCCAAGGTTAAGATCCTTTTAAGCCAGCATATCGGCGCACCGGCACAGGCAATTGTGAAGACAGGCGATATGGTAACAAAAGGCCAGATGATCGCGCAGCATGCTGACGGATTAAGCGTAAGCATCCATGCAAGTATCTCCGGTAAAGTAACAGAAGTAACAGACCGCCACATCATAATTGCAGCAAAGTAGAAAGGACGTGCAGAAAATGAGTAAAGCAATCGGAATGATTGAATTTAAAACGACTGCCACAGGTATCACAGCAGCAGATGCCATGGTAAAGACATCTGAGGTCGAGATTGTCGAGGCACAGACCGTATGTCCGGGCAAATATATTGCAATTATCACAGGCGATTTAAGTGCAGTAAAAG
>UMII01075285.1_pt1 | contig 18357 bp, 17 predicted proteins | sample 1965731 | NCBI WGS metagenome assembly UMII01 (sample SAMEA4836118, study PRJEB28245) | human gut metagenome | biome: gut microbiome; material: fecal sample | place: Denmark | collected 2008
AGCCGGCAGGTCGGCATGTCAATCCTGGTCTAACAGAGCCTTTTCATTTCGAGCATTCCCAGCTACTTTATTCGGCTACAGTAATTACGGGGCGTCTTAATTAAAGTAAAGCTACAAACTGAGTATAATTAACCGCTCATCGCATATTTCATTACGCTTATCGAGTAAGTTTCTTTCATAGATGAATATTGTTTCCAGTTCGTTACGCTAATGGGGTGTCTTTATTGGCTGAAGCCCTCTGGCGACAGAGGGCTTTCGCACGCTGGGAGGGAAAATGAGGAAAACTCACCCCGTCAACGCGCTCAAGAAGCTAGGCATAGGCCTCGCCTTTGGAGCTGCAACCATCATGTCCATGCCGACATCTGCGCTCGCCTGCACGCAGATATACATGGGCAAAAACCTTACGGCCGACGGCAATACGTACTACGGCCGCGCCGAGGACTTTGGCAAGCGCTATCTTAAGCACTACGGCATCGAACCTGCCCACGAACCTGGCTTTAAGTACAGCTCGATTGAATCTGCTTTTGAATACACTTCGAACAAGCCTACCTATCGTTACAGCTATGTACGCGACCACCCCTCCAACTGGATGGGTCGCACCGACGCCTATTCCGAGGCCGGAATCAACGAGAAAGGCGTCTCCTGCTCTGCCACGCTAAGCACTTCCTATAACGAGGAGGCCGATGCAGCAGACCACATCGATGAGGAAGTGGGTCTGGGCGAGTACAGTTACGGCAGCATCATCCTGGGCGAGAGCGCCACGGCCCGCGAGGGCGTCGAGCTTCTCGGCAGACTGATCGATGATCAAGGCGTCTGCACCAACGACCAGATCATCATCGCCGACAACAACGAGACCTGGCTGTTCGCCACACTTTCCGCCCATCAGTGGATCGCCATGAAGCTTGCTGACGACGTCGCGTCGCTCAACCCTAATATCGGGAGCCTCAACTACGATGTCAACCTTGATGACGACGAGAACTGCCTACACTCCGAGGGCATCGAGTCCATGCCCGTGGAGAAGGGCTTCGCCAAATACTCCGCTGACGGCAAATTCGATGTCGCCCAAACGTATGGCGAAAGCCTCGCTGATTCCGGCGTAAACCAGTGGTCCCGCTATGTGCAAGGCCGCGATTATTTTGGTAGTCAGCTGACCGAAGGCACAGATTACGACATTATCACAGTAAAGAAGGATGGAAAACCTGACCAAAAGGGAGCCATGGTCAGCGAAATCCAGCCCCTGTTCTTCAAGCCTGGCAAGTCTGGTTGGAGCACTTTCGAGTTGATTCGCGGCTTCGGCAACCGCGGCGAGAACGTCCCTGGCCTCAACGCGAACACTGATGGTGTTTATTGCATCGGCAGCGAGCGCAACACCGAGATCAACCTCTTCCAGATTCGTCGCGGGTATGACCCCGAAGTCGCTACCATCCAGTGGGAAATGCTCTCCCGCGCCGCGTACTCCGTCGCCATCCCGTTGTACTCCGCTCTGATAACTGAGGTCAGCCCGTACTTCAGCGATCAGACCATCTCCTTCGATCACTGCAAACAGACTGACGTCGTGTACAACGAAGAGCCCGAGAACTCAATCAACTACGTCCTCATGGACATCAGCTCGCTCTGCTTTGAGAACCCTGACACCCTTGGTATCAGCGTCCGCGCCTACCTCGATGCGCTCCAGAACGAGCTCATCGAGCAGAACAAGGAAGTTGACGCCGCCATGCTGGCCGAGACGACCACCGAGGGCCGCACTGCCCTGGCCAACAAGGCCGGCAAGGCTGCTACCGAGAACACCTACAAGAAGTGCAAGGCCCTGCTCCAGGAGATGCGCGCCTATCAGAAGGCCGAAAACTTTGACGAGCCCTTCACTCCGAGCGATCTGAACACTGAGACCAACGGCCTCAAGGTGTCCATCACCTACGCCAAGGATGCTCTTTCCACCGATCCGGTAACCCCGGATCAGCCTGGCACTCCCGAGCAGCCTGGTACTCCTGAGCAGCCCGGTACCCCCGAGCAGCCCGCTAAGCCCGAGCAGCCCACCACCAAGCCCGAGAAGCCTGGCAAGTCGGACACCACGACCACGGTAACCACCAACAAGACGAACGCCAAGGGCGGCCTGCCCACCACCGGTGATCGTTTTGATGGCCGCGTGGTGGCTGCATTCGCCATCGCTGGCGTTGCCGTCATCTCCGCGGGCGGTTACTTCCTCTACCGTCGCAATAAGGAGTAACGTCTTAGCTGAGCGGGCAAGGCGGCAATGGCAGCCTCGCCCGCTTAACCCGCCTTTTGACCGACGGGAAACCCGCCTGAAATCTTTTTAAAAAAGATTTCCCCGCACACACTTCGCTGTGCTATAGTGCAGCGCAACAGCAACTAGGTGCGACCGCGCCACGGCATCACGAAAGGAGCCACCAACATGAAGAACACGATGAAGTCTCTCAACAACTGGTGGTGGCGTGATGCGAATACGATCGGTCGACAGTGAGTCCCTCACGCCTGTTTTTGCGCTCTAGGTGATTGGAAGGCCTCCGGTTTCGACCGGGGGCCTTTTTCTATCTCGAGCCCGATCGCATTCGCATCACGCGCCCCCGCTTTTCTCTTGCACCCCCCCTCCGAAAGGATTTTCACCATGTCTCAGAACACCACCGCCACCCAGCCCCGCACCGTCCAGACCGCCGACCGCGGCAAACTCGACGTCCGCGCCCTTGTCCTGCTCGCCATCCTGCTCGCTGCAGGCTTCATCCTCAACTTCACCGTCGGCAAGGCCATCTCAGGCATCTCGGGCGGCATGATCAGCCCCGAGTTCATCATCTCGGCCTTCTGCCTCACCATCCTGGTCGTTCGCCCCAACATCGGCCAGGCGCTCGTCATTGGCCTCATCTCGGCTGCCGTAATCCAGATCACCACCACTTCGCCGTTCGTTGATTTTGCCGCCGAGGGCATCGCCGCCATGCTCATGGCCGGCATCGTCAACGCCGCCGGCAAGGACGGTCAGGTCAAGCCCGCGATCGCCATTGTCGCAACCTTCCTGACCACCTTTGTCTCCGGCGTCATCTTCATGGTCATCAAGATGGCCATGCTCGGCGTGGTCGGCGAGCTCGCCGCCGCCATGTTGCCCGTCGTCGCCATGACCGCCGTCTTTAACGCCATTCTGGTCGGCGCCCTCTACCTGCCCATCCAGAAGGCCCTTAGGCTCAACTAACCCGCTCGGCTTTACGAGCCACCCCATCTTGGCGTTCATTCGTCGCTCGCGTACCCAAGTAGGCTTCACTCCTCTTTCGCGCCAACCTGGGGCTCCTCGTAAAGCCGTCTCCGTGCTTCACCACCAAAGACCGTCCCAAACAACGAGCTTTTTTGGGACGGTCTTAAACAACTGGTCATTTAAGAACGTCCCCAATGACTATGAAAGGTATCCATGGAAACGATCATCAACGTCGACGATGTCTCGTTCTCCTATGGCACGCAGACCGAGCAGGCGCTCAGCCACATCTCGCTCAGCGTGAACAAGGGAGATTTCATCGGCATCATCGGACCCTCGGGCGCCGGCAAGTCCACGCTTGCCGCCTGTCTGTCGGGTGCTGTGCCCCACCACTACACCGGCACGTTCTTCGGGTCCGTCATGGTTGACGGCCACGACACCTGCGAGGTCTCGCTGACCGACGTGTCGCAAATCGTCGGCAGTGTGCTGCAGGATATCGACACGCAGATGGTCGCCTCGGTCGTCGAGGACGAGATGCTCTTTGGCCTCGAGAACTTTGCCGTTCCCCACGACCAGATCGAGCAGCGCGTGAGCGAGACGCTCGAGACCGTCGGCATCAGCGACCTGCGCGACCGCGAGATCGCCACCCTCTCGGGCGGACAGAAGCAAAAGGTGGCCATCGCCGCCATCCTCGCCATGCGTCCGCGCGTCTTGGTTCTCGACGAGCCCACCGCGGCACTCGACCCCGCCAGCTCCACGCTGGTCTTCGAGACGCTGCGTGAGGCAAACCGCATACTTGGAATCACCATCGTCGTCGTTGAGCAAAAGGTCGCCCTGCTCTCGGAGTACTGCAACCGCGTGCTCGTGCTCAACCATGGCGAAATCGCACTGCAGGGCGAGCCGCACGAGGTCTTCGCACACACCGATGAGCTTCGCACCATTGGCGTCGACTGTCCCCGTGTCACACGCATCTTCAATAGCCTCGAGGCCGATGGTCTGGCAAGCGGCACCCCTTGCTTGGATGTCGACGAAGCCGAGTGTCTGATTTCGGGTATCGTCGACCCCGCACACGCTGCCATCGAAGCCCAGGCGCCCGCCGGTTCCCCGCATGCACCGTCGTTGCGTCCTCATGCCAAGGATGCCGAACCCGTACTCACCTTCAACCATGTTGAGTTTGCCTATCCCAACGGCGGCGCCGCCGTACACGACCTTAACCTGACCCTCTACCCCGGTGAGCTCGTGGGCATCGTCGGTCAGAACGGTGCCGGCAAGACCACGCTCACCAAGCTGCTCACGGGCCTGCTCAAGCCCGCCTCGGGCAGCGTGCGCGTCACGGGACTGGATACTGCAACCGTTCCCACGAGCCGCATTGCCCGCGAGGTCGCGACCCTCTTCCAAAACCCCGACCGCCAGATCTGCAAGGATACCGTGCTCGACGAGGTCGCCTTTGGGTTGGAGCTTGCCGGCATCGACCGTGCCGAGGCTCTGCGTCGCGCCCAGCTGGTCATCGACCGCTTTGGTCTGCCCGCCGACGAGGCACCGTTCTCGCTTTCGCGTGGCCAGCGACAAATGGTGGCACTTGCCTCCGTCGTAGTGGTTGAGCCCAAGATCGTCGTGCTCGACGAGCCCACGAGCGGCCTTGACTACCGCGAGTGCATGACCGTCATGGAAACCGTGCGCACCATGGCCGAGCGCGGATGCGCCGTCATCATGGTCTGCCACGACATGGAAGTCGTCTCCGACTTTGCCGAGCGCATCGTAGTAATGGCCGACGGCCGCATCCTCGACCGCGGCCGCACGCACGAGCTGTTCTCGAACATCGATCTCATGCGGCGTGCCTACGTGGAGCCTCCCCAGGTTATTGAACTCTCGCGCCGTCTGGCATCTTCCGTCTCGCCCGCTTTTGCGCAGGTGAGCGAGGTCACCGATGTCGTTCGAATTACCAAGGAGATGGTCCACCGTGGTTAACGTCATCGACTACATGCCGGGCGATACGCTGCTGCATCGCCTGAACCCCGTCGTCAAACTGGGCCTCGCCGCCGCCATCATCGTCGGCATCTTCTTGTCCGACACCTACGTGACGCTGCTGGGCTTTTTGGCACTCACCCTTGCACTGGGTACCTATGCCGGCGTCGTCGACCGTCTGCTCTCGCTGCTCAAGTTGCTGATTCCGCTCGCGCTTATCATGCTGGTGCTCCAGCTGGCCTTTATGCGCGATGGCAACGTGGTGTGGGGCTTTATCACCGACGCGGGCCTCGTCACGGGATCGAAGGCCTGCCTGCGCCTGCTAGGTGTGGCGTTGCCACTCATCCTCATGCTCATGGTGACCAAGCTCAACGACCTTGCCAACGCCTGCGTCGAGGTGCTGCACGTACCGTATCGCTATGCCTTCACCTTTACCACGGCGCTGCGCTTTGTGCCGGTGTTTGGTCAGGAGATGAACGCCATCATGGAGGCGCAGACCGCACGCGGCGTCGAGTACGACACCAAGAACCCCATCAAGAAGCTTAAGCTCATGTTGCCACTGTGCGTGCCGCTGCTCATCTCGAGCGTGGGCAAGACCGATGCCACCGCGCTTGCCGCCGAGCAGCGCGGCTTCTACCTGCGCACACGCGCCAGCTCGTACAAGCGCTACCCCATCAAGGGCCTGGACATCGCCGTGCTCATCGTCAGCATCGCCCTCATCGCCATCGGCTTCCTGTTCTAGTTCACCACCGACATCAACCGCCCAACGCAAAAGGCCTCGGCTCGCACCAAACGAGCCGAGGCCTTTACTGTTTCACCAGATAAAACCTACCAAAATAAACCTGTCCCTTTTTGGCAGGTCGGAAGCTAGAGACGGTAGGGGGCGCCGCTGCGGATGATGGATTCGCGCACCAGGACATCCATGGCGTCGAGGGTGATCTCGGGCATCTCTCGGTACTTCTGCAGCACCGATAGCTCGGTGCAGGCCAGAATGACGCGGTCGCAGCCGCTACGGGCGAACTCCCACATCACGCGGTCGAACTTATCCATATCGGGCTCACGTCCGGCCTTCACATCATCGTAGATAAGCGACATCACATCGTTCTGACGTTTCTCGCTGGGATAGACGACCTCAACACCCGCAGCCTTACATTCGCGGCCGTAGACGCCCGCGCCCACGGTGCCATCGGTGCCCATGATGCCGATCTTATGCACCGGCTCGGCCGGCATACTCAGGTTGGGGTCGAACTCGCACTCCCCCATCACCGCACCCGCAAGGGCATAGCGCACCGACTCACGCGGCATGTGGATAATCGGCACCTTCGTAAACGACTGGATCTGGTCGTAGAAGTAGTGCGACGTGTTGCAGGGAATGGCAATGTGTGCACAGCCCAGCGACTCGAGTGCCTGGGCGCACTCTTTCATGGTCGCCAGCAGCTTGGCATGCTCGCCGGTCTTAATGGCCAGCGTGCGGTCGGGCATGGTCGACTTGGAGAGTACCACCATGTCGATATGTTCCTGATCGCAGGCAGCAGCCGTATGACGCACCACCTGGTCGTAGTAATACGACGTGGCCTCGGCGCCCATGCCGCCGATAACTCCCAGCTTTTCCATCGCCGCCTCCTTGGTGACGCTTGCGCAATTGCGCGTATCATACCCGCGCCCGCCCGATGCAAACCGGACGGGCGCCGCGCTCATCTACTTGTAATACGTCTTGAACAGCTTAAAGTGGCGCAGCTTGGTGTGCCACATGCGCAGCCAGCGGTTAAAGACAAAGTCGCCCTTCATAAACGAAGGGTCGGCGCCCTTGCCTTCCTTGTCCAGGCGATGCACCTTAGCGCGCAGCTCGGGATCCTTGACGTACTTGTCGACGACGCCCATGGGGACGACCATCCACAGCGCCTCGTCCTGCGCCGTCACAAACTCCGGCTCAAACGGGCGGTTGAACACATACTCGTCCACCACATACTTGGCAACGTTAAAGCCACTGTTAGTGACATAGTAGTTGCTGCGGCCCTGGCGCGTGTTGAAATCGAAGAACTTAAACGAGCCGTCGCGCTCGTCGTACTTAACGTCAAAGTTGGAATAGCCCACAAAGTGAAGGTCCTCGAGTAGCTTGCGCACGCCGCCCATGAGCTCGTCATTGGGCTCGGTGATGATACAGGCGTGGTTGCCGACGCCATGGGGCTGATGCTCCTCGAGCAGCACGTGACCCAGGCACATCATGCGGACCTTGCCGTTGCGGTCGGAATAGCTGGTGAGCACGCGCATGTACTCGTCGTTGCCGGGCACGCGATCCTGCAAGATCAGGTCGTCGGTGTAGCCGCTGGCATACGAATCGCGAATGACCTGTTCCAGCTCGGCGCGGTCGGCAATCTCATAGGCCTTCTTCTGGCCCTCGAACTCATGCTGCCACCACATGATGCCGTCAGAAGGCTTCAGAATCATCGGGTAAGGAAAATCGATCTGGTCGAGCACCTCGGCAGGTGCCTCGCCTTGGGCGTTCAGCATCGCCATGGTGAAGGTAAAGGTATGCGGATAGGGCACGCCATGCTTCTCGCACAGCTCGTAGAAGATCTCCTTCTTCTGGCACTGCTCAAGCATGCTATAGGGAGCGTAAGGCGCGACGATGTTATCCGCCAACTCATGGGCATCCTTGGCCTGAGCCACGAGGGCAACATAGTTGTCGCCACAGCCCACAAGGACAATCGTCTTGTCGGCATGCGCTTGGGCAATGCCGTTGACGGTTTTGAGCATCACGGGCATGGTGTCGATATCCACGTTGGGCGTGTAGTCGATAATCTGGCTGCGGTACGCGGGACCCGTCTGGTACTTGCCAAAGACCAGACTCTTGACCTGGTACTCCTCGTAGAAGGCGCGCGCCACCGAATAGGCGTTGATGTCGCCACCGAGCAGCACGGGAATGAACTCGCGCTCTGTAAATTGCAATGCCATGGAAACTTCCTATCATGAACTGCCCACACAACGGGCGGTCTTTGCGCAACTGATTTATTCTAGCGTGCCAAGCCGCCGGCGCCCAAAGCTCCACCGTATCTATGGCAATCGACGCAATCGTCCAGCACGAAGGCGGCGCTCACCGTTGTATGACAATGGGCAATGAACCTACCATTGTTGTAGGATTCAACATGTTGCCCGCCCCGTCGAAAGGTGCACCGTGCCCCAGGCTCATCCGATCAACAACCCCATCATTGACGCCGCCAAGCGCGAACTTGCGGATCGTGCCCGGACGGCAGCTCCCCTACGCACCGCAAACGATGCTTACAACGGGCCTGCTCGTATCGTCTCAATCAACACGTCGGAGCACAAAGGCACTCGCAAGTCGCCCGTCGCCGATGGACGCGACACCGTCATCGAGCAATTTGGCCTCGCTACCGATGCGCACGCCGGACATTGGCACCGCCAGGTCTCTTTTTTAGCCGCGGAGTCCATCCAGACGGCGCAGGCACGCGGGCTCGACGTACACGAGGGTGACTTTGGAGAGAACTTCACAACCCGGGGCATCAACCTGCTCTCGCTCCCCTTGGGCACGCAGCTCAAGCTTGGCAGCGAGGTGCTTGTCGAAATCAGTCAGATCGGCAAGGTCTGCCACACACGCTGTGCCATCTACTATCTAGCCGGCGACTGCATCTTTCCCCACGAGGGCGTTTTCGGCGTGGTACTAAAGGGCGGAGAGGTCCATATCGGCGACGATATCCAGGTAGTCAAACTCGGCGACGGCACCTGTTCGTTCACCCCCGCCGAGGCGCTCGAAGAGATTGAGCAGGCTCGCCAGAAGGGCACGCTGTAGTTGTAAAACCCCACGTTGAGATAGCTTTTACAGCCCCAAACCCCTCTTAAACAGGCCCCCGTAACGTTAAAGTTGAACTCTATGGTTTCTCAACAATTCATCATAACTGCAGGTCAAAGCCAAAGCCTCAAGTTCAACTTGACCCTTTGGAACCTTTAAGGTTCAAGTTGAGGTCGAAAGCAGTAGTAGAATACCGTTCGAACCATAACCTACGATTGATTGCAGAGGGACTGGATGCAGCATTCGAATCATCGCACCGCAGCGCTCATTGCGTCGAAGCCGGCTCGTATCATCACGAGCGCCGCGCTCGCCGTTGCGCTGACGGCCACGCCGATGCTCTCCCCCGTTGCGGCGTATGCCGCCTCGCAGGCAACGCAGGACCAGCTTTCCGCAGCCCAGCAGAAGATCGAAGCCGCCACGAGCGCCTACAACGACGCCCGCACCAAACTCGATGACCTGCAAAAGCAGATTGACTCCAATGAGGCGAGCATCGAGGAAATCGAGGCTAAGCTTCCCGAGCAGCAGGCCAAGGCAAGCTCTGCCATGCGCGATCTGTACAAGTATCAGAAGGGCACCAATCCCATCGTGAGCTTCCTGGTCAACGCGCAGAGCCTGGGTGAGTTCATCACGACCTGCAAATACACCAACCAGATCACGAGCTCGAGCGTCGACGAGATCGAAGAGCTCAATAACATGCAAACCGAACTTGAGCAGAACAAGGCCGAGCTCCAGCAGGCCAAGTCACAGCTTGAGGCAGAGCAGAAAAACGCCGAGGATGCGCTGGCGCAGGCCCAGCAGCTCCGCAGCGAGGCACAGGCAAAAGCCGAGCAGGAAAATGCCGCCGAGCTTGCCAAGCTTGAGGCCGATAAGGCCGCTGCCGCCGAGAAGCTCTCGGGCGAGGGCGTAAGCGGCAGCAATTCCAGCAGCCAGGCCACCAACACCAACACCACCATCGACACCACGGTGAACAACTCCAATACCGGTAGCTCCGATTACGATTCGTTCATTAATGAGTGGACGAGCCGTATCGACAATTATCTCGCCGGCTCCCCCATGGCAGGCCAGGGCTATAACTTTGCCGTCGCCGCTTGGAATACCGGTGTCGACCCCCGTTGGTCCCCCGCCATCGCCTGCATCGAGAGCACCAAGGGTGCTTATTGCGCCAATTCTTACAACGCCTGGGGCTGGAGTGCACGTGGCGGCGGTTGGCGCAGCTTTGGCAGCTGGAGCGAGGGCATCTCCGCTCACGTTGCCTATCTGGGCGCCAACTACGGCTCCACCCTTACCCCGGCAGCTGCCAAAAAGTACTGCCCGCCCACGTGGCAGGACTGGTACAACAAAGTCGCCGCTCAGATGAACCGCATCTAAGTGCAACTGCAAAGGGCCCCAATGGGGCCCTTTTCTTTTAGGTAGCGGAGGTATCGACAACGCCGGTCGCATTGGCAACCGCGACTATGACGATCATGCATAGGAGCAGCACACCCAATGCCTTGAGCCAGAGTTTCGCGAGTTTCTTGCCGCGATAGCTGTCGAGCAATGCGAATCGCCGACGAAGACGGCGCTTATCGAGCAGCGCAAAATGCATAAGCACCATAAGGCCATCGACAAAGAAAAAATACTCGATTATGAGAAGCCACGTCGGGTAGCTTTGGTTTGCTCCCGTGGGGTGAAAGACGGCAAAGTGACTTCCGGCAAAGAACACAAGCAGCGAGAAGCAGACGAGCGTATTCCAAATACGCCCCAGAGACTCCGGAACGCGAGAGAGCAGACCGCATGCAGCGGAGGCGGCAGGCCTAGGAAGCCCTGTGGGGTTCTGGAGCCCTTGGGGCGTCAACACCGTCTCCGAGGCCGGAGTACGGACAGGCGCAGACGCAGGAGGCCGCACGGGGCGACTTAGATCGTATACCGCGCGCGTCGCCCGTCCCAACGCTTCCGCGCTCGCAAAACGCTTGGCCGGGTCGAGCGCCATCGACATGCAGATGACATCGGCAAGTGGGGTGGGAATGCCACGCGCCTCGCATTGCTCGCGCATGTCGAGCCCTGGTTTAGGGTCGACTCCCGTCAAGCAGAAGAACAACAGGGCGCCAAGTGCGTAGACGTCGCTTCGCACGCTCGTCTGCCCAAACCCATACTGCTCGGGCGGCGCATAGGGCCGTGTCCCAAACTTGACGGTGTCGGCATCGGCGCCATCGCGCCATACGCGCGCGATCCCCAAGTCGATAATCACCAGCGACGAAAACGTCAGACCGTCATCAGGCGTATAGTTGGCACCTGTCACGATGATATTCGACGGCTTGAGGTCGCGATGGATCACCGGCGCCGACGTCTCCCCCGCCATCGCAAAACCGGCGTGGAGCTCGCCCACGGCATCGCATAGGGCAGGATACAATTCGTGCGCATAATCGGGGGTGGCTCCCAGACGGTCCACCAGCGCCCCGAGTGTCTCCCCTTCGATGTATTCCATAACCACGTTGAGCTCGTCGCCCGCACGACGACAATCGACGATTCTGGGCAGGTGCTCAAAACGCCTACCTGCCCGCTGTGCGGCAAACAGACGCTCGTATGCCCCGCCGATTTGAGCCGAAGCATCGATGCGTTTACGGACAAAGGGGCCGAGCGAACCACCGCCGGTTCCTTCAAAGTACACAAGCTCGGTTGTTTCAACGGACGAGCGCTTAAGTACACGCTCCACGCGATAGCTGTCGTCACGATCGAGCGACGCCAGGTGCTCGGCAAGCGCTGCGGTCAGCTCGTCATTGGAATATGTTGGGGTCTGAGTATCCATAGCCTCCATCATAGCGCAGGGCGCAGACACCCCATGGCATCCGCGCCCCGTTCGTTTGCATCGTTGTTCGACAGCTCCGCCGACTCAGATATCAGCCGCTAACTCACCGTCTCCTCGCCAAAGCGATACAGCTCCTCGTTGACCTTTTGGAGGCTGCACCCGCGATCGATACAGAAGATGATGATCGCATCGCGACGGTCCTTACAATTGAGGATGTTGGCACCCGCCGCCGTCAAGGCGCGGTTGGTCTCCTTGAGCGTTAGCGCCATGGCGAAGGCAATCTGCAGCACCTTATTGCGACTCGGATGACGCGCACCGGTAAAGATCTGATAGCCAAAGGTCTCATTGAGATCGGCCATACGAACCACGCGCGAGCGCTCCAAGCCCTTTTCCTGCAGCAGCTGCTGCAGGTAGTCCGAAAGCGACGGGGTGGCAAAGTCGTGCTCCTTGATATAGCCATCGATGTTTGGCGCGTCGAGAAGCTCATTGAGTAACTCGTCAGTCAACTTTTGATCGGGCATACGACCTCACCTCCCATACGGCGCAACGGTAGCGACATGCTAGGCCAACACCCAGCTTGCAGTGGCAGACTTATCAAACATGTTGGCAAAATACAGTGCCTTCTTGATATCGCCATCAAAGTAGATATTGCCCGCCACGGAGCCACCGGCGGAAAGGGTACCAGACTGCAGCTCATCGGAGCCCTCGCTGTAGTAACCCTGGTTCTGTTGAGCGCCGTTGGCGTCCTCGCCCTTCCAGTCGTAGATGTTGTAATCTGCGCCCTCATCGCCATTGTTGACGTATGTGACGTGAATGCCCGTCATGGTCGAACCGTCATAATTTGTGAGGCCGGGCTGGACGGAATCGACAACGACGGAAAGACCGGCAGCCGTGGTCACCGTCGCACCAACCGCCAGGTCAGTCGTAGACTGCTCTTCCTTCTTCGCCTCTTCCTTCTTGTCGCCATCGCCAGCGTCCTCGGTGACGGTCGCCTTATCGCTACCACAACCGGCAAGAAGACCGGCAGTCCCCAAGGCGACGGTGGCGAATGCGCTCAGTGCAGCGCGACGGCTCAGCAGCACTTCGTTTTCAAGCTTTTTCATCATGCATCCTTCCTACGATCCGGCTACCGTGCCGGCACACAGCACATCGTAGAAAGGATTAAACTTGAATTCATTAGCTGAGAGCTAAGGTTGCGGTATAGAAGAGCATGAAGCGCGTGTCCATCGCCGATGACACCTCGAGGCTTGCCAACATCGATTTGAACTACTGGTTCTACGGCTGCAGCGTCTTGCCTCGATTTCCGACATGACAAACCTGCGCGGCGTAGTCCATGCGGACGACGACGCTCTCGAGCATGCCCTACACACTCGATGCTCGAACGAGCTCGATAGAATCCTGGTAGATGCGGGCTGAGAACCGCCCAAGGGTCACATGGGCCCGACCACATTCAACAACCACAAGGCCATCGTGGGCGGCAATGACACGGCCTGCGACTCAAAGCAAACGATGCGCGCGATGTGCCGAATAGACCGCGAGGAGCAGGCGGGATACCTCATAACGGCCGGGCAGCCCCTACGGCATAGGCTAGGCGATGGGGTGTGGAGCACGTAGCAAGGACTAAAGCAGGTCGCTTTCCACCTCAACATCTTCGATGCTTTCGACCTCCGCTTCAGTGGGCAGGGTTCCATCGGGGTCCTCGCCCTCCATGAACATCCTGATGGCGTTCTTAGCAATGATGCTCGTCGATGCCACGTCCACACCGCCGCCAATCACGCCGCCGGCGAGGGGCAGCATTTTCCCGAGGTTAATGATGCCTTTCTCGCCGAACTTCGTGATAAATCTGAAGCCGACCTTCTGGTTGATCTTCACGAGTGCCGCCCCGGGAATCTTCTTGATTGCGACCTCAAGCGATTTCGTCCCAGTCTTGATGAGCCCCATTTTGACAAGATCACTCGCCGTCGTACCCGTGAGACACATGTAGATCATCGTCTGAACTTGGTCGGACGTAACGTCATAGCCACCCATCTTCGCGATGCAGGCGATCATGCGCATCTGGACGTACATGACGCTGCTTATGTTCGCGGGAATTGCGACCGGAAGCGTAATCAAGCCCCCGAGCCCGGTGACGAAACCTGAGGTTCCGCATTTCATGATCTGCCACTTTGCGAGTGCCCTTGCGGCATCATCGGGTGACTTCGCCTTTCCCGTGTAGTCCTCAACCATCTCGTCGACCGAGCGACTCACCTTAGGGACGCCATTCAGTGCGCTCCTGTAGATGGTATCGAGCAGCTTGCCAGCCGATTCCTCATCGATGGGCATCTCGAAACCTTTGGCCCTTCCAACCGTGTCTTTCTCTCCCGTCTTCTTAGCCATGGCTCTTCCTTTCTCGCAGCTTTGCTTTCTCAATAACCCTTGCAAATTCTGCGAACCATCCATCAATCTTTGGGCATTTTACCTCGCGTTTTATAGCGATGATTCAGCTGTCAGCCAATTTGTGACCGCAGCGGATGATGGGCTCGTTAGTTGGCCTATGTCCTGTTGGGGAGTCCTTATGGAATCTATTGCGATGAGCTGGCATGGGGGCTGGCGATTGCGGCCTGCCTTCCCGTGTTGCTGGCGGCGGTGCTCTCACGCCAAACGCTTGTACATTCGGATTGCTACACAACGAATGAAACTTGTTGATGCGGGGCGCGGTTCATTCAGAGTCCGCCCCTCGCTTCATCCTCAAGAAGCTCGTCGAAGCCTACCCCACCGTTACGGATTCCCCGGTAAAGGTGCTCACAAGCAACAAGATAGAGAACGCCAGATAACTGATACTCAATAGGTAGGTGACAACCAAAAAGATGGCCCATCCGACATTGGTTTTACCGTCGGCACGGCGTTGCTCGCGATTGCGGCAGAGCCAAATCGTCACGCCAATGGCCGCAATCAACAGCACAAGCGCTGCTGCAGCCAGCCCAGCAAGCACAAACATCACGCCAATGCTCACAGCGATGACCGGAAGCAGCAGCAAACCGCACCCGCATCCACCCGGACTATATACGGCAGGCTGTCGGCGTCGCTTCATCGTCACGCCACCCCCATCATCTTTAAGCACTACAGCGCAATGGCCTGCTGAACAGGAACGATCTTATCGAGTTCCGGTTCGATCCGTCTTTTCTCGGCCTCAAGGTCAAACGCCACCTGAGCGCGCAGCCAATAACCATCCGTCAGGCCAAAATAACGGCAAAGGCGGAGGTCGGTGTCGGCCGTCACGCGACGTTTTCCCAAGACAATCTGCCCGATACGCTGAGCCGGAATCCCGGTCTCTTTCGCAAGGCGATATTGAGAAATGCCCATGGGAACAAGAAACTCCTCTTTGAGAAGCTCACCAGGAGTCACTGGCGACAGCAAATCGGACGAGGTCTCATCACTTGTGATAATCGACGATTTCGACATTCCAAGCCATCTCCTGTCTCCACTCAAAACAGACCCGATAGCGCTCGTTAACACGGATGCTATATTGACCGGCACGATCGCCCTTCAAAGCTTCCAGGCGGTTGCCCGGCGGAACGCGAAGATCATCAAGCGAAGCACAAACCTGCAGTTGGCGAATCTTCCTCAGCGTAACGCGCTCAAAGGGCACGAACCTCCTGACCCGCACACCCATGGCAAAGCGTTCGGTATCCTCATCTTTATACGATGCAATCATAGTATCGCCTTACGTTAATAACGTCAAACGTTTCTATAGACTTACATCTCTATTATAGCGTACATTTGTTCGTATTTTCTAGAGCAGGTATCCTTCGCCAATTAACCAAGCAGAAGCAATCGTTTGTAGACATCGAGGCCTTTGAGCAGAATTTCCTCGTCAAAGAGCATGGTATCGGTATGCAGAGCGCTCGTGGCATAGGCGGGACAGCCATCCGGATCACTCGGGTTTTCTTGACCCTCCGGCACGCCCGTGCCCAGCAAGAAGAACACGCCCGGCAGATAGCGCTGATAGAAGGCGAAATCCTCGGCGATTAGCAGCGGCTCGTCCACAAGTTGCAGTTCGGACAAGGCAGGCGCGACGCTGGCAAACAGCTCGGGGTCGTTATCGACCGGTGGATAGCCCTCGGCAAAGTCGAGATCATACGTGCAGCCCGTTGCGGTGCACGCCTCGTCGAGCACACGGCGTACGCCCTCGCGCGCACGGTCGAACATGTCGTCCGTAAACACACGCAGGCTTCCGGCCACATGGGCCTCCCCCGCCACCGCGTTGCAAACCGTACCGGCCTGCAGCAGACCAAACTTACCGATACAGGGCTCGTCGGTGCCCAGCTCGTCCATCAGTTCGCGCTCGGCAACCAAGAACTTGGCAGCCGCCAGCGCCGCATCGTGCGACTCCTCGACCGGAACGCCATAGGTCTTAGCGATATGGATGCTCGTCCCGTGAATATGAATGTGCGTCTCACTCGAACGCGCCAGCAACGGACCGGGGCAGCTCGCCAACGTGCCGGCAGGCAGATCGGGCCACACATGGAAGCCGAAGATGCGGTCGGCCCCATAGCGCTCGAACACACCGCTCTCGCATACCGTCTTGGCACCACCGGTCGTTTCCTCGGCCGGCTGGAACACAAAGAGAACGTTGCGCCTAATGGCGCCTGGCTGATCGCGAATCGTACGGTCGACATACGTCGCGGCGGCAAGCGCCATGGCCATGTGTCCGTCATGTCCGCAAGCGTGCATCTTGCCGGGATGGGTCGAGGTAAAGGCCGCTCCCGTCGCCTCCGCGATGGGTAGCGCATCCATATCGGCGCGAATCGCCGTGGCATGCGCGGCATCAACGCCGGCGTCGAAGAAAGCACAGACGCAGCTGGGGCACGGATGGGTCACTTCGCAAGTGAGCGGTGCCAGCACGCCCTCGATATAGGCAATGGTTTGCGGAAGATCGAAATCGAGCTCCGGAATGCGATGGAGATCGCGACGATAGCGACGGAGTTCTTGGAGCTCGGTCATAGAGAATCCCTTCGTAAGGCACATCTGTTCAACTTATTGTGATACAGGATTGCGGCACACATGTTTCCAGCATATTGCTGCATTTTTTAAACGTTATATACGAATACTCTTGTTTGGTAAAGTGCAACGTGGTAGGGTCGTTACCACTTGATAGAGGCGCGGGCACGAAGAGCCGCGGGCGAGCCGGCAGGCTTTGACCCCGCGGGGAGGCGAAACCCGCCGAACTGGGCTTTTCGGGCACGAACAACCTGGTGGGCCTGCGGGAAACACTCGCAGGACTGTCTGCAGCAATGCGGGAGCGCTATCCGGACATTGGGTCCACGCTATGCGGATTCGATGCGCAGATGGCGCCGTCTGGATAGCGAGGTTTACGGGACATGGCATTGACCCCCAACGAGGCATATGCGGCCAAGCGGCCGTTTGTGGACAAGGAGACACTCGAGCATATCGTCGAGCAGTTCCCCACGCCGTTTCATCTATACGACGAGGCGGGCATCCGCCGCAACATGCAAGAAGTGCGCGATGCCTTTGCATGGAACCCGGGCTTTAAGGAATACTTTGCCGTCAAGGCCAATCCCAACCCGGCACTCATCTCCATTCTCAACGAATACGGCTGCGGCTGCGATTGCTCGAGCTACACCGAGCTCATGATCGCCCGCTCGCTGGGTATCACGGGACACGACATCATGTTCTCGTCCAACGACACGCCGGCTGCCGACTTTGAGCTCGCCGACAAGTTGGGCGCCATCGTCAACTTTGACGACATCAGCCACATCGAGTTCTTTGAGCGCGTTGCGGGGCCCATCCCCAAGACGGTCAGCTGCCGCTTTAATCCGGGCGGGCTGTTCCAGCTCTCCAACGGCATCATGGATAACCCCGGCGACTCCAAGTACGGCATGACCACCGAGCAACTCTTCGAGGCGTTCCGCATGCTCAAGGCCAAGGGCGCCGAAAACTTTGGCATCCACGCATTCCTTGCCAGCAACACCGTCACCAACGACTACTACCCCAAGCTCGCGCGCATCCTCTTTGAGCTTGCCGTGCGCCTGGAGCGCAAGACCGGCGCACACGTCGCCTTCATCAATCTGTCCGGCGGCGTCGGCATCCCCTATCTGCCCGAGCAGCAGGCCAACGACATTCACGCCATCGGCGAGGGGGTGCACGCGGCATACGACGAGATCCTGGTTCCCGCCGGCATGGGCGATGTGGCGATCTGCACCGAGATGGGCCGCTTTATGATGGGGCCCTACGGCTGCCTGGTCACCAAGGCCATCCACGAGAAGCAGATCTATAAGGACTATATCGGCGTGGACGCCAGTGCCGTCGATTTGATTCGTCCTGCCATGTATGGCGCCTACCACCACATTACGGTGATGGGTCGGCCGGGCGGCACCGACAAGGCCACAGCGCCCGTCACGAACACCTATGACATCACGGGCAATCTATGCGAGAACAACGACAAGTTCGCTATCGATCGCGAGCTACCGCATATCGACATGGGTGACCTGCTTGTAATCCACGATACCGGTGCGCATGGCTACTCCATGGGCTACAACTACAACGGCCGCCTGCGCTCCGCCGAGGTCCTGCTGCGCCCCGATGGCTCGGCCGACCTCATCCGCC
>UMII01060719.1_pt1 | contig 18163 bp, 14 predicted proteins | sample 1965731 | NCBI WGS metagenome assembly UMII01 (sample SAMEA4836118, study PRJEB28245) | human gut metagenome | biome: gut microbiome; material: fecal sample | place: Denmark | collected 2008
GCTGAGGAGGTATCTTTGACATCGACGGGAAGAAAATTCAAGTTGAAGAAGAACAGTTAAGAACGCAGGCTCCGGGATTTTGGGATGACCAGAAGAAAGCTGAAGCCCAGATGAAGTTGGTGAAAGACCTGCAAAAGTGGATTGACGGCTATAATGAGGTCAAAACGCTGGCAGATGAACTTGAGCTGGCATTTGATTTCTATAAAGAGGAACTGGTAACAGAGGAAGATGTGGATACTGCTTATGCGAAAGCGCGTGAGGCGGTAGAAGCGCTTGAACTCAAGAATATGCTTCGTGATGAGGCCGACCAAATGGATTGTGTGTTGAAGATCAATTCCGGTGCCGGTGGTACGGAGAGTCAGGATTGGGCTTCTATGTTGATGCGTATGTATTTGCGTTATGCTGAGACAAATGGCTATAAGGCTACTATTGCCAACCTTCAGGAAGGTGATGAGGCCGGAATCAAAACCTGTACGATCAATATTGAAGGGGATTTTGCCTACGGTTATCTGAAAGGAGAAAATGGGGTGCACCGTCTGGTACGTGTCTCTCCTTACAATGCACAGGGTAAACGTATGACATCTTTTGCTTCTGTCTTTGTCACCCCGTTGGTAGACGACAGTATTGAGGTGAATATTGAGACGGCACGTATCTCTTGGGATACTTTCCGAAGCGGTGGCGCCGGCGGTCAGAATGTGAACAAGGTAGAATCCGGAGTTCGTCTGCGTTACCAATATAAAGATCCTTATACAGGTGAGGAAGAGGAGATTCTGATTGAAAATACGGAAACCCGCGACCAGCCTAAGAACCGTGAAAATGCAATGCGCCAGTTGCGTTCTATCTTATATGATAAAGAGTTGCAGCACCGTATGGCAGAACAGGCGAAGGTGGAAGCGGGAAAGAAGAAGATCGAATGGGGCTCGCAGATCCGAAGTTATGTATTTGACGACCGCCGTGTGAAAGATCATCGTACCAACTATCAGACTTCGGATGTGAACGGAGTGATGGATGGTAAGATAGAGGATTTTATTAAGGCTTATCTGATGGAATTCTCTTCACAGGAATCATAAAATACAAAATTAGCAACTGTTATTTTTGGAAAGTTAAAAGATTTGTCCTTACTTTGTTAGCGTTGAACTTTAAAGCTAACTATTATGGGCAAGGGTAAGAAAAAAGTAGCGATTAGTAAGAAGGAAGAAGAGCAGGCCCAGAAGGTTGTCAAAATAGTGTTTGTCTCATTAATTATTTTGGCACTGATTATGCTGATTGCCTTTTCCTTTTTCGGCTGATAATCTCACCACAGGTTTGTGTAATCTGTGGTGAGTTTTTTGTAATACTACTGTAACCGGATTGTCATTCTTGTGTATCCTTGCAGTTGTACTTTTGCTGCGGATTAAGTAGCAAACAACTGAAATGAGTAGAATTACAACAACAGTCGTAACATTATTGTTGGCGGCAACAGCTTTCGGACAGGCTAAAGAAGACGCCGGAGATGGCAAAAAATTAGATAAGCAGACGATGGAATGGAAAGACTATTTGCCCGAGATTCACGGAACGATTCGGGGAAAATACGAATTCCAGACAGAAACAGAGGAAAGTCGTTTTGAAGTACGTAACGCGCGCTTTAGTGTTTCGGGAAATGTGCATCCTTTGGTTGCTTATAAAGCGGAAATCGACCTTTCTGACGAGGGCTCTATTAAAATGCTGGATGCGTATGCACGTGTCTTTCCGATGAAAGATCTTAATTTCACGATTGGGCAAATGCGGGTACCTTTTACGATTGATGCTCATCGTTCTCCTCACCAACAGTATTTTGCCAATCGTTCATTCATAGCCAAGCAAGTAGGAAATGTCCGTGATGTCGGGTTCACTGCTGCTTATAAACATACGAGTGGCTTCCCGTTTATTCTTGAGGCCGGATTATTTAACGGTTCGGGGCTTACCAATCAGAAAGAATGGCATAAAACATTGAACTACTCGGTTAAAGCTCAGTTATTGCCTGGCAAAAATTGGAATATAACACTCAGCACCCAGATGATAAAGCCGGAATCCGTACGGATTAATATGTATGATGCCGGTATTTACTATCAAAATAATCGTTTTCATATTGAAGCGGAATATCTATATAAAATGTACGGGCATGAGACGTTTAAAGATGTGCACGCTGTGAATAGCTTTGTCAATTACGACTTGCCTTTGAAGAAAGTATTCAATAAAATTTCTTTTCTTGCACGTTATGACATGATGACGGATCATAGTGACGGCAAAATAGATAAGACGACAAATGCCTTGGTTATAAACGATTATGCACGCCATCGTGTCACGGGTGGGATCACACTTAGCCTTTCAAAAGCTTTCATTGCCGACCTTCGTTTGAACTTCGAAAAGTATTTCTATAAAAAAACCGGTATCCCGAAAGAATCGGAGCAGGATAAAATCGTAATTGAATTTATGACAAGGTTCTGATTTTTATGATTACTTTTGTGGCATGGCACAAGAAATAGAACGTAAATTTTTAGTTATCGGAGAGTATAAGTCGTTGGCATTTGCGAAAAGTCGTATTGTGCAGGGATATATCAGCAGTGCTCGTGGAAGGACTGTCCGGATACGTATCCGGGATGATAAGGGATACCTGACTATCAAGGGGGCTTCCAACGCTTCCGGTACAAGCCGTTATGAATGGGAAAAGGAACTGTCTTTGCCGGAGGCGGAAGAACTGATGAAATTGTGTGAACCGGGAATTATTGACAAGACCCGTTATCTGGTTCGTAGCGGCAGGCATATATTTGAAGTTGACGAGTTTTATGGTGAGAATGAGGGGCTTGTGGTGGCGGAAGTCGAACTGGCTTCTGAAGATGAGGCCTTTGTGAAGCCGGACTTTATCGGTGAAGAAGTGACGGGCGATATACGTTATTACAATTCCCAACTAATGAAAAAACCGTATAAGATGTGGTGAACGTTAACAAATAAACCGTATATTTGTTCTTATAATAAAAAGGGTAGTATATGGATATGGAACAGTTATATGGTTATGTGCCACGAGAATTGGTTACCTTTATTCTGGTGACCTTATTCTCTTTGTTAATCGGACTCTCACAGCGCCGTATCAGTCTGAAGCGTGAAGGGGAGACAACTCTTTTCGGTACTGACCGTACATTTACTTTCATCGGTATATTAGGCTATCTTCTTTATATATTGGACCCTACGGGGATGCGTTTGTTTATGGGAGGAGGCGCCGTTTTGGGACTGTTGCTGGGACTGAACTATTATGTGAAGCAGGCTCAATTTCACGTTTTTGGCGTGACGACTATTATTATCGCCTTAATCACCTATTGTCTGGCTCCCATTGTGTCCACCCAACCTTCCTGGTTTTATGTCATGGTGATTGTGACGGTACTTCTGCTTACAGAACTAAAGCATACCTTTACGGAATTTGCCCAGCGGATGAAAAATGATGAAATGATTACGTTGGCAAAGTTTTTGGCTATTAGTGGTATTATATTACCTATGCTTCCACATAAAAACCTGATTCCGGATATAAATCTGACTCCTTATTCTATTTGGTTGGCAACAGTGGTCGTCTCAGGTATTTCCTACCTCTCTTATTTGCTGAAGCGGTATGTGTTTCATGAATCCGGTACTTTGGTGTCCGGTATTATAGGTGGGTTGTATAGTAGTACAGCCACTATTTCGGTACTTGCACGTAAAAGTCGGAAAGCTTCGGAGCAAGAGGCTACGGAGTACGTCGCAGCCATGTTATTGGCGGTCAGTATGATGTTTTTGCGTTTTATGATACTGATACTTATTTTTAGCAGGGAAATCTTTCTTTCTATTTATCCGTACCTGTTGATAATGTCAGTGGTATCCGCGATAGTAGGTTGGTTTGTTCATTCACGGCAGAAACTTCCTAAAGATACTTCTGTCGAGTCGGAAGAGGATGATAGCAGCAATCCATTGGAATTTAAGGTTGCGTTGATCTTTGCTGTATTATTTGTCGTATTTACGGTTTTGACACATTATACTTTGGTTTACGCCGGTACAAGCGGATTGAATTTGCTCTCTTTTGTATCCGGTTTCAGCGATATAACCCCTTTTATTTTGAACTTATTGCAAAATACGGGGAGCGTTGCCGTACTGATTATTACAGCTTGCAGTATGCAGGCGATTGTAAGTAATATATTGGTGAATATGTTTTATGCCTTATTTTTTGCCGGGAAAAGAAGTAAACTTCGTCCTTGGATTTTGGGAGGCTTCGGAGCAGTGATTGCCTGCAACCTTGTTTTACTATTATTCTTTTATCTTTAAGAAAGTCTCCTTTTTTCTATTTGTCATACAAGCATCTTCTTTTTCGTTTACTTTCTGCTAATGGAAAGATTGAAAAACTTTGTTTTTCTTTTTTCTTTTTGTGTTTTATTAAAAAGTTAGTTTTATATTTGTTATCTTGTAATATTTAATCTACTTTTGCTGCTGATTAGCATTGTATTAGGGAACAATGTAGAACAAATAAGCAAAAATAAACGCGTAAGACGCAGGTTATGGGAAATGAGGGCGAAGGGCATAGTGCTTTCCTTGTACAAGGAAAGCCGGTGTCGTTTATATGTAAGCACAAAAAGATTTGGCATATTTCTAGAATAAAACTACTATTTTGTGTGTTGTTTTTATTCTTTTCCTTTTTAGGGGTAGAATGCTATGCTCAATCTTCTATGCGTAAGAAGGCAGTGGAAAATAAGGATTCCATCATGCCTTTTAAATCTCGATGGGCATTTAAAACAAATGCTGTCGAGTGGCTTGTATTGTTACCTAATGTTACTGCCGAATTCGATTTGTTCGGCTCTCCTTATAAACACTACACATTAAGTCTCGGTATCAAAGGCAACTGGAATACTTCTCAAAATTATAAACCTAGCATTGTATATAATCTGGTTGATGCCCGTATGGAGTTCCGGAAATATTTCCGTACTACTCAACGTAACTTCCATCATCTGGATTCTGCTTCTTTCTTTCAACGGATGAAAGAGGAAGTGTTCACTATTAAACGTTTCCATCCTCGTTATTGGCGTGCCTATTATTGGGGGGTGTATGCTGACGTTGCTAATTATAATTTTAAATTTGGTTCGACAGGAATGCAAGGTTCTGCTTACGGTTTGGGTGTATCCGGTGGATTCAGTATTCCTTTATATGGTTATCGCCAGAACTTCATTGATTTGGAGTTAGGTGCCAGTGTCGGATTTGTATATACTAAATATGATGCGTATAAGCATGATGCTGAGAGTAATTGTTATCCTCGCTTACCAGAAAAAAGTAAGGGAGGTCATTTAGTTCCTTTCCCGGTTGTCAGTGATTTGCGGGTAGCTTTTGTTTATCGTTTCTCTACTTCTGTCAAGAACAAGTATAAACTAATTGATTATGATAAGATAAATGCGCGTGCGGAAGCTAAGCGTCAAAAGCAATTGAGGCGTGATTCTATTAGTGAAGCACGGGATAGGGCGAAACATCTGAAAGAGTTGCAGAAAGACTCTATACGATTGGCAAAAGAAGCTTTGGATCAGATAAAGGACTCACTTAAGAGACAAGATAAGTTGATGAAAGATTCTTTGGAACAAGTGAAAAAGTTGGAGAAGAAAAATTCAAAGGAAGAGAAGAAGCAAGCTGGGAAAGTAGTGGAAACACCTGAGATACAACAATCAACGGAGGAACAGCAACCTGCTCAGGAGAAACAGCCTGCTAAGTCTGACTCGCCTGAACCGCAGGCCGTCGAACCACAATCTTTGAAAGATCAGGGAATCGTGCCACTAACGACTAATGAGGGAGGTGAAGCGTAATGAAAGTGACTGTTATATATCAAATTCTATTGGCTTCCTTGCTTTTGGTCGGTTGTACAAAGGTAGATCTGTGTGATGAAACTACACATCCGCACGTGGTGGACGGGTTCTCGGTTACATATAATTGGAATGAACTGGGCTTATCTGCCAATGAAACGCCTGAGAAACTATATTTTGTAGCTACTCGTATCCTGAATACACGGCATATAGTTTATCAGACAGATAAAGATGGAAACTTTAAAGTGGAGAAGAGCAAAGAAGAAACGGCAATAACTCCTGATGACGGAAATACTGAAACTTCGGGTGATGGCTCAACCACTCGCGACAATACCGACATCACGACTCCCGATGACCAGTCCGAACCTCAGAGTGAGTATCAGCCTGATATCAAGCTTCCTGGAGGTGAATATGTGATGATGGCTTTTACTGATCCGGCATATCCGATGGTGAAGAAAGAGAAGAAGGATGAGGACGGGAATGTTGTAAAAGACATGAATGATAATATCGTCATGGAGGAAGTGAAAGATACGAGAGTTGAATTGCATAATTTGGATGAATTCAAGGAAAACGATGCTGTTCACATGAAAGAAGTAAAAATGCGTCATCATGCATTAGAGAGTGTTACGGATATTGTTCATGATACATGGAAGGATTTGAATCCCGGCATTGAACATGTATGGGAGGCAGGTCGTAGATTAATCATTTCCCGTTGTGATTATCTGGAACTGAATGCGGGGAATAATTATGAACAACCATTCAATTTCACCTCTTTAACTCAGCATATTGATATTAACTTTTACCTGGACTTGGTAGAGGATGGAGAGGGTGAAGATAAACAACAGCTGAAACCGGAAGATATCAAATATATTTTTGTCGAAATGTCTGGAATTGTACCGGAAATTTCTCTTTCTACCGGATTGTTGAATACTTCATCTTTGAAAAGGGTGATTGTGAAAGTGCCTGTTCCTACTACTGGAGAAACTATAACGGAAGAAAGTGGCAAGAAATGCACCACCTTGAAATGTACTGCCTCTATGGATGTGTTCGGTTTAGTCGGTGGTATGGATAATTATGCGATTATGGGACCGGGAGTTTGCTGTCTGGCTCTTTCAGTGAAGACCGGAACAAAAGAATTTATTTCTAACGGTATAGCCAATCTTTCCAGAAAGATCAAGGAATTAGGCTTGACCGAAGAAACCGGACAGGTGAATGAGCGAAGGAGACTGAAAGATAGCGGTGAATTGACTATTGATGTCCATTTACGTATCACTCCTTCCGGTGCACAAGGTGGAGCAGGTAGTGATGGAGTAATAGGCTGGGACGATGTAACGAATGAGATTCATGTGGATATATAAAAGTATGATGGAAAGAGGTCAAACATATATAGGCGTAAGACAGGTCTTGTGGGTAGGACTTTGTATGTTGCTACTGTGCGGTTGTTCCAGAGGTACGTATGTGGGCGAGTTACCGGAAGATGACGATGCACCTTTGACGGAGAATATTCCTATTGTTTTAGGTTTTGGTGTATCGAGCTTTGATATATTGACGCGTGGAAGTGGAGCTGTCGAGAGTGGAACAAATTTAGAATTTTGGAAGAATGCGAAGTTCTACGTTTATGCATTTAATAAAAATGTAGAAACCGATTTGTCTGTTCGTTGGAGTGAGGCAAATGAAGACATTTGTTTATTGGATGCAAACAGACTTTCGGAAGATGGGGGACAATCCTCCAGCCATGGGAAAGAGGTTCGGGTAAAGGTTGATAATTCGAACTTAATGCCATTCTTTCCTGATGATAAAACAGGCTCACAGGATATTTACTATAATATGAAGCATACGGATTGGCCGTATAACTTCTTTGCTTATTATCTGGATGATTTGGATTTAACACAACTTCAATGCGTTCGGGAGAAGAATCGTATTTATTATGATGTAGAGTTGGATGGGCGTAGGGATTTTATGTCTTCTGTGGCCAATCCCAAATTGCAGGAAGATAAATATGCAAATAATCCCTATAAACAAAAAATCATGGACCGTGCATATAGCGCCTATTCTGCTAGTCATGGTTTGAATCCAGTGTTTAGTTTTCAGCACCATTTGGTACGTCTGCGATTTGTAATCTGCCGTCCGGAGGAGGGTGGAAGTGTACCTTCTATCAATGAAAGTTTGGTTGTAAAAAAGGTTAGTGTAAAATCTAAAGTTCGGGGACGTTTTACCGTTGCTGTCAATGATATAGATGCGGATGATGCAGGAAAACCTCATGTAGGGCTATCTTTTAATAGAGAAGACTACGCGTCGGAGGAGGCTTATGCGAATAGTGAAGACTATTTGTACTTGTTGAAAAAGAATGGTGAGGAGATAGGGAGTGACGGATGGTGTCGGGTAATTGACTGCAAGAAGTATTCAGAGTTAAGTGCGGAAGATAAAAAGAAGCCTTCTTTTTTAGGAAAAGAAGATGAGAATGATAATAGCGGTGCCAGCTTGTTATTAGCGCCTGCTACTACTTATTCGGCACGTATCTTTTTGGATGAAGATAAGTCGAGTGACCCGGGACATGGATTTGTAGATGTTGATTTGGAGCCTGGTGGAGGAGCTGGTTTTGTAGCAGGTGGTGCGTATGTAATCTATTTAACAATTAATAGTCTGTCTAGTGCTGAAGCTCATGTGGAGGCTGGAAAATGGACACCGGGTGGAGATATAATTATAAATCCGGATGATGAATATGAAGGTGAATAAAAAGTGAAACTTTAATACTATTATTAATTTTAAATTGTGTGATTTATGAGACAATTTTTTCTTTATGCAATGATGATGGCCGGAGTGCTCGCATCTTGCTCACAAAATGAGAATGAAGGTTTGCCTGATAACGAGCCTGTAGATCTAACACCTAGCGCTGAGCCTATTATGATTTCGGCAGCTTCTCCTTCAGTAGTTGTTAATACAAGAAGTGCTGGTTCTATTGGAGCGGATGGCGCTAGTGATCCCACTAACACTTGGAGCGGACAGGACTTGTACATTTTTGCTTGCCAAAAGAATTCAGAAACAGGTGAAACAATGAATGATAGAATTCCTGATCCAACAACTTATCCTTTGTATAATGAACATGGTACGGTTGCATCTGGAAAAACAGCTTCTATCGTTTGGGAAAATAATAAGACTTTGTATTTCCCGCGTAGCAATGCTTATGATTTTTTCGGTTATTACGCAGATGATGCTTCAACTAAAGCTCCTACAGTAATGACGCTGAATAACGCGAATGTCCTTTATGTTCCATTTACTATTAACGGTTCTCAGGATCTGATGATAGCTAAGGCTGCATTGACAGAACAACAAAAAACAGATCTCGGTGAGAATGTAAATAAGGCATATAGTGCATTTACAGCTCGTAAGAATGTTCAACCTTCTATGAAGTTTGAACACTTGTTGACTCGTTTGGTATTTAAGGTGCAAGGTTTAGGGGATGCAAAACCTGAGAATGTATATGTTCAATCTATCAAAGTAAAATCAAAAGCTACCGGTAAATTAGTTATTGTATATACATCAGAAAACGAGGAAAATAAGGGAATCCAATGGGATGCGGCAGATGATGGCTCCACTTTGTTGGCACTTCAAGAAAGAAATGCGGAGGGTAAGATGCAGGCTCTGGACTTTGGAATAACAATTCCGGAAGATTTGCCTCAAGAGAAAGACCCTAGTATTATTCTTGGAAGGTATCCTGTATCAGCAACTGATACGCCTGCTAAAGTTGTCGGTGAGGCGTTGTTAGTCAATCCGAATGTAGATACATATACTGTTGAGATTGAGGTCGTACAATATTATGATGAGAAAGATCAATTGATCCCGGATGAAATGGATGCTGCAGGTAAGAGCAAACGTTATTATAAATATACATTGGATTTGAAGGCTTCTGATGTGACTAAACCTACTACTGAGTCTGGTAAGGAACCGGAAAATGCAGGTATCACAACTTTTGCTCCATCTACGTCTTACAATATTATTGTAGGTATTTATGGATTGGAACCGATGGAAATAACCGCAGAACTTGGAAATTGGGTACCAGGTGGTGATATTAATGTCGTACCTGATGATATGTAATATTTGTTTAATGGATATCAATAATAAATTATGAAGAATTATTTATTTATATTAGGAGCGGCTGCAATATTTGCAAGCTGTTCAAACAGTGATATAGCAGAACAACAGGAAGAGGTAAATGTACCTTTTGATGGAGCTGTTTCATTGAGTGCTAGCTCTAGTATTTCTATAACTCAGACTAGAGCTGTTGTTGAAAAGTGGCAGGATACTCCAATTCGTGTGTGGGGAGTGGATAATGTCGGAACAGGTTGGAATACTGCAACTGGAAATTTGTTTTCACCGTCGAATTATGTAGATGGTACGGTTGATAAGGATGGTAAAGTAAAACTTGGAGGTGAAAACGATGTCTATTTTTATCCGTTGAATAGTGATGTGAATTTCTCCTTCTATTCTTGTAGCCCTATTCCTACTAATCCTACATTATTGTCCAGTAGTGTTGTTGTGAGCTATAAAATAGCAGGTAACACAGATATCCTTTGGGGTGAGGCGATTGCCGAAAACGTAACTTCTGGTGGAACAGAGTATCCTGGATACAATGCTCGTTATTTTCGTAAAGGAGGTAAAACTCCTGTTTTGAAGTTCAAGCATTTGCTGACCCAATTACAACTTTTTGGTATTGGTGGTGATGAGGGACATACTGAAGGAGGAAGTGTGTGGCCTGTAAGTATTAAGAATATAACTGTAAAATCTCCGGATACCGCTTCTTTGATAGTTGCGGGTAATAATAAGGGAAGTCTGACTGCTTCTACCGGTGATGCAGAGATTCCGGCATATTTTGGTGATGATAAGTATACTACTAATGTTGATTTGGCTTTAAATACAGAAAAAGATGCAGGAACTGTTATGTTGTTACCATCTACAGATGGAACTTATACATTGAATGTGACTTTGGCTGCTTTGGTGAATGGTCAAGAAAAGACACAAACTAATGAAGTTAAGATAACATATAAAAATGCAGCAGGTAAAGTTGCTCCATTTGAAGCAGGAAAGGCTTATAAAGTTAAATTGACAATCTATGGTTTGCGCGTAGTTGCTCTAGAAGCTACACTTGAAGAGTGGAAACAGGTAGATGAGTCTATTGATCAAGAAGTAAACTAATTCTTATGAATAAATGGATGATAGTGGGCGTGGTTTTGTCATTTTTGCTGGTATCTTGCAGCAAAGATAACGATGACACGCCACAATCAGGAGACAATAACAATGTAAATGTTGGAGCTGTTGTATCATTCAGCTCCAACATTTCTAGTTCTATTGTCGTGGAAGTAACTGGACCTGGAACTCGTGCACCATTGACTAATTTTGAGCCCAATGCTCAATTGGGGATTTTTGGTATTCCGGCAATAGAAGGGGGACATAATAATGATTGTGACCTGTTTAACAAGAAGCGTGAAAGTGATTTCCAACAGAACTTATTTAATGCTTGCTATACTTATGTACCGGGTTATGAAACGTTACAAACAGAAAAAATTGCAACGTTTCCTAATATGAGTAATGCGGGCTTGATGATGTATGGTTATTATCCTTACACGGCAGAAGCTGAATGGCGAGAAGTGAATAGGGTTTCACAATGGGCTATCCCCTGGAAATTGGAACCTGCTGATATGGCTGCAACGAAAGATTATATGTTTACCGGACAGACTCCGACATGGTATTCGCAGGTAGGGACTAATCCCATAGTATTGGAATTTCAACATGCATTTGGACGTTTGGATTTCTGTTTTTATTCTACTAGTAAGCAAGTGTGTGATGCCGGTTATCGAATTCAGTCAGTAACAGTCTATTGCAATACGGGAGAAACAGGATGGATGGCTTTGACGGACGGAGAGTTGTCCTTTTCACCAAAAGACTTGACTTGCATTCATTCTACGAATAATGCCGGAATAACTTATAATACTCCGGGTGAATCTGTTGCGAAGTTCATGTTTCCTCCAGAACAGACATTGATACAGAGAATTACTTGTCAAGTAAAAGATGGAGGCAATAATCCGCGTGAATATACGATCTATGATTATAAAAGTTATGGATATGATATTTCAATAAAAAGAGGTAAGACTACATTAATGCGTATAAATTTCTTGCCAAAGGATGCTACATTTTCAGGACCGGCAAATGTGGATTCTTGGACTAACGGTACGACAATAGATAAGGATGTTAAGTTACAGTAATTGAAAGCATGACACGAATCGTAAAATATCTGTTCTTCTTTATTTTGCTGCTTGGAGCTGGAGCACAAGAGATGTGCGCCCAGCAAATAGCAGTGAAAACCAATGGCTTGTCACTTTTGGCAGGAGTGCCTAACTTAGGATGTGAACTTGTAGTGGGAGAACGCTCCAGTGTTGATTTAAGTTTCTATGGAGGATACAAACCTTGGGGGACAGATATCAAGCTTATCGGAGTACAGCCGGAGTATCGATATTGGTTTAACGGACGTCCTATGGTGCGTGAATACATCGGTATATCCGCTTTAGGTGCGAGCTATGATATGCATCTGGGAAAACATATTTACGATGGAGATGCCATAGGTATTGGTATAACGATGGGATATTCAATGGTATTGGGAAAACGCTTGAACCTTGAATTTTCGGCAGGTTTCGGAGCCGTTTGTTTCTGGCACCAACAATACTATGAGAATGATAATTTTGAGGATTATCTGATAAATAATCCGGGAAAGACGAATGCGCATGGATATAAATTGTTTCCAGCCAAGTTAGCGGTTTCTATTTCTTATATTATTAGATAGTTAGAAAGTGAGATTGTAGATATGAAAGTAAATTTGATAAGGGTGAACGGAGCTATGAGAATAGCTTTTCTATTGATATGTTATTTAGCTACTTGTGTTCAGTTGAATGCGCAAGCCCCCAAATTAGTGATGGGACGTATTTTGGACAAAGAAGCATCCGAGAAGAAACGCAAACCTGTCCCGTTTGATATTTCTTCTATTGGTGACATAAAGATTTATTATTTCAATACCGTTCAAGAAGGAAAGGATATGGAAGCGGCACTGAACAAAGACAACATCAGTTTGACCCTTTCAGCCATGTACGAAGTACCCGATGCGACGGGAGCTTATCAGATTACTTTACCGGAGACCGGTTCATTGGTTATCAAAGTAAGTACGGCGCCCGCTGTATTTGAAGCAATCAGTGGTCGACGGGAGATTACTACGTATGTAGATATGGGACACATGATTAGTCAGGTAACCGTTGTGGGGCAACGTACGGAGGTTACGTCCATGCCCGAAACGCCTGATCAGTATGGAGATATGATTATTTTGAACGGAGCGAAAGTTGCAGTTCCTCCACGTATTGGAAAGGACAATGCCCGAATGATCGTACAGCCATACGTGATAAATAATAGTAAAGGAAAGAAAGTTGAAATGTATCGTCTGCCTCGTGTATACGATGGTTCGCAATATTATCTGACTCAGGACCGTCGTATGGGATATGATATAACCCGGGATTCGCTGGACGCTTTTATCATTGAAAACGAACCCCTCTCAGCGGAGAAGGCTTCCTATATGTGGAATGATACAATCAAACTATCCAATGCGCAAGATAACTTCCAAGTGCTGGCTCTTATGCAGATGGAAGATTATACGCGTCCTTATTACGAACGCTTGTTGGAGCTCTCTACCCGTAGCCCCAGACGTCCGTTACGTTTCCTCGAATATTCGCTCGACCAGTATGAACTGGACCCTAAGAAATATGAGGAAAAACCGAAAGTTGAACGCCGTACCGGTGTGGAAGACATTTCTTTGAGCTTCTTACTGGGGAAGGCGGAATTGGATCCTGAAGATCCTAATAATGAAGTACAGTTGAATAAACTGAAAGCGAAACTGTTGGAGGTGGTAAATGGCGAAAGTTCTACTTTGAAAGAGCTTCATTTGTATAGCGTTTCGTCACCGGAAGGTTCTTATGCGTCTAATATGGCTTTGTCGCAACGTCGTCTGGCGTATGCACGTTCGTTGGTGTACTCTGTTATTCCGGCTCATACGATGCAACGTTTGTATACTTATACACCTAATGATTCGCGAGTTGCTACTTGGTTGGAGGTAGCGGATTTGCTGGAGCAAGATACGCTGCCTGCGGAGGCTGCCGCTATTCGCGAAATTGTAGAGAAATACCCGAAGAACCAAGACCAGCAATTTCGGCAAGTAGCTGCTTTACCATATTATAGTACTATTATAAAAAGCCATCTTCCCAAATTGCGTTCAATGAAGTGCGAATATACCGCAGAAATTTATCGTGCCTTGACGAAGGAGGAAATATTGAATCGTTACCGGAATGATCCTGATTATCATTCGGGAAAAAAGAATTTTGCTTTGTATGAATACTGGCACTTATTCAATATGGTGAAAGATCCTAAGGAATTGGAGGAGCTGTATCGCCGTGCATATCACTATTCTCAAGAATTGACGGGTGGAAAACCGTGGGTGCTGGCTGCTAATAATTTAGCGGTGGCTTACTTGAAACGCGATACGGTGGATACGGAAGTATTGAAGCCGTTAATTGATTTCTCAGTGAGAGGCTGTAATGTGGAGCGTACGTTTGACGGACGTGTGATTGGTATTGATAATGTTGAGGAGGTGGTAGCCAATCAACTTGCCATGTATTTGAAGAAGGGAGATTTTTCGGAGGCCAGTCGTCTGGCGCAATTGCTGCCCGACAATGAGAAGAACAAGAAGATAAAGGCATTTGCGTTCTGCTTGGGAGGATATTATAAAGTGACCAGCGGATTGAATGATGCGGAAATAGCCCGTCGTCTGGAAACATTTGAATTGGTCAAGAATAGTTCTCCTCTTAATAATGTCGTGATGTGTCTGGCGATGAAGACACACGCATGGAATGAAAAAGCGGAGAAAGCATTGGAGGATTTACCCGCAGACGATCCGAAGACGATGTATCTGAAAGCGGTGTTATATTGTCGTAAAGGAGACTTTTATGCCATGCAGGCAGAAGAGGCGTTGACAAACTGTTTCAAGAAGGACAGCAGTTATATCTCAATAGCCGAATGGGATGGAGATATCAGTGAAGACTGTTTCAAATATGCTAAGATGGGGTATGAAGATGCAATGACTACGGGAGGAAATGAATAGCTTAAATAGATAAATAATGGTGATGAAAAGATATATATTGACGTGTATTTGTTGTGGAATATTTGCGGGCGGCGTACTTGCCCAGCAGCAAGATTCCATTGCAAAGATGCGAGATGCAGCAGCTGCTCAGGATTCCGCAATGCAACGAAGAAGCCAGGCCGATACAGCCTATCGTGTGAAGTTCAATGCAATGAAGTATTCAATGCAGAAACGTTATCAGCCTAAAGGGATGGAGTTCAACAATAAAAAGTTTCTTGATAACTTCTTCTTCGGTTTTTGGGGTGGTTACAACCGTATTATTCCACAAGGGGATATGAATCTTTCCGGCGGACCGGAAATCGGACTGTCTGCAACTAAATTCTTTTCTTCTAAAAACGGAATGCGACTCTATGGAACATGGCAAAGCGCCAGTCGCCAGAGTGATAATGAAAAATGGAGCAATTATTCGTTCGGTATAGATCATATATTCAATCTTAGTACGGCTTTTGCCGGATATAATCCTTATCGTATGTTCGAGATTTCTACGGTTGAAGGGCTGGGTGTACATCTCGCTTCTTTGGCTGGAGAGAAAAAAAGAGCGGGCGATTTCCATCTAGGTTTACAGATGAAGTTGGCCACCGGCACGCGTCTGGACGTGTTTGTAGAACCGGCAATCTCCTTTTATACCGATAATATCGATATCTCCGGAGAAAATAACTGGCACGGATATGATCTGGGATTTAATGCCCGTGTGGGGATGAATTATCGTTTAGGTACCTTCAAGCAGCGTGGAAGTACGGAAGCAGGAGAGGAGAACTTCTTGGACAATACTTTCATCAGTGCGGCTATGGGACTTCAAGCGCAAAATTCCTCATTGGCCAGGGAACAAGGACTGCTGGGCTCTACAGGACCTGTTTTTAATGTGTCCTTAGGTAAATGGTTTTTGGATCTGTTTGGTTTCCGCTTATCTGCATTCGGATCGTATGATGCGTGGAAAGAGAATCAAAAGGCAGGTATGGACAGAATGACTCTGTATGGAGGCGGACGGGCAGAAGTGATGTTGAATCCTTTTGTGTTGTTCAAGAAAGAAGCGCGTTCTATGCGGTGGGGAGTTGTCCCGATGTTCGGTGTCGAGTTGGGGATGATGAAGAAACAGGATGAGCAGGAGGTTATTTCTAAAACATATACGGGATGGACAGGTGGAGTACAGTTTAAGTATTATCCGATAGAGAACTTGGCTTTCTTCGTAGAACCACGTATGTCCTTCGTACCTTATACCTTTACAGAGAAGACGATTTCCGGAAAAGTGAATGAGTATTCTTTTATGGATAAGCTGATGAATATTAGTGTAGGGGTCGAATTGCGTCGTCCTACTCGTCCGCAATGGCAGCAGTTAGCCAAACTTAGGGGAGATTTTACTCCTTATTATTATACTTCTTATGCTGTCGGCATGACAATGCCGCAACAGTTGAACCGGCCTACTTCACGCCGTCCGGGTTTCATTACCGGAGCTGCGGTCGGACGGCAGTTTAGTCCGCTTTCCGGATTCCGTTTAGGACTTGACTTCAACAATGCGGCTACCCGTTTGGCGGATGCTAAGGTTGACCGTTACACTTTTACGAGCCTTTCTTTGGATTATATGTTTGATATATCCAATTGGGTAATCGGTTATGATCCGGAACGTAAGTTTGGTACGGAAGTTTTTGCCGGTCCGGTCATTACCCATCGCTTTGAACCGGGAAAGACCTATTTGGGAGGAGAAGGCGGTGTACGTCCTTATTGGAGGCTAGGTGAGCAATTTGATGTTTTTGCTGAGTCTAAATTGCGACTGTATACGCAACGTTATATTAATTCGCGTGAGGGTAAGGGAACTCCTTTACAGCTCTCTTTTGCGGTGGGTACTTCGTATCGATTCAGCCCTTCTTATCGTAAGAGATTGTTAGAAAGCGGTTTTGGTGATGGAACATTCTGGGGAAATACTTTCATCAGTGGAGGGGTCGGCTTTCAGTTCCTGAGTGGCTCGGGACGTTCTATAGGGGCTTTAGCTTCGGTAGGGCCTACTATGAGTGTATCTGCCGGTAAATGGTTTCTACCTTTCTGGGGATTACGTTTCTCCGGTTTTGCAGGTATAAGTAGTTGGGGGCAGGCTGCGCGTGAAGATGGAACTCTTGCTGACAAGCGAACGATGCAAGGAGGAGTCCGGATAGAGAGTATGTTGAATCTTCTTTCTTTCTGGCAGCATGATAATGAACAACGTTGGGGAATTGTTCCGATGTTAGGTCTGGAACTAGGTAAGGTACGGAGGCAAAATGAAAATATAAAGGTTAGTGCGGCAGGTGCTGCATATGCCGGTGTGACGGCAGGGCTGCAATGTAAATATTACTTCTCCGATCATACGGCATTATTTATAGAACCTCGTTTCTCTCGTATTCCTTATTCTTACAGAGATGTCAACGTTATTGATAATTATGTGGGGCCTCGCATCTCTACGGCAGATAATGTGATGAGTGTGCAGGTCGGACTGGAATTCCGTCGTGCAGGTGGTAAGACGTTGAAAGAGCTGGCTGCTCGCAGAAGTGAATTCGAACCTTATTATTTTGCCTCATGGAATGTAGGTGGAAATATGCCTATTCATCGGGTGAAGCTAGATGCCGGTTCTGGTCTTGGAGTTTTAATAGGAGTGTCTGGGGGACGGCAGTTCTTCCCTTGTTCCGGTGCACGGATAGGCTTGGATTATGTTGCTTTGCCGGGAAAGAATGGATCGGATGCCCGTAAGTTGATTAGTTTATCGGCAGATTATCTCTTTGATGTGACTCATTTTATGGGAGGTTATAATCCGGACCGTAAATTTGGTGTCGAGTTGTTTGCAGGTCCTGTGTTGTCATTCGGAAAAGAGCCTAATAAAACGAATATTGGTGCGGAGGGCGGCGTACATTTTTATTATAAATTGCTTAAGGGATTCGGTGTTTTTGCCGAACCTCGTTTGCGACTATACACTAAAGATATATGGTCGGGTGGAGATTTGACTCCTGTTCATGCGTCATTCTCGGTGGGAACCTCTTACAGATTTTGATTTATGAGAGTATAACGTGTACTCAAAGTATTGCAAGCTTTTTTAGGGATATTCCTTAAATAGGGATATTCCTAAAATAATAAAATTTAAGGCAACTACTTC
>UMII01011049.1_pt1 | contig 17401 bp, 8 predicted proteins | sample 1965731 | NCBI WGS metagenome assembly UMII01 (sample SAMEA4836118, study PRJEB28245) | human gut metagenome | biome: gut microbiome; material: fecal sample | place: Denmark | collected 2008
CTGATCACAAAAGAGCAGCAGCGCTATCTTTCAAAACTTGTTTCATCACTCATTCTTCCGTTTACAGTGCTGTCAGCAAGCAGCATGGAGGCAAGTGGACAAGATATAGTAAATGTTGCCATTGCTGTGGCGCTTCTTTTTTCCTGTATGGCACTTACATCAGCTGGGTGTATGCTATATGCAAAAATAAAACAGGTGCCGGAAAAAAAGCGTGCAGCCTACACGGGACTTTGCACATATCCTAATTGCACCTTTATTGGAATGCCTCTATGTATTGCGTTAATGGGAGAGTGGGGAACACTTTATGGTGCAGCAGGAATTATTGCATTTAATTTGTTATTTTTCACGCTTCAGATTTCTCTTTTTACAAGGAAGAAATTTCATCCAAAGATTTTCTTAACACCGCTTAATATAAGCACACTTGCACTCATTTTTATGTTGATTTTTCATGTGCATTTTCCAAGACCGCTTCAGACAGTTTGCTCCAATATCGGAGGAATCACAACACCTATGGCACTGATCATCGTCGGCGTTATGCTTGCGGATGGAAATCTTTTTCAGATTGTGACAGAAAAAAGAGCGTATGTGATCTCATTAATCCGAAATTTGATTTGCCCGCTTATAATGTTAGTAGTGATGGCACTTCTTCCGTTAGATCCGAATTTAAGAATGGCAGTGTTGATTTATGTGGCGTGTCCAGTAGCAAATCTGACAAGCGTATATGCGATTCAGCACGATATGGAACCAGCTCTTTGTGCGAGGGCAACGCTTCTGTCTACGATTTTATTTGCTGCAACAATCCCATTTATCATCTGGCTTGGACAGCTTGTATATGGCGTTTAAACACAATGTTAATTTTTTAACAAAAAAGCCTAAAAACTGGCAAAAAGATGTGCCCAATTGGTAAAAAAAGCAATTGACTTTTAGTGAAAATTCTGGAATAATATAGATAGATTGGGATGCTTTTTGGTTTGCCTCAAAGCCACCAATTATATACAGATATTTAAGAAAAGAGAGGTTAATGTAAAATGGCAAAAGTGGATTTAAGCCAGTATGGTATTACTGGAACTACAGAAGTTGTATACAATCCTTCTTATGAAGATCTGTTTGCAGAGGAGACAAAGCCGGAACTGGAAGGCTATGAGAAGGGACAGGTTACCGAGCTGGGTGCTGTTAATGTCATGACTGGTATCTACACCGGACGTTCTCCTAAGGATAAGTTCATCGTTATGGATGAGAACTCTAAGGACACAGTATGGTGGACCTCTGACGAGTATAAGAACGATAATCATCCGGCAAGCGAAGAAGCATGGGCAGCAGTAAAGAAGATCGCTCAGGAAGAGCTTTCTAACAAGAAGCTGTACGTTGTAGATGCATTCTGTGGTGCAAACAAGGACACCAGAATGGCAGTTCGTTTCATCGTAGAGGTTGCTTGGCAGGCTCACTTTGTAACTAACATGTTTATCCGCCCAACAGCTGAGGAGCTGGAGAACTTCAAGCCAGATTTCGTTGTTTACAACGCATCTAAGGCTAAGGTTGAGAACTACAAGGAATTAGGTCTTAACTCTGAGACTGCAGTAGTATTCAACATCACCAGCCATGAGCAGGTTATCATCAATACTTGGTACGGCGGCGAGATGAAGAAGGGTATGTTCTCTATGATGAACTACTTCCTTCCATTAAAGGGTATGGCTTCCATGCACTGCTCCGCTAACACCGATATGAACGGTGAGAACACCGCTATCTTCTTTGGTCTGTCTGGAACAGGTAAGACCACTCTGTCTACTGACCCGAAGCGTCTTCTGATTGGTGATGACGAGCACGGCTGGGATGACAACGGCGTATTCAACTTCGAGGGTGGATGCTATGCAAAGGTTATCAACCTTGATAAGGATTCTGAGCCGGATATCTACAATGCAATCAAGAGAAACGCTCTTCTTGAGAACGTTTCTGTTGATGAGAATGGCAAGATCGATTTCACAGATAAGAGCGTAACCGAGAATACTCGTGTATCTTATCCGATCAATCACATCGAGAAGATCGTTCGTCCGATCTCTGCTGCTCCGGCTGCAAAGAACGTAATCTTCCTGTCTGCAGATGCTTTCGGCGTACTGCCGCCAGTATCTATTCTGACTCCAGAGCAGACTAAGTACTACTTCCTGTCTGGTTTCACAGCTAAGTTAGCAGGTACCGAGCGTGGTATCACTGAGCCGACTCCAACCTTCTCCGCTTGCTTCGGACAGGCATTCCTTGAGCTGCATCCGACCAAGTACGCAGAAGAGCTGGTTAAGAAGATGGAGAAGAGCGGTGCAAAGGCATATCTGGTAAATACCGGATGGAATGGTACCGGAAAGCGTATCTCCATTAAGGATACTCGTGGTATCATCGATGCAATCCTGGATGGTTCCATCACAACTGCACCTACCAAGAAGATCCCGATGTTCAACTTCGAGGTTCCGACTGAGCTTCCAGGTGTAGATCCGAAGATCCTTGATCCTCGCGATACCTACGCTGATGCTTCTGAGTGGGAGGCAAAGGCAAAGGATCTTGCTAGCCGTTTCGTAAAGAACTTCAAGAAGTACGAGGGCAACGAGGCAGGTAAGGCTTTAGTAGCTGCAGGTCCGAAGGCTGAGTAATTCAAGCAAATTTAATATGTAGGTTAATTGGGCAACTGATTGACTAAGTGAGAGCGGGTCATGCGTATGCATGGCTCGCTTTTTTCGAAGGAGAAAAAGTGAAGAAAATACAAAAACGTTATCCAATTTTGGCTGCCATTATCTTGTTATTTGCAGCTTACTTTGGCTGGTATAAAAATGATCATAGCCAAGATAATATATTTGGGCAGGCAGGACAGGTTACGCAGGCGATACAGTCGTCTCAGGCAAGTCAGTCTGCAAAATCCACACTCACATTTAGAAGTGATTCGCTATGTGAGGAACACTTCGAAAAGCATGGCATTGAGATGGGCTTTGCATCAGCTAAAGAATATGAAAAGGCCGCAGCTGCCGTTGTATCCGACAGCAGAGCACTCCATAAACTAGAAAAAGAAGATGGAGATGATGTCTATTATTTAAAAGATACAAATGAGTTTGTAATTGTCTCTACAGATGGATATATTCGCACATATTTTTATCCTAGGGATGGGATAGAGTATTTTGAGAGGCAGTAGAAGAAAAAGGAGGTAAAACATGGCTAGCACATACGAAAACTATTTAGAAACACCAAAGAGTCTGACATTTGATCAGATGAGAGATCTGCATCAGAAATTACTTAAGGAAATCGAAAATGATCCAGTTGGTCAGGAACTGTATGATGAATTGATAGGAGAAGCAACAACATATGCTGAAATCCGTGCAAAATGGCTGAGCTTAGATCGCAGCCAGAAGATGGAGCAGGACTCTTTTCGCACAGCCTGCCACAACAGTGTCATCACTCATTTTAACATGATGGCGCGCTATTTAAAGACGCAGGGAAAAAATACTGAGTGGAGAGATGCACTAGGATATGAAGAAGACGATAAATATTATAGAAAAACGATAGGTGATTTTGGTTGTTATATTGTCTTCATCAATAGTCTTTGTGCGAGATAACACTTTATTGAGAAGTTTTAAATAACATTAAAGTATCAGCAAAGTGAAAGTAAATGTCATCTAAAAGAATAAAAGACAGATTATTCAAGAAAATTGATTTTATATGTCTTGACATTTCAGCAGAAACAACCTTATACTGAAAAAAACATAGCTGATCTTTTACAAATTTTAAAATTGAAAAGGGGAAGGTTACTAAATGCGAGGAAAATTTTCAAAAAAACAAATAGGAGTATTAAGTGTTGTTGCTTTAATGGCGATGCCGGCATCAGTTATGGCATCTGAAGAATTACAGACTCAGCAGGAAGAGACAGTAGCAGTTCATGAAGTTGAGACTGAACTAAGCGATTTGCAGGAGTCATTTACAGAACCAGAAAGCGTTCAGACAGAATCATTGCCAGAGATTGAGACTCAGGCAGAGACATTAGAATCAGAAGCAGAGGAATCACAAGTAGAACAATTACAAGTGGAGCAATCAGAGGTAACAGAGACCGTATCTGAGGAAAACTTATCTGAAGAATTAGAGTCAGAAGCTGAGCCTGAATTACAGTTGGAAACAGAGCCGTTAAATAGCAATGCTGAAGACAATGAAGCAAGATCAGCAGATGGTTGCTGGTGGGTAAAGGCAGAGAATGGAAAATGGCAGTATGTAAATAATTATGTATATGTGCATAATTGTGTCTTGAAAATAGATGGAAATTATTATGGATTTGATTATAATGGTTACATGTATCAGGATAGCGAGTTTCGAGATCTGTATAATGGAGAACACAGGGCGAAGGCAGATGGAACTTTGTATGTATCAGAATGGTATCAGGATAGCGATGGCTACTGGTATTATTATGATGAAACTTCTTGCAAAGTAAGAGGAATTGTTGAAATTCAAGGAAGAAAATATGTGTTTGGTGAATATGATGGAAGTTTAGTGAAAAATACTCTCTTTAGGTATAATGACTCTTATTATTTGCTAAATGGAAATGGTGAGCTGATTCAAACAGTTGGCTGGTATAGATTTAAAGAATTTAACAATTTATGGTATTATATACAGGAAGATGCAAGTGTAAAGTATGGATTCTTGGAGGATGGCGGCTATACCTATTGCCTGAGTCCTTATATGTTATCTCAATTAGATTTTATTGAACTTGATGGATTGGCTTACAAAATTGATTTTGCAGGGCATGTAACACCAATTAAAGAGGATGGATTCTATGAGTATTATAGAACAAAGGTTTACGTAAGTAATGGACAAGTACTTAAAAATAGTTGGAAAAATATTGATGGCAAATGGTATTACTTTAATGAATATGGTTGCATGGAAATCTGTGATGCGAGGTTGGAGTATCCAGAAGTACAACCAATCAATATTGACGGAAAATACTATTACTTTGATTCCAATGGTGCAATGGAAGATCAAGGTTGGGTCTATCTGTGTACTGGTACTTGGTGCTATGCAAAGCCATCTGGTGAACTTGTAACAGGAGATGCTTGGATTGGAGAAAAGTTATATCATTTCTCTGAAAACGGTATTTTAAAAGAGGGTGCCTGTGAAGAAAATGGAATTTGTGCGATCTATGATGAGGAAGGTACCAAACTTGGAGAGATTTCTCATGATGGTTGGGGATTAATTGATGGAATTTATTATTATGTTGAGAATGGGGTTGCAAAGGCAGATGGCGCTTACAAACTTCCAAATGGAAAATGGTATGTATTTGACAAGAGTGGAAGAATGCTTAGTTCCGTGAGATCAAAGAAGCGCTGGCTCAGTGAAAATGGTGATGCAATTACTGGATGGATTAAGCGGGCAGGTGCATGGTACTATGCAGATCCAGAGACGGCAGAGACGTGTACTGGTTTTAAAGAGATCAATGGTGTACAATATTACTTTAAGCTAGATGCGACAATGCTTGAGGGGGAGGCAGTTGTTTATAACGAGCTAATCATGACTGATGAGAATGGAGCGATTAAAGGTCGCTTTTCTCTGGAGGATGGTTGGAGCTATCATGATGGTGAATGCTATTATAGTAAAAATGGAGAGCTTTATACCGGTTGGGTAGGTGCTTATTACGTGCAGAATAGTCGGATGCTGCGCAATCAGGTTGTACGGGATAGCGAATCTGGTAAGTATTATTGGGTGGATGAGTACGGTGTTTATCAGACAAATAAATGGATTAGCGACGGTTATGGTTACAACTATGCAAAGGCCGATGGTACGCTGGCAAGAAAAGAATGGTTGATGATTAATGGAACACTCTATTATTTTGATCAACCTGAATATGGTCGAGCACTTGCAAGAGGTGTTCAGGCGATTGACGGAATAGAATATTTGTTTGGAACAGATGGTTCCTGCTTATGTAAAGTTGAGAAAATGAAGGAAGGTTGGACGCTAATAAATGGCTCTTATTATTACAAAGCTGGTGGACAACTTGCAGAAGCTGGGAAGAAGATTAAAATAGATGGGAAATGGTATACATTTGGTTATAGCAACCAACTGATAAGTGGTGATTTCTCAGCATTGACCAGTGTTCAAGAAGTTACGGATGCTTTTACCAGAAACAGTTACTACAAGCCTGATGGAAGTATGGCCGAGTTTGTTGGCTGGCAGCTGATCAATGGCAAATGGTATTATTTTGATAATAATTCCAAATGTCTGGAAGGATGGGCAATACTAGATGAAAGTCGATATTATTTCATGTCTTTTTATGATACTGGTTACTGGAGAAAAACAACATCAGTAGCAGGCGAAATGGTTACTGGCTATCGAACAATTAATGGTATATTGTATTACTTTGATCAAAATGGTATCTGTCAAGGGGCTTGTGGACCACAAAATGGCTGGTATTATGCCGATGGTGATTGGTATTATATGAAAGGTGGAAAAGTAATTACCGAGGCAATCGGAGTAATGGACTATGTGGAGAGACAAGTAGCAGTCATCGCTACAATCAATGGAGCAGAATATGCCTTTGATAATCTCACAGGAAAAATGCTGACAGATCAAATCGTAAATAGTGATGTGGTAGCAGAGAGTCAATTTGTTGATAGCCGCGCAAAAAGCCTTCGTTATGTCAATGCGGATGGAAAGGTAGTGACAAAGCAAGGATGGCTGCTCACAAAAAAAGGATACATTTACGTGCAGTCAAATGGAACACTTTGCACTGGGGTACATATGATTGATGGTATTGTATGTTACTTTGGCGCAGATGGCATCTGGATTTCGTAATTATAATTTGAATATCAACGATTAAGGGAAGGGAGGGGCTCTGCGAAAGCAGGGTCCCTCTTTAAAGTAATTGCGTTTTAATCGGTAATTTAAAAAAAATACGTTGCTTGACACAAACAAACTGAAAGACTACAATAGTTTGCGAGTGTAAAAAAAAGGAGGACAAAATGTTTCAGAAGAAAATATTTAAAATCTGGTTGCCTATGTTGGTTGGAATCTGTCTATGCATGATTCCTTGTAACGGGTATGTGGCAGAGACGGTAAGCAAGGGGGTACGTATTCAGTTGCCAGGTGATGCTAGTAGAGATGCACAGTCTGGAGAGGTAGAAGATGAAAATGGAATTGAGCTGTATGCAAATGAAGCAGAAAAAGATATCAGCTAAACTGTATTTATCAAGTCTCTGCTTTCAAAAGTAGGAAAAAGATACAGTCAGTCCAAGCGATATGATGAGAATTATTATGATTGTAGCTCACTTGTTTTGAGATGTCTTCAGGAATTTGGATTGACGGGAGTTCCGTTTTCGACATATGGATGGAACAGCAAACTGGGGGGAAGTAAGATTGGAGATATCATTACCTTCCATGGAAGTGGCAATAAAGTATCCTACAAGGTAATTGCCAAAAATACAAATATCATCAGCAATCCAGATGCATTTGCCGTACCAGGAACACTGATGGTGTTGATTCAGCCTAATCAGTCAAGTGGACACATTGCAGTATCGCTAGGTGAGTTTGCTCGTCAGGAGGGAGAATACGATCCAAAGGAAAATCCAGAGGAGCTATTGCAAACCACGATGGAGTATGTCACAGGAATCCTGTCACAGCGCTATGGTATAGACCAAGATCTTCTTTTGGGTGAAAATTTAATCACACAGTATCCAAATACATGGATGGAGAAAAAATATTTAGGAACTGATATTTTATTGGATGATGGAACCTATTCCGGGCAGTACAATAAAATTTGGCGTGTAGAGGCTTATTCAGACAGTACTGGAGTATGTGTAACAAATGCAGCAAAAGGAACGAATGGATTAAATGCCAAATATGTATTGCTTCCAGTAACTGACGATGCAAATTCGAATTCAAATACAGTTGCATATCAGGAAAAAAATTCAATCGATGATATTAAGATTTCAAATATTACATCAGAAGGCTATCAGGTAGATGTCACTGTGACTGCATCAAGTGGAATTAAGCAAGTTTTGATGCCGACATGGACGGTGGCAAATGGTCAGGATGATATTGTATGGCATCAGGCGACTATAAATGGTCGAGTCGCATCTGCAAAGATTTCATCTTCTGAACATAACGAGGAAGCAGGCGAATATATTACTCATGTTTATCTATATTCCAACAGCGGAAAGGTACAGATAAATGATGTGTATATAGATTTGACAGATTGCAGTCAGACCGTATCATTTACTCATAAGCATGGATGGGACTTTGTTGATGGAAAATGGTACTATTATAATGAAAGAAGAGAAAAGAGTACAGGCTGGCTGAATCTAAATGGTAACTGGTATTATATGAAACTAAATGGTTCAATGGCAGTTGGCTGGTGCTTAGTTGGAAATAACTGGTACTATATGGCAGAAAGTGGAGTCATGGTAACAGGCTGGCTAAATTTAAATGGTACTTGGTATTATATGGGTAACGATGGCGCGATGCTGACCGGAACGCATACAATCAATGGCAATACTTATGTCTTCAATCAGGACGGAGTCTGGATTTCTGATTGATCTAAAAATATTTAATTAAATCTAAGAATAAACATAAGAGAGAGCTATGCGATATGCTTCTGTCTATTTGACAGGGGCCAAGCATGGCTCTCTCTTGCTGTTATCTATATTTCATAAAAGAATAGCAAAAATGGACGAAAAATCTATTAGATATATTGAAAAATGAAAAAAGAAAGGGTATAATGAAAAAAACTTTTAAGAAGATGCATTGAAACATAGCAATGATCTTCAGAAAGGGGAAGGTATACGCATGAAGAAAAATTTATCCAAAAAACAACTTGGAGCAGTCGGACTCGCAGCGATGATGGCAGTCCAGACACCAGCAATGGCAGCAGAAGTGACAACATCACCAGAGGCTACTGTTCAGGAGACAACACAGGAGCAGCAGGAAGAAACGGCAGAATCACAAGCTGAAGAAGTAGAGACGGTGGCTCAGACTGCAGAAACATCACTGGAAGCAGAGAGTGAAACTCTAACGCAGGCAGAAGTATTAGAGGGTGAAACCGAGGCGCAGGCAGAAGAGTCTGTGGAGATAGAAACCTCAGAATCAGCTGAACAGAAAGAAATCCAGTCTGAGGAAGCCTCGCAAGCAGAAGAATCAACAGAAACAGAGACAAGCGAGAGCGAAGATGTTGTTAATGAGTATGTGTTAGCGGAGAATCAGGAAGTATTAGCAGATGGTTGGCATCAGGATGAAAATGGAAAGTATAGTTACGTGAAAGATGGCCAGCTTTTGAAAAACTGTATTGAGCAGATAGATGGTAGCTATTATGGGTTTGACGAGTACGGAATTATGTATGCAAACACAACTTTTAATCTTATATATTCTAAAGATGATGGTTTCTATCGAGCAAAAGAAAATGGAATTCTTTATATAAATGAATGGTATACGATTTCCAGTAGTACATATTATTATGGAGAAGACGGAAAGGCATATACAGGAGTTCGTACAATAGACGGAAAACAATATAGTTTTTATCCATCGGGTGGTCTCTGCAAGGATACTACATGGACTGTTGAGGGTAAGGTTTATTACTGTGATAAAGAAGGTGTTGCAACAGAACTAACGAATAACACTTGGTCAAAAATTGATGGGAAGTATTATTATGTAAAAAATGGAAGCCTATTAACTTCATGCGTTGAGCAAATAGACAGTTCTTATTATGGCTTTGATGGATATGGAGTTTTATATGTAAACAAAGAGTTTTCATTTTATGATTATGAAACACGAACTACTAATCGTTATAAAGCAAAAGCGGATGGAAGTCTTTATGTAAATGAATGGTATCAGGATTCAACTCTTACCTATTATTATGGAGAAGCTGGAAAATTGTGCACAGGTCTTCAGACAATAAATGGAAAACAGTATTGTTTCTATAGTTCAGGTATTCTTTGCTGTAATAACGTAGTCAAGCTAGGAGATGGAACTTGTTATTATGGTAATTCAGAAGGCATTGCAACCGAAATTGCAGATAACAGTTGGATGCAGTGTGGCGAGAAATGGTATTATGTAAAGAATGGAAACCTTCTAAAAAATTGCGTTGAAAAAATCAATGACCATTACTATGGATTTGATGAAAATGGAGTGATGTATGCCAATGTAGCATTTGGTCAGAGAAATCTGTTTACTGGATCATATGGCTATTATAGGGCATCGGCTGATGGCTCTTTATATACGAATGCATGGTATTCAGATTACAATAATTCCTACTATTATGGAGAAGATGCAAAAAGAAGCACAGGATTGCAGACGATCGATGGCATTCAGTATCTGTTTGATGCGAGTGGTACGCTTGCTGTTTCTCGAATGGTTGTATTGGCTAATGTCAATTATTACTGTGATACAAATGGCGCTGCTCATGAGATGCCAAACAATCAGTGGTACAAGGGCGACGATGGCAATTGGTATTATGTAAAGGATGGAGAAGTACTGAAAGAATGTACCGCACAGATTGACGGAAAATGGTATCAATTTGACTATGCCGGACGTTTAAATACCGATAATTTGAGTACCGATGAAAGTGGAGCGCTTCGTATTAATAGTTGGGTATATGATGGAACCTATTGGCATTACTATGGTGAAGACGGTGAGGCATACCGATATGGAGTCTATGAAATTTCAGACGCAAAGTATTATTTTGACATGAATTCAAGAATGGCTGTGTCTGAAGTTTGCACGGATGATGGTGTAGGTTGCTATATAGCAGATAAAAATGGACAACTGACGCAGGTCACAAAAGATGGATGGTTCCTGTTTGATGGAGATTACTATTATGTGGAAAATGGCCAGCTCAAAAACAGTGGAACCTATAAGATTAATGGCGTCTGGTATGGGTTTGACTATGATGGAAGCATGTTTGTAAACAGAGACTTTAATTGTCATTGGCAAAGTAAGTATTGCCGTGCAAAAGCAGATGGAAGTTTGTATTGCTCTGAGTGGTATCAGGATGACGAAAAAAACTGGTATTACTATAAGGAAGATGCTAGCATGGCAAGAGGAACCACAAAGATTGGGGAAACTACCTATTATTTTGAGGATGGTGTCTTGAAGGCGAATGGTGCAGTAGAAGTGGGAACTTCCTACCGACTGGCAGATGAAAATGGAAGTTGGATACAGACTCCAGGTTGGGTTTGCGTGTCTGATAGTTGGTACTATGTATTGAATGATGGAACTTTATATACAGGTATCTTGGAAGAAAATGGAGCAACCTATTATCTGAGTCCGAAGATGGCAAAGAATGTTGGATTGTTAGAGGTAGATGGTGTTGCTTATCAGATTGCAGAAAATGGATTGGCAACGAAAGCTGCTGACGGATTTTATCCAGGAGATGTACTGAACCATTTATACTATGTATCAGGTGGAAGGATTGCAACAAAGGGTTGGTTGAACGTTGACGGAAAGTGGTATTATTTTGCAGAAAAAGATTCGGCAGGTATATACTATTCGGTAACCGGAACAAATTATACGATTGACGGAAAACTTTATCATTTCAACTCAGACGGAACAATGGCTAGTCAGGGTTGGGGTCTGTATGAGGATGGAAGTTGGTATTATGCATTTGCATCTGGTGAACTCGCAACTGGGGATGTAACCATTGGTAGTACTATATATCATTTTGATGAAAATGGCAAAACGCAGCGTGGTTTGGTTGTAGAAAATGGAATTTGTAAGTTATATAGTGAGGATGGAACTTTACTAGAGACTGGAAATTCAGATGGCTGGAGTTTACTTGGTGGAAACTATTATTATCTGAGAGATGGAGTTATCTTAAAGAGTTGGGGTTATAAGCTTCCGGATGGAAACTGGTACGGTTTTGATACAACAGGAAAAATGAGAGTCAACACAATAGAAAACGGTCGCTATTACGGAGCAACAGGAGCCGCTCAGACTGGATGGTTTACAGTTGCCGGAAAATGGTATTATGCGTCATCAGTGAATGCTTTACTGCAAAAGGGACTTCATGTGATCAATGGAGCTGAGTACTATTTTGACCAAAATGGAATCATGCAGACTGGCGAGTTTGTGGCAGATGGAAAACTGTTTACAACCAATGAAAGTGGAGCAGTGATTAGTAAAAAGTATATGGAGAACGGTTGGAGCAACTATCAGGGTAAATGGTACTATTATCAGAATGGAATTGCATATACCGGTTGGGCTGGCGCTTACTATGTTCGCAACGGTGAGATGGTTTGTAACAGTATTGTAGAATGGAAGGGCAAAAGATATTACGTGGGAGAAGATGGAAAATATCTTGTCAATACCTGGTGCAATGATGGATATAGCTATGCAACCGAAGATGGTTCTCTTGTATGCAGTGAATGGAAAACGATTGACGGAAAGAAGTACTATTTCTATTGGGAAGGTGTGGTATATCCATATTTCTTTTATGGAAAAGGTGTCTACACAAAAGAAGGTGCATATCTGTTACCAGATGACTATGCACAGGGCTGGCAGCTGATTGACGGAATCTACTACTATAAAGAAGGAAATCAGTTTGTAAGAAATCAGTCAAAGAAAATTAACGGAGACTGGTATCTGTTTGATGCACATGGAAATATGGTAACAGGATTCTCATCACCAGAGGTAATTGGATATGATACATATACGTATGATGATGCAAAATTCTATTACGGAGCTGATGGTAAACGTGTCAACTATACTGGATGGCAGGTGATTGATGGAAATTGGTATTATTTCAATTCTAAGTCAGAGACGGTAGATGGCTGGAACATCATTAATGGTGCAAAATACTATTTTGGAAAGACCAATCATTTCATGTACACTGGATATAACGTAATTAGTGGTGATTTGTATTACTTTAATGCAAGCGGTGCTTGCCAAGGCGTTGATAACACATTTACTGGCTGGCATCAGCAGGATGGAAAGTGGTATTATATTAAAAATGGTCAGGTAACGACAGGAACCATTTATGTAAATGGCACTTTGTACGAGTTTGATGCAAACGGAGTCTGGATTTGCGATTGAAAAAATTTGTTGAAAATGCTATACTAAAGAAAATGTCTAAAACTGAAGACAGTTAACAAGACAATTTTGGGGAAGGAGACAATTTCATATGAGAAAGTTCTCGAAAAAGCAAATCAGTGCAGTTGGATGCAGCAGGTAATTACACCTATGTACAAAATGGCCAGATCGTAAAGAATTGCATCATGCAGATTGATGGTGCCTATTATGGATTCGATGAGAATGGAATCATGTATGCTGGAAAGAGTTTCTAATATAATTACAGAAACTATCGCGCAAAGGCAAGTGGAAGCTTATACATTTCCGAGTGGTATCAGGATAGGAGTGGAAATTGGCATTATTATGACCAGACCGGAGATGAGGTATGCTATAAGGAAATGACCATAAATGGTAAAATTTATTATTTTAGGATACAGGCGCGGGAATCCTCGGCCATTCAATGACCGAGTCATTCACCTGGAATGGTTTGGCTGTAAATGAAGTTTATCATGATCAGCAAAAAACAATATAAGTGAAAAGCTTGAATGATGAGTAAAAGGAGTCGGACAGCGAAAACTGTCCGGCTTTTTTGTATAAAGATAAGCTACAGTATGTTTAAAATAAGTTGCGTAAAAAGGTGTGCCCCAAATAGTTAAAAATATGTCACACGAATTGTCACAGATTGCCAGTTCTGGAAAATAGGGCTATACTAGAGATAGTATTTCGAGGTAAAAGGAAAAAATCACACTGAAAGAGGGGAAACTATATGAAGAGATTTTTAAAAGAAATGATCGGTATCATGGGATTAACGATGTTCGTGTCATCTCAAAGTCCTGTAATTGCGGCAGAGGCATCGTCGGCAAAGTTGTTGTTGGAGACACAAATTTCAAACGTACAGACATATGCAATGCCGACAGAAGAACAGATCACACTTATCGATGGTTGGTGTCAGGATGATGATGGAAACATCACTTATATCAAAGGCGGAGAACTGGTACAAAATCAGGTGCTTGAGATTGATGGAAACTATTATGGCTTTGATGAAAATGGAATTTTGTATGTGAACCAGTCCTTTAATATGTATAAGAGCGATAATGGTGTAGATTACGTGATGGCGTGCTATCGTGCAAAGGAAGATGGAAGTCTTTATGTAAATGAGTGGTATACTAATCAGTTGGGAAACCATTATTATTACGGGCAAAAAGGAGAAGGTTATTCTGGTTTGCACGAGGTAGATGGGAAAACCTATTATTTTAGCTGGGGAGAGGTGTGCACAAATCAGTGTGTTTCGGAAAATGGAAAAAACTATTATTGTGACCCTGAAGGCTCTGTAAGTGACATTTCTGGTGATGGCTGGCATCAAGTGGGAGATTACTACTTCTATATAAAGAAGGGTCAGCATTTATCAAATACAGTAGAAAAAATTGGTAATTCCTATTATGGCTTTGACTACAGCGGCGTTATGTATGCGAATAGAGATTTTTCTATTTGGAATTTTGAAAGCCAAATGAGTTCGGATTATCGCGCGAAGGAAGATGGACGACTCTATGCAAATGAGTGGTATACCGACGAGTGGGAAGTTTTTTATTATTACGGAGAGGATGGAAAAGCGTACTCAGGCTTACATCAGATAGATGGAATACAATATTGTTTTTCCGAATATTGCCGAAGATATCAAGACCAAAGTGTTACCATAGATGGAAAGAGCTATTATTGTAAGCCAGATGGAAGTGCGATAGAACTTCAAAACAATGATTGGACCAAGATAGATGACCAAAATCTGTATGTCAAGGATGGTCAGGTTTTAATCAATTGCGTGGAAAAAATTGGAGATTCCTATTATGGCTTCGATGAGAAAGGCTTTTTGATTGTCAATAGAAGATTTGGAATTTGGAATGAGAAAAACGAAATATCCGACGAGTATCGTGCAAAAGAAGATGGACATCTCTATAGAAATGAGTGGTATGTTGAGGAAGATAGGACTTATTATTACGGAGAGGATGGAAAAGCGTACTCAGGCTTGCAGGAGGTAGATGGAATCTGCTACTATTTCTATCCAAGTGGTTGGAGATATCAAAACAAAATCGTTACTGCAGATGGAAAGGTCTATTATTGCAAACCAGATGGAAGTGCGATAGAACTTCAAAACAATGATTGGACCAAAGTAGATGATCATTTTATGTATGTGAAAGATGGGCAGGCTTTAATCAATTGTGTAGAAAAAATTGGAGATTCCTATTATGGCTTTAACTACATAGGCGTTATGTATGCGAATGAAGATATTATTCTTAGGGATTTCGAAGGCCAAATTAGTTCGTATTATCGTGCGAAGGAAGATGGACGTCTCTATGTAAATGAGTGGTATGTTGACAAGCGAGGGAATAGTCTTTACTATTTTTATTATGGAGACGAAGGAAAGGCAGCTTCAGGCTTAACACAGGTAGATGGAACACTTTATTATTTTTCTGAAAATGGTTGTAGATATCAAAATGAAAAGATTACCATAGATGGAAGGAACTATTATTGTAAGTCGGATGGTGAAGTGATTGAACTTCAGGAGAATGGTTGGATCAAGGAAGGTGAAAATGATAAGTATGTCAAAGATGGTCAGGTTTTAACCGATTGCGTGGAAAAAATCGGAGATTCCTATTATAGCTTTGACTCTACTGGAGTGATGTATCGAAATACAGTATTAACGAGATGGGACGAGGCAGCCCAAAAATATACCTATTATTTCATAAAAGCGGATGGACGTCTTTATGTAAATGAGTGGTATGAGTATGATAAGTATGATAACCATGGCCATGGCATTTGGTATTATTACGGAGATGAAGGAAAGGCGGCTTCTGGTTTAACACAGATAAATGGAACACTTTACTATTTTTCAGAGGATGGCAGACTATATCAAAATCAAACTATTGCTGTAGATGGAAAGATTTATTATTGCAATCTGGATGGAATCGCAGTAGAGTTGCAAAATAATAGATGGACAAAAGTAGATGGAAAATATCGCTATGTCAAGGATGGTCAGGCTCTAACCAATTGCGTTGAAAAAATAGGCGATTTCTATTATGGATTTGATAGCGATGGATATATGTTTGCGGATGAACAGTTTAATCTGTTAGATTCAGAGAGTGGAAACACCTGCTATTACCGGGCACATGAGGATGGCCACCTCTATAGAAATGAATGGTACATGAACTATAAAGGTTTATGGTATTATTTCGGAAACGATGCAAAGATGTATTTCGGACTAAGAGAGGTAAATGGAATTCTCTACTATTTTGGTAGCAGAATGTATCAAGATGAAAGTGTTACTGTAGATGGCAAAAATTATTATTGCAAATCCAGTGGAGAGGCAGTAGAGCTTTCGAAAAATGGCTGGAACTTGGTAGACGGAAACTATCTGTATGTAAAAGATGGTCAGGTTTTAACCGATTGCGTGGAGAAAATCGGGGATGCCTATTATTATTTTGATTATTCAGGAGTTATGCTTTCCGATACAACTTTCGGACTTCCGAATACAGAAGGAGAATATCGAGTACATGCGGATGGAAGTCTGTATATTTCTCAGTGGTATCAGATAAATGGTTACTGGGAATATTATGATGAGACTGGTCTTAGGAAAACAGGTTGGCTTTCTCTAGGCAATACTTGGTATTATTTAAATGAATATGGTTGGATGGTGACTGGCTGGCAGATTGTGGATGGCACCTGGTATTTCTTTGATGGAAGCGGAGCAATGGTAGTTGGCTGGGTAAATCTAAATGGTACTTGGTACTATTTGTCAGGAAGTGGAGCAATGGTGACAGGTTGGTTAGATCTAAATGGCACCTGGTACTATATGGGAGCCGATGGCGCGATGCTAACTGGAACACAAGTAATTGGTGGTACTACTTATATTTTTAATCAAGATGGCGCTTGGGTAGCGAATTGATAATTGTGTTAACAAATTGATATGATTTTATTTAATCCAATTTAAAAACATGGAAGAGAGCTGTGCGAAAGTGCAGCTCTTTTTTCTTTGCAGGTTACTAGAATTACAAACGCTTCAGAAATGTTAATTATGTTAAAACTTTTATTTTACTTGACATAAAAACAATGAAGGAATAGAATGGTTTTCGAAAAATAAAAAAGGAGAAGGCTATGTTTAGAAAAAAAATTTTTGGTGTTGTAATTCCCATAATTATTGGGATGTGTATAAGTGTAATACCTTATCAAGAAAATATGGCAGGTGAAACTTCAAACAAAAGCGTGAGTGTTCAATCGTCGGGAGAACCTAGTGGAGATGCACAGGTAATATCAGAAGAAACAGAAGATATAGATGAGATTGAATTGTATGCAGTTGGGGAAAAAGATATTAGCCAGACCGAATTTATCAAGTCACTTTTAT
>UMII01081985.1_pt1 | contig 17262 bp, 9 predicted proteins | sample 1965731 | NCBI WGS metagenome assembly UMII01 (sample SAMEA4836118, study PRJEB28245) | human gut metagenome | biome: gut microbiome; material: fecal sample | place: Denmark | collected 2008
AAAAACACCTGACATTTCCATTCCTTACACCTGCCGGGAAACCAACGGTAATTTTTTATTTTTTAAAGGAAGCTCTCTTTCTCAGCTTCGGATCCAGAATTTTTTTACGGATACGCAGATGGTTCGGTGTTACTTCCAGAAGTTCATCAGTATCGATGAAGTCCAGGGCTTCTTCCAGGCTTAAGATCTTAGGCGGTGTCAGTTTCAGAGCATCGTCAGATCCGGAAGCACGGGTGTTGGTCAGATGTTTGCTCTTGCAGACATTCAGCTCGATGTCCTCTGCCTTACCGTTCTGTCCGATGACCATACCGGAGTAAACTTTTTCACCAGGTCCGATGAACAGGGTACCACGCTCCTGAGCACTGAACAGACCGTAAGTTACGGACTCGCCATCCTCGAATGCGATCAGAGAACCCTGTTTGCGGTACTGGATATCTCCTTTATAAGGTGCATAACCGTCAAACATGGTATTCATAATACCATTACCCTTTGTATCGGTCATAAATTCGCCACGGTAACCGATCAGCCCACGGGAAGGAATACAGAACTCCAGTCTTGTGTAACCGCTGCTGGCAACGCTCATGCCCTGCAGTTCACCCTTTCTCAGAGACAGCTTCTGGATAACGGTACCGGAGAATTCTTCCGGAACATCCACATAAACCAGCTCCATTGGCTCTAATTTCTTGCCACGTTCATCTGTTTTATACAGAACTTCTGCCTTGCTTACGGCAAATTCATAACCTTCACGACGCATGTTCTCGATCAGTACGGAAAGATGAAGCTCACCACGGCCGGAAACCTTGAAGGATTCAGTTGTCTCGGTTTCCTCGACACGCAGGCTGACGTCTGTGTTCAATTCCTTGAACAGACGGTCGCGCAGGTGGCGGGAAGTGATAAATTTACCGTCTCTTCCGGCGAGCGGACTGTCGTTTACGATGAAATGCATGGCAATCGTCGGCTCGGAGATCTTCTGGAACGGAATTGCTTCCACATGATCCGGCGAGCAGAGTGTGTCACCGATGTGCAGATCAGCGATACCGGAGATCGCTACGATGGAGCCGATCGTTGCTTCGTTTACTTCTACTTTATTCAGACCGTCAAACTCATACAGTTTGCTGATCTTTACTTTTTTCTGTTTGTCCGGATCGTGATGGTTGACAAGAACGCAGTCCTGGTTGACACGGATGGTTCCGTTATCTACTTTACCGACACCGATACGTCCAACGTATTCATTGTAGTCGATGGTACTGATCAGAACCTGAGTTCCGGCAGTTTCATCACCCTGCGGAGCAGGAATATAATTTAAGATCGTCTCGAACAGCGGAACCATGTCTTTTGGCTCGTCATCCAGACTTAAAGTTGCATAACCGCCTTTTGCAGAAGCATAAACAAACGGGCAGTCAAGCTGTTCGTCGGAAGCATCCAGATCCATAAAAAGTTCCAGGATCTCATCGATGACTTCATCCGGTCTTGCTTCCGGACGGTCGATTTTGTTGATACAGACAATAACAGGCAGATCCAGATCCAGTGCCTTACGCAGAACGAATTTTGTCTGAGGCATGGCACCCTCGAAAGCATCTACCACGAGGATAACGCCGTTTACCATTTTCAGTACACGTTCCACCTCACCGCCGAAGTCTGCATGTCCCGGAGTATCAATGATATTGATTTTTGTGTTCTTGTAAAATACGGCGGTATTTTTGGATAAAATGGTGATACCGCGTTCACGTTCAATATCGTTGCTGTCCATAACACGTTCGGCTACTTCCTGATTTGCTCTGAACACACCGCTCTGCTTGAGCAGCTCATCTACTAATGTAGTCTTGCCGTGGTCAACGTGTGCGATAATGGCAATGTTGCGTACATCTTCTCTAATCATAAATAATACACTCTTCCTTTTGTATATGTTGTTTTTCGTTTTTCGCATCTAAACCACTACAGAGTTTATCACATTTTTCCCAGATTACAAGGGATTTAAAAAAATTTTGAAGAAAAATCGGAAAACAGACATATTGAAACCATCCGCAGAATATATAAAACTATGCGGTGTTGCAGATGAAGACACCGGAAAATACAAAAAGAGCTTCATAGGGAAGGGAGAACTGTTATTTATGGCAGATAAGATTATTGAAAACAATCAGGTAACGATCATAGGAGAGGTTGCATCACCATTTGTATTCAGTCATGAAGTATTCGGGGAAGGTTTTTATATGGCTGACATACTGGTCAAGAGACTGAGCGACTGTTCTGACTGCATTCCGGTTATGATATCGGAACGCCTGATTGACGTAAGCAAAGATTATCGAGGAGAATATGTCCAGATCAACGGTCAGTTCCGTTCATACAACCGGCATGAAGAAAAGAGAAACCGTCTGGTACTTTCTGTATTTGCAAGAGAAGTCAGCTTTGTGGAAGAAGAGACCGATAAAGCAAAGACAAATCAGATTTTTCTGGATGGCTATATATGCAAAGCACCGGTTTACCGGAAAACACCTCTTGGAAGAGAGATTGCAGATATGCTGATCGCAGTGAACCGGCCGTATGGAAAATCGGACTATATCCCATGCATCTGCTGGGGCAGAAATGCCAGATTTGCGGCGGGATTTGAAGTCGGTGGCCATGTACAGATCTGGGGACGTATCCAGAGCCGTGAATATGTGAAAAAATTAGAAGGAGAGGAAGCACAGAAAAGAGTGGCGTATGAAGTGTCTGTCAGTAAATTAGAGTATATCTGAGAAGCAGAGATTTGCAAAGATCTGATATTCTTGCTTTTTTTGAAAAAATGGTGTATAACTGTTCAAAGATATGTGAAACATTCTTGAATTTTTAACGAGGTGCATAATGGATAAAGGTTCTATACATATTTACTGTGGCGAGGGAAAGGGGAAAACCACCGCAGCGATCGGACAGGGGATACAGGAAGCAAGTCAGGGGAGAAGCGTTATCATTATACAGTTCATGAAGGAAAGAAATGCAGAAGCAATTGGTTTTGTGCAGCGTCTGGAGCCGGAGATTAAACTGTTCCGTTTTCAGAAGGCAGAAGAGGCATTTGAAGATCTTCCGGATGCCGAAAAAGCAGAAGAGATCAAAAATCTCAAAAATGCACTCAATTTTGCAAGAAAAGTACTGGTCACGGAAGAGTGTGATGTGCTGATTCTGGATGAAGTTCTGGGACTTGTGGAAGCAGGGGTGATCGAAGCAGAAGAACTGCGTGCCCTGTTTGAGGCAAAGGGAGAATATACCAGTCTGATCCTGACCGGGATCTATCCGGCGAAAGAAATCTGGCAGTATGCAGACGAAGTGACGGAGATGGTCACAGCATATAAAGCGGACAGTAGCGGACAGTAGTGGAATCTTCTACGCTGAGATAAAAAAGTCAACCCGGCAGTTGACAATATATTTTGACAATGATAAGATTATAAACAAATCAGTGTCTGCACGGAGAAGTACGTGCGTACCGGTTTGAGTATCAAAGGGGGCAAATATCTGTTGACCCCGATATCATGTATAAGTTTGATAGAGGTTGCGTGTTTCAAGAGTAAGTCATCCGATGTATTCAGGTACAGGCGAAGGTGGCCAAAAGGGGAAAACGCCGAAAGCTGGATTGCACCTGAAGCTTGCAGCTTGGGCATGGAGCTAAGAACTCTATGACTGTCATCGAATGACGATGGGGCGCTATCTGAAAGAATACAGTTTTTATCATTTGTTTATTCTTTGGGACAGACCTGATCGTTCGGGTCTGTCCTTTTTATGATACAGAAGCTGTTCTGTTCAAGTCAGATGCACCTGGGATCTGTCATATGGTTCCGGCAGGCTTTACTGACATTTACCCGACAGGATCGCTGTGCATTCTACAGTACAAGTATCAGTTTTATAGCGTTTCAGCCAGTTCAGATTAGGAGGAAAAACTATGGCTATTTTTACAGGAGCAGGTGTGGCAATTGTAACACCGATGCATGAAAACGGAGACGTAAACTACGAAAAATTAAGTGAGATTCTGGAAGAGCAGATCGCAGGCGGCACAGATGCCATCATCATCTGTGGAACAACCGGAGAATCATCCACACTGACACATGAGGAACATCTGGATGTGATCCGCTATACCGTTGAAAAAGTGGCAAAGAGAATCCCGGTTATCGCCGGAACCGGTTCTAATTGTACAGCAACTGCCATCTACCTTTCCCAGGAGGCAGAGAAGGCAGGAGCAGATGCCCTTCTTCTGGTAACACCGTATTATAATAAAGCAACACAGAACGGACTGATCGCACACTATACAGCAATCGCAGAGTCTGTAAAACTGCCGATTGTTCTCTATAACGTACCGAGCAGAACCGGCTGCAACATCCAGCCGCAGACAGCCGTATATCTTGCAAAAAATGTAGAAAATATTGTGGCGATCAAAGAAGCAAGCGGAGATATTTCACAGGTTGCAACTCTGATGCAGATGGCAGACGGATGCATTGATCTGTATTCCGGAAACGATGACCAGATCGTGCCGATGATGTCTCTTGGAGCAAAAGGTGTGATCTCTGTACTTTCCAATGTAGCACCAAAAGAAACACATGACATTGTTGCTCTTTATAATGAAGGAAAAGTAAAAGAAAGCTGTGATCTGCAGCTGAAGGCACTGCCTTTGATCCATGCACTGTTCAGCGAAGTAAATCCGATCCCGGTCAAAAAAGCTCTCAATCTGATGGGAAAAGAGGTCGGACCGCTTCGCGGACCGCTCTCCGAGATGGAAGAGGAACATGCAGCAAAACTGGCAGAAGAGATGAAAAAGTTCGGCATCAAACTGGCAGAATAATGGATAATGCCAGAGTTACTATGTAACGGAGCGATTCGTAGGCATTATTCTTACATGAATGTAAAGCGAGGAAAAAGCAATGGTAAAAATCATTATGCATGGCTGCTGCGGACACATGGGTCAGGTGATCTCACAGATCGTAAAAGAGGATGCAGATGCACAGATCGTAGCAGGCATTGATCCGTTTGATAACGGAAAAATGGAATACCCGGTATACAAAAGCCTGGAGGACTGCAAAGAAGAAGCAGATGTTGTAATCGATTTCGCATCTGCAAAAGCAGAGGACGCACTGCTTGATTACTGCGGAGCACACAAACTTCCGGTTGTAGTCTGCACAACAGGACTTTCAGAAGAACAGCTTCAGAAAGTGGCAGAGACAGCAAAAAAGACTGCCGTCCTGAAATCTGCAAATATGTCACTTGGTATCAACACCCTGCTGAACCTGTTAAAGAGTGCTGCAAAAGTACTGGCAGAAGCAGGATTTGATATGGAAATCGTAGAAAAGCATCACAAACACAAACTGGATGCACCGAGCGGCACGGCTCTGGCACTGGCAGACAGTATGAATGAGGCACTGGGGAATGCCTATCATTATACTTACGACAGAAGCGACCGAAGAGAAGAGCGTGATCCGAAAGAGATCGGTATTTCCGCAGTTCGCGGCGGTAATATCGTAGGTGAGCATGAAGTGATCTTTGCCGGAACAGACGAAGTGATCGAGTTTAAGCATACTGCATATTCCAAGGCGGTTTTCGGAAAAGGTGCCGTACAGGCAGCCAAATTCCTGGCAGGCAGAGAGCCTGGACTGTATGATATGCAGGATGTGATCGCAGCGAACGCATAAAGAAACAGAAAACCAGAATGTCGTTTTATCATCTTTTGGATGGTGAAACGACATTTTTCGCAAAAGCTTAAGGGGATAAAACAATCGTAAAAAGAATGGAGGAAATTTTATGTACAGACGATTTCTGACGGCAGGAGTAGCCGCAATGCTTGCAACCGCACTTTTGTTATCCGGATGCAGCAAAAAAACGCAGACCGATACCGCAAAACAGACCGAGACGCAAACGGTAACAGAGAGCAGCACGGAAAGTGAAAGTTCCTCTGAAACGGCAAAAGAGACACAGGCGAAGGGCAGCACAAAAGAAACAGCCAAAAAGAAAGCAGAAAGTGAGACTGAAAAAGAGAAAGAAAGTACATCAGAGAAAAACAGGGAAACACAGACTGACAAGGAGAGTGCCGGATCGGAAAAAGAGACAAAACAGAGCACCGGAAGCAGCGAAACAGTGAACTCTTCGGAGGTACATACCGTGATCGGGACGCTGGAAGAGCTGAGCATGGATCGGGTAGTGCTGCTTTCCGATAATGGAAATGAGCTTGCGTTTTCCACGGATGATGTAAAAATCGATCTGCCGTCCGGTATCCGGATCGGCAATCTGGTTTCTGTAGATTACACCGGAAAGATCACGCAGAAAGGTAGCGAAAAGGCAACTGCTGTGCGTATTGCGGGATCGGCTGATGTTTTTAAGAGCGATGCAGAAACAGAAACGAAGGCGGATGTATCAAAAAAGCAGACGGTAAAAGGAACACTGGAAAAGATTTCCATGACCGGCATGACGATTAAAACTTCTGATGGAAAGGAACTGAAGTTCCGGATTGTACAGGTTCCGCTGTATTTAGAAAAAGGTCTTACAAAAGGGATGTCTGTGAAGATCACTTATCGCGGAGAACTGCAAAGCGAGGACTCCGATCAGGAAAGTGTGGAAGTGGTCAGGATCCAGAATGCAGACTGAGGAAAATCGCTGGAAGAAGTGCAGAAAACATGCATTCATTCCGGAATCTGAGAAAGCAGATATGAAATCTGAGTTATAAAAACTTTAGAATTGTTTAGAGTTAAACTATTTTTATGTACAGTCAAGTATGCTATGATAATGCAAAGATATCAGGATTATGTGAGTGCAGAGCATGGAATGATCCGCAGAGTATCAAAGTTAATGGCTTTTGACATCAATATCATGCCAGAGGAGGAATCAGGATGGGCGTACAGATTGTATATACAAGCCGCACCGGCAATACGGAGAAACTGGCAGAAGCAGTTTTTGCGGCAGTGCCGGTAAAAGAAAAAAATGTAAAACGAATCGAGGAGAGAACAGAACGGGATGACGGAGAGATGTATCTGGTTGGGTTCTGGACGGATCGCGGGACAGCAAGTTCGGAGATCTTGGATCTGCTTGGAAACCTCCACGGGAAAAAGGTTGCACTGTTTGGAACCTGCGGCATGGGGAATGTGCCGGAATATTATGACCGGATTTTAAACGGAGTTGCAGCATTTATCCCGGAGGATTGTGAATATCTGGGCGGATTTTTATGTCAGGGCAAGATGCCGATCCAGGTTCGCAAACGCTATGAGGCGATGCAGAACACTTCCAATACACAGCAGGTGGAGATGCTGCTTCACAACTTTGACGAGGCACTTCTTCATCCGGACCGTCAGGATCTGAAAGCGGTGGCAGATTTTGTGAAAGGATTGTTCTGAAAAAAGATGGGAAAATCAAAAGAAGTAAAGACAAATGCCATGCGTATCCTTGAGAGGAACAAGATTCCGTATAAAGAGTATACGTATGAGTGTGATGAATTTGTGGATGCCCTGAAAGTGGCAGACACACTCGGACAGCCATATGAGCTGCTTTATAAGACACTGGTCACGATTGGAAACAGCAGAAATTATTTTGTGTTTGTGATACCGATCGCCGAGGAGCTGGATATGAAAAAGGCAGCCAAATCAGTCGGCGAAAAATCCGTTTCCATGATCCATGTCAAAGATATCAATCAGGTCACCGGTTATATCCGCGGAGGCTGTACGGCAATCGGCATGAAAAAGCAGTATGTGACGAGAATTGATGAAAGTGCACAGAAACTGGAGAAGATGATCGTCAGCGGAGGCCGCCTCGGCGTACAGATTGAGCTGAAACCGGAAGATCTGAAAAAGGCAAGCAGGGGAGAGTTTGCCGATATTATTTTCAAACAGCCGGAATAAGTACGGACAATCAGCAGGGATTTCATTCCCATCGGATACCGCTTCCGGCGGATTGCAGAGTTAAACAGCATCTGAGGTAAGAGGCAGATGAAAGAGAAGGAGAAGAAAATGGAAAAGAAAAAAAAGAAATGGCTTTCGCTGTTTCTTGCCGTGATCCTGGCATTTACCGGTCTGCCGGTATCACTGATGGCAGCAGGAAATGCAAAAAGCCAGACACAGGAAACAACGAAGATCCTGCCGAGCCAGACATCGGGAGAGATCAACTGTTTTTCCTACGAATCATTCAGCGGAAAGAGCTGGACGTACAATGATGACGAGGCATATATAGACCTCGGATCATCGAATGAGAAGGCAGAAGAATGCTTTTACAGGGTAACGTTTACGGGAAATGCCATCGAAGTTTTTGCAAACAAGAGTCACAACCACGGAAAAGTGAAATACCGTGTGGATGATGGGGCAGAGACACTGGTGGATCTTTATGAGAGCAGCCGTACCACGCCGCAGTCTGTATATAAAGCAGAAAACCTTACGGAAGGTGAACATACGCTCTATGCAGTTACGCAGAAGGAACGCAGTGGCAGTGCGGTAGTCAATCAGGTGGCTTATGTACAGGTCACACACAGCCCGTACATTGCAAAAGATTTTAAACTGGAAGATCAGGGGATTTCCTTAAGTGTCGGACAGAGTTATGCAATCTCTTACAGCTATACACCGTCTTATGCGACACTGAACGATATGTCCTATACAACTTCTGATGAAAATATTGCTTCTGTCAGTGCACAGGGAACGGTTACTGCAAAGAAAAGCGGAACGGCAGTGATCACGGCATCCAGCCAGAAGGCAGGGATTTCCAGAACAATGGAAGTGGAAGTGCGAGAGCAGGGAAGTGTACTTGGCGGCACCGTTACCGATCATAACACGCAGTACACGCAGAAACGTTTCGCGGAAGTTTCGGTAAAGAAAAACCGCAGTGAGACGCTGACTGCCTGGAAGAATGACCGTGCAGTCAGTGAACTGGTCTTAAGTGCGATCGGTGGTGATTTCACAAATGTGACAGTTCAGGCATCTGACCTGACGGACGGCAAAAAGAAGATCGCAGCCGAAAATGTGACGGCAACGTTTATTCGTTCTACAAAAGCTTATGTTTATGGATATATATATGGAAATGATGTTCCGGCGGCAACAGAAGAAAACCGTGCGGAAGCATCGGATATTCTCTGGCAGAGTACGCCGATCGACATAAAAGCAGATACACTCCAGCCAGTCTGGGTTGAGTTTGCGATTCCAAAGACAGCAAAATCCGGCACTTACAAAACACAGCTGACCGTAACAGCAGATCAGCTCGATAAGCCGCTGGTGTTTGAGTATGAAGTGCGTGTGCAGAATGCAGAACTTCCGGACAACTACAGAGATACCTTTGATATTGAACTGTGGCAGTATCCGTATACGAGTGCAGAATATTATAACGTAGAGCCGTTTTCCGATGAGCATCTGGAGATCATGAAGTCCTCCATGGAGCTCTATAAAAAAGCAGGCGGACATGCGATCACTGCTTCGATCATCGAAGATGCCTGGGACGGACAGACATACAGTGCAAATGATGTACATTATCCATCTATGATCAAATGGATCAAGAACGGAGATAGCTTTACATATGATTATACCGATTTTGATAAGTGGGTAAGCTTCAACAAATCCCTTGGAATCGGGGATAAGATCGTGCTTTACAGCGTGGCACCGTGGCACAATTCTTTCACTTATTGGGAGAACGGCAAGCTGGTAAAAGAAGGATTTTCTGTGGGAAGCACACGTTATACCACACTCTGGACGGACTTCCTTACCGATCTTGCCGCACACCTGACTGAAAAAGGCTGGTTTGATGACAGTTACATCGGCATTGATGAGCGTGGATTTTCCGGCACCGCTTTTGACCTGATCGAGTCTGTGAAAAACAAGGATGGGAAATGTTTAAAAACAGCAGGTGCGATGGACAGCTTTGTGGAAAAGAAAGACCTCGCCATGCGAGTGACAGACCTGAATGTCGGAGATACGGCGGCAGCCGCACATCCGGCAGATTTTGAACAGCTGGTAAAAGACCGGGAAGCAAAAGGACTTCGCACCACTTTATATTCCTGTACCGGTCACAGACCGGGCAACTTCTCCTTAAGTGCACCGGTGGAAAGTTACTGGTCGATCGTAAATGCAGGCAAATCCGGCACGGCAGGATTTCTTCGCTGGGCGTATGATGCCTGGGTAGAAGATCCGCTCAATGATACCACACACAGCAAATTTGAACCGGGAGATTGTTTCCTGATCTATCCGGACGAAAAAACAGCACAGAATCCGATCAGCAGAAGCTCGGTAAGACTGGAGCGTATGGCAGAGGGCGTGCGTGATGTCAACAAGCTTGCTGTGATCAAAAAAGAAGCACCACAGCTGGCAGATCAGATTCAAAAACTTTATGCCGGTATTTCAACAATCGCACAGGGCGGACATCCGGCCTTTCTGACCGATGCACAGATTGCGACGCTGTCTGCGGAGATGGATACATTCCAGGCGGGCATTGCCAGTCTGACAGATCAGTATATCAAGCTGACGGGAAGAACGGAAGAGAGCGAAACGGAGATGGAGAGCGAAACAAAGAAGGAGACCGAAAGCGAAACAAAACCGACGGAATCGGAAACAGCCGCAACAGAAAAACCAGATCCGAAGCCGCAGCCGGATACAAAGGAGACAAAGCCGTCAGAGAGTGAGACAAAACAGCAAATGCCGTCCACAGAGATACCGGCAAAAGCAAAACCGGCGAAGGTAAAAGGTCTTTCCGTCAAGGCAGTTTCGAAAGGGAAACTGGTTCTGAAATGGAAAAAAGTCAGAAACGCAGATGGCTATGTAGTTTATCGTGCCGATAAGAAAAAAGGCAAGTATAAGAAAGTCAAAGTCTTAAACGGAGCCAGAAAGATAAGCTTCACCAATAAAAAACTGAAAAAGAAGAAGACGTACTACTATAAAGTATGTGCTTACCGCAAAGTGGGCAAAAAGAAAGTTTATGGCAGTTATTCTGCGGTGAAGAGCAGAAAAGTAAAATAAACGAATACAAAAAAAACAGGAATTATGTTTAGTGAATCAGGATATGCTCCCTTCTGGGCAGACAGGTGAAATAATAAAAAACTTGTCACTCAGGAGGGAGCATATTTTATCTCAGTCGGAGATTGTACTCCCACTGAGAAAGACTTGTTATTACTCATCACTTGCAGAAGTGGGAGTCTTCTCGACTGAGATAAAATACAAATGTTTACTGTAAAAATACATAAAGTGACCGAGATTGAAAAAAATGACGGAATTTGTACGAGATGCTGAAAAAAGGAAAAAAGTTACATTTAGGATCAAATGTAACGTTGTATGTGCAAAAAAGATATGCTATTATATATCTAAGCCTCAGAATAGTTGTAAAAATGCACAAAAAACAGAGAAAAAAGTGTGCGAAATTAACGAAAAATTAAAAACCACTTGACTTCTAGTACACTTGAAGTGATAAAATAATGATAAAAGTAAACATTTTACTATATGTAAAACTGTCAAACTCATTCAAAAAGGAGGAAAAGGGATATGAAACAAAAAAAACTGTTGTCTGTTTTACTCGCAGGAGCGATGGTCGTAAGCGGCGGCAGCATTTCCGGTCTGGAGGGGATTATACCGGAAGTAGTCGCAGCAGCATCTTCTACCGAATGGAACGGACAGCCGGGGGTATTTCAGGTGAACCGCGAGGCGGCAAGATCGACCTTTTACAGCTTTGATACAGCAGAAAAGGCAAAAGCGAAAGACCGGACGAAATCTTCATTTTACCAGCTTTTAAATGGAGATGACTGGAAATTCAGCTGGGCAGTCAAACCGGCAGACCGTATCGGTGCAAAAGATGCCAATTTTAACCAGAAAGATTACGATGACAGCAGCTGGGATAACATTACCGTTCCAAAGAGCTGGCAGACCTATGTAAATAAAGACGGTTCCTGGAAATACGATCCGGTGATCTATTCCAACCAGAACTATCCGTGGATGAATGCAGAAGGAAAAGCTTATAACAAGTACAAAGTAGGAGATGCCCCGACAGAGTGCAACCCGGTCGGAACATACCGCAAGACCTTTACAATCGATTCAAGCTGGAAAGACCGCAACGTTTTTATCAACTTCGAAGGTGTTGGTTCTGCCATGTATCTGTGGGTAAACGGCAAATACATCGGATATGCAGAAGACAGTTTTACAAGAGATGAATTTAATATTACCGATGCACTTGACTTTTCAGAAGGAAACGAGAACGTGATTACCGTAGAGGTTTACCGCTGGTCCGACGGAAGCTACATCGAGAACCAGGATATGGTAAGACTTTCCGGTATCTTCCGTGATGTCTACCTGACATCCAAAGATGACGTGGAAATCCGTGATTATACGGTAGTTACCGATCTGGATGACACTTACACAGATGCAGACCTGAATGTCGATGTGGATGTACGCAATCTTTCCGCAGAGGATGTGAGCGGATGGAGTGTAGAAGGAAACCTCTACGACAGCGAAGGCAAGCTGGTGACAACCACACCGCTCACCGGAACAGTTACTTCCTTTGACAGCGAGACAAAAGAAGCAAAAGTAAGCCTGACACAGCACATCACCGATCCGGAAAAATGGAGTGCAGAGAAACCGAACCTCTACAACCTGGTTCTGGAACTGAAAAAAGACGGTGTGACAAAAGAAGCGACACAGACCGATGTCGGCTTCCGTGAAGTGGAGATCACCGATGCCAATACCGATGATGCAAGACTTCGTGTAAACGGTCAGGTCATTACGATCGCCGGTGTGAACCGTCATGAGAACGATCCGCAGGATGGATGGTATCTGACGGAAGAAGACATGAGAAAAGACATTGAGCTGATGAAAGAGCTGAATATCAATGCCGTTCGTACTTCTCATTATCCGAATGATCCGACTTTCTACAAACTCTGTGACGAGTATGGTATCTATGTGATGGATGAGGCAAACGTAGAGTCTCACAACGGACGAAGCCAGTACAAAGTTCCGGGAAGTCTGCCGGGTTATGTTGAGGCGGCAGAAGACCGTGCCATCAATATGCTGGAGCGTGACAAAAACTATCCATGTGTTATCATGTGGTCACCTGGAAATGAGACGGGAGCCGGTGATTCCCTTCAGGCAGAAATTGATTATTTCCAGAATAACGACGACACCAGAGTCGTTCACTATCAGGGCTGGAATGATAATGCAGGCGTAGATGTATGGTCCAACATGTATCCGAACATTGGAAAACAGGTTAAAAATTCAAAGAAACCATATCTGATGTGTGAATACCTGCATGCAATGGGCAACAGCTGCGGCGGTATGAAAGAATACTGGGAAGAAATCCGTGCCAACGGCATCCTGCAGGGTGGATTTATCTGGGATTTCGTAGATCAGAGCTATAATACACCGATTCTGGATTCTGACGGAAACTGGGATGGAAAGAGCACTTACTGGGGCTATGACGGAGACTGGAACCACGGAACTTATACCGATGCGGACGGAAACACCAAGAGCTATTCTTCCTGGAAATCTGGAAACACGGACTTCTGTGTCAACGGTATCGTATCTCCGGACCGTACGCTCCAGCCAGAAGCTTATGAAGTAAAGCGTATTTATCAGGCACTGCAGATGCAGCTCAAGAATCAGGCTTCCAAGACTGTTACGATCAGCAACGAATGGATCGATACCAATGCAAACGAATATACCATGAAATGGGAAGTTATGAAGAACGGAACTTCCGTAGAAAACGGAACGATGGATGTGGATATCCCGGCAGGTGAAAGCAAAGATGTTGTGATCCCGTTCACCACACCGACCGATGCGGCAGCAGGCGATGAATATTTCCTGAATATTTCATTCGTAACAAAGAGTGACGATCAGTTCACCTGGGCAGACAAAGATTTTGCAGTGGCAGAAGCACAGTTTGAACTGGATTTCGCAGGAACCGATGCAGCAGTAGAGGCAGTGGATACCTCCAAACTGGAAGATATCAAGACGTTTGAAGAGACAGATGATGACGTAAAAGTAGCAGGTGACAACTGGACCGTTTCCTTTGACAAGAAAACCGGTGAGATGACTTCTTATCAGTCAAACGGAAAAGAAATGATTGCAGAAGGCATTGAGCCGAACTACTGGAGAGCTTCTACGGATAATGATAAAAAAGAATCCGTGGATGCAAAATGGAAAACAGCAAATGAGAACGTTCAGATCGATGAAGTGAGCGTTAATAAAGAAAACAAAGTGGTTTATGTTTCCGTAGCACGTACACTGAAAAACTGTGCGGATTCCAAAGACCGCATCACTTATGCAATCTATGCAAACGGTGAGATCGTTGTAAAAGCAACCATGGCTCCGAACTCCAACATGAGCAACCTTCAGAGAGTCGGCACACGCCTGCAGCTGGCAGCCGGACTGGACAACCTGACCTGGTATGGCCGCGGCGAGTCGGACAGCTACAGCGACAGAAAGACCGGATACGATGTCGGTGTATGGAACAGCACCGTAGATGAACAGTTTACCAATTATGTTTACGCTCAGGAAACCGGAAACAAGACCGATGTCAGATGGATGGCAGTAACCGATGCAGACGGTGACGGACTGCTGGTTGACGCACAGGATCACCTGCTGGAGATGAGTGCACTGAACTGCACACAGGAAGCACTGGAAGCAGCCGGACATCCGTATCAGATCGAACGCACAGATAATACGGTTCTGACGATTGACTATGCACAGATGGGTCTTGGAACTGCAAGCTGCGGACAGGCAACTCTGTCTCAGTATCTGCTCGGAACAGGTAAGACATACAGCTATACTTACCGCCTCAAACCGATCAGCAAATCCACAAGCGAAGAACTGATGACAGAGAGCAAGAAGAATTATGCAGATGAAACAGCACTGCTGAACGGCATCAAGATCGGTGACCAGGAACTGGATGGATTTGATAATGACATCACATCTTACAGTGTAAACGTTTCTTCCCTGTCCGGAACAGTTCCGGAGATCACAGCGGAAGCAGTATCCGAAGATGTAAAAGTTGAGGTCACAAAACCGGAAAGTCTTCCGGGCACAGCAACCGTAAAAGCAACCGCAAAGAGCGGATTTAGCAGAACTTACACGATCGAGATCAAGAATGATACTTCCATTCAGCTCTCAGATCTTGGATACGATACTGCAAGAAGTACATCCGGATACAACGGAATCCATGTAAACGAGGACAATGCAGGTACAGAACTTGACCTCTATGTGGAAGGCAAACGTACAAAATTTGAAAAAGGATTTGGTGTCAATGCCGATTCCGCACTGTATTTCGATGTTTCCAAACTGAATGCAACACGCCTTCAGGGTTATGTCGGAATCGATGCTCATAAAGCAAAAACACAGGATGGAGCGTATCCGATCATCAAACTGGACGGCAAAGAAGTATGGAAAGGCGAGCTGATGAAACATGGTCAGAACGCACAGTACTTCGATATCGAGATCCCGGCAGGAACAAAGGAAATCTGCCTGTATGCAGACAAAAATGTCAAAGACGGACACGATATGGTGAGCTGGTGCGATACCAAGGTTCAGTTAAGCACAGAAGAACTGACGACAGCATCCCTGACCTTAAAAGAAGATGCAGCAGTCAGAATGGATCGTTCTGCAAATATTCTTTATAATGTTCCGGCAGGCATGACAAAAGCACAGCTCTTTGAAATGTTTGAGCTTGGCGAGGGTGAAACCTTATCAATGGAAGATCCGTATAACGCATCCTTTGACGAGGATGGAGCACCGGTAGCAACCGGATATCTCGTAAAACTTCGCAAAGACGGTACGGTAGCAGATACCGTAACCATGGCAGTAAACGGTGATGTGGACGGAAGTGCAAACGGAACACTGGATATCGCTGATATCAATATGCTCCGTGAAGTACTGGCAGGCAATGCAACATTCGATGCAGTCAATACTTATGCAGCCGATGTAAACGGTGACGGAAAAGTAGATCTTGCCGATCTGGCAGCACTGAAAGTACTGGCAGGAATCGGAACAGACATCGACGGTGCAAAAGAAGCAGCAACCGTAAAATTAACGGCAAAAGATAACACAGCACAGGAAAACGGAACTGTAGAAGTGACAGGAAGCATTTCCCAGACATCCGAGAGCAGCAGTTCTGCAATGATGGCAGGAAGCTTCACACTGAAATACGACACAGTAGCTTATAAATTTAACAGCATCGCACTGGCAGACGGTGTGGAAGGAAATATTTCCGTAAAAGAAACAGCAGACGGTGTGCAGGTAGTTTACGATCTGACAAAAGCAGTTGCAGCACAGGCAGATCTGTTCAAAGCAAGCTTCAACCTGAACGAAAATGCAGAAAAGAAAGAGACAAGTTTCTCCATTGAAAATCTGACGATTTCCGGAAAAGATGCACAGATCGATGCTTCCGCAGAAGAAGTAAAAGTAACACCGGCAGGCGGAAAAGATGTAACACCGTCTACTGACCAGAAATATGTATACTTAACCGCAAAAGTAGACGAAGCAAACGGAGTATACGGAACCGATACCGAAAAATCCGATAAATACGGTCTGTTATACATGGACGTGGCAAATTCCTCATCCGGATGGGGCGGATTCCATGTCAACGAGTACGATGGCGGCACAAGTACAAACAAAGGCGAACTGAGCATGAACGTTGACGGTGCACGCAAAGTCTTTGCACAGGGCTTAAGTGCAAATACCGATGCAACTCTGACCTTTGATTTAAGCGGTATCAAAGCAGAACGCTTTGAAGGTTATGTGGGTATCGACTATACAAAATCAACCAAGACAAATCGTGATGGTGCAAACTTTATCTTCTATAAAGACAGTATCAGCGAAGAGAATAAACTGGCAGAGAGCGGTGTGATCCTTCAGCCGGACAATGCAAAACTGATGAACGTTGATCTGACAGGCGTAGAGAAACTGATCATCTACATCGATAAAGTCGGCGGAAAGAATGATGACTGCGTAGACATTGCAGATGCAAAAGTTTATGTAAAAGAAGACGATAACACACCGGATCAGCCATCCAAAGACGAACTGGAAGAAATCAAAAACCAGGCAGTCGCAGCAAAGAACGATGCTGAGACCGCAGCAAAAGCCGCAGAAGCAGCAAAAGCAGATGCAGAAGCAGCAAAGGCAAAAGCAGAAGAAGTAAAAGCAGCCGCAGAAGAAGCAAAGAAAGCCGCAGAAGAAGCAAAGGCAGCAGCCGATGTTGACAAAGCAGCAGCAGAAGCAGCTCAGGCGAAAGCAGAAGTTGCACAGAAAGCAGCAGAAACTGCAGAAGAAGAGGCAAAGAAAGCACAGACCGCTTCCGAAGCAGCCCAGGCAAAAGCAG
>UMII01072862.1_pt1 | contig 17138 bp, 14 predicted proteins | sample 1965731 | NCBI WGS metagenome assembly UMII01 (sample SAMEA4836118, study PRJEB28245) | human gut metagenome | biome: gut microbiome; material: fecal sample | place: Denmark | collected 2008
GGCTTCCTGCCCTATGTGCTGCTTATGACGCGCTGTCCAACGGGTTTGGGCGGTATCCATCCATAAGTTCATCATTTTCCATGATGAAGGAACGTGTCGTATCCTGTCCCCATGCAGTATCGTATTTTTCCATCAGATAATCGCTCAGTTCGGTTCTGTTCTGAATCTTTACCAGGCGGTACGGCTCCTGAAAGGCGACCTTTTCAATGAAGTACAGACTTCCGTCCTCTGCCGGCAGTAATACGCCCACGTGCCCGATGAACAGCGTATTGTCCGTATCCGAAAATCGGTCATGGAGGACAACGGAGATCAGACGGGCAGAGCTGTCTTCAAAGGAAATCCCGCGCTCCGACCAGCCCGCCTGAAGCGCTTTGACCTGATCCGCCACCTCCGTGGTATCTGCGGCAGTTACCGGTGCAAACAATGCGCAGAACTTGGACGTGCTGTCTCCGCAGAGAACGGCGGGATCTGCGGCCAGCGTTTCAAGATCCATAAAGAGGGAGTCCTCGCCCTGCGTTTCCGGCTGATCTACTCCGGCGGTGACGAACTCACCGAACAGACTGAAGGCCGTGATCCGGCAGTTATAGCCGGGGAAGCTGCCGTTCTTCTCCGTCCACAGATCTTGCATCTCATAGGGGTCATATCTGGTCTCGGTGGGAGCGGCGCTCTCAAACCCGCCTGTCAGCCATTCGCTCTTGACGCTGGCATTGAACTGATCCACGCGGTCCAGCAGCAGCTTCGTTCGGGTCTCATCCACATTGGCATCTGCAAGCGCTTCGTTGAGCAGCTTGCGCGAGTCCGCGTCCGTCAGATTGGAGTACGTTACGGTTTCCAGCGGCGGCTGCGCTGAATCCGGCTCGGCTTGCTGCCCGCAGCCTGAGAGTGCCATGAGGAGGAAGCTGACCACCAGAAGCGTGGTCAGGGAATTTCTTTTCAGTTTCATAATTGATTTTGCCTTTCCTTTCATCGATCCTTGCGGGACAAAGCTGAACCTGCCGCACGGAACACTTAATATGGTAACCGACTCAGCAGGAAAAGTCCATATCAAGTATAACGTTTTCTTTTCAATTAGGTTATAGAGCCCACTTCAGATTATGTGTCCGACTCCCATCTGATAGGAAAAGCCGCTGCCTCACACGCCAGAAGAGGGGCGGGTGATACAGCGGCTGCTGGTTTTCTTTGTTTTTAAGCCTTGGTGTCCGAACCACACCAATCCATAAATTCGGCAGGGCGCATCTTAAAAATGTCGCCTCTCGCAGGGCAAAACTGAAATTTTGAAAAATCGAGTCTTTGCAACTTTTCCATTCTAAAAGTAGTGCGTTATATGCGAAAACGCCGCACTTTCGTGCGGCGTTTTCGGCGTTGCATCTTTCATCAACACATTTTGGAGCTTGTGGCCGGACTCGAACCGGCGACCTGCGCATTACGAATGCGCTGCTCTACCAACTGAGCCACACAAGCAGCTATTTGCTGCCGGAACGAGTCTTTTCTCGTTCACAGTGTTCTCAGTATATCATGCTTTTGAAAGTTCGTCAATATTTTTTTGAAATTTTTCTTGACATTCTCCGTGTATCCGTTATAATGGTATAGTATCCTTGCTCACATCAAAGGATGTGGGCCAAAAGTCCAAAAGGAGGTGCTAAGAATATGGCAAAGATTTCTGGCAAGTACGAGACTATCTTCATCGTTAACCCCAAGCTGGAAGAGGCAGCGGCTACCGCTGTTGTGGACAAGTTCAAGTCTCTCGTTGAGGCGAACGGCACGAACGTAGAGGTCGAGGACTGGGGCAAGCGCCGTCTGGCGTACCCGATCGAGGATCAGACGGAGGGCGTTTACACGCTGGTTCGTTTTGAGTCCAAGCCCGATTTCCCGGCTGAGCTGGACCGTATCTACAAGATCACGGACGGCATCATGCGTTCCATCATCGTCTGCCTGGACGACTAAGGCGGTGAACACCAATGCTCAATAAGGCGATTCTGATGGGTCGTTTGACCCGCGATCCCGAATTGCGCCATACCCAGTCCAACATGGCTGTGTGCTCGTTCTCGCTTGCGATCGATCGTGGTCGCAAGGATCAGAACGGCGAACGCCAGACCGACTTCATCGACTGTGTCGCATGGGGCCGTCAGGCAGAGTTCGTTGCACAGTGGTTCACGAAGGGTTCTATGGCAATCGTAGTCGGCCGTATCCAGTCCCGCCGCTGGCAGGATCAGAACGGCAACAACCGCACTGCAATCGAAGTAAATTGCGACGAGGTTTCCTTCGGTGAAACGAAGAAATCCCGCGATGCCTACAATGCAGGCAATCAGGGCGGTTTTGGCGGCTATGACAACGGATCGCAGATGCGGCCCGAGCCTGCCGCGTCCCAGGTTGCTCCGGCTTTCGATCTCCCTGCAGGAGATTCGGATTTTCAGGAGCTTGCTGATGACGACGGCGATGTCCCATTCTAAACTGAAGGAGGTTACGTGATCATGGAAGAAACCAAGAAGGAATTTACTCCCCGTCCGGAGCGTGCAGAGCGCCCGCAGCGCGGCCGTCGCCGTCGCAAGGTATGCGCATTCTGCGTAGATAAGGTTGCACACGTTGACTATAAAGATGCCGGCAAGCTGAAGAAGTACATGTCCGAGCGCGGCAAGATCCTGCCCCGCCGCATGACCGGTACCTGCGCTGCTCATCAGCGTCAGCTGACCGAGGCTATCAAGCGTGCACGTCACATTGCTCTTCTGCCGTACACCGCAGAGTAAGCAATTCGTTTTTTATAATTAAGGATACGCAAAGCGTCGTTTTCGCAAGAAAGCGGCGCTTTTTTGCACCCTTGTTTCTCGTTTGCGGCAAATAAAAAGGACGCCTGATGCGTCCTTTTTTCGTTATTCCTGTGTTCAGTTCATCAGATCGAGCAGCTTATAGCAGTGTGTTTTGGTGTAGCTCTGCTTAAAGCTGTAGGATGCAAGCTGCTTTGCGGTGTCATCCTCGGTCTCCTTTGCGGCATTTTCCGCACCGGAATCCCGCTCCTGCACCCACTGCTTGTAGCTTGCCTCCTCGGAAGCGTACTGATCGGCATTGAGCACGGTCGCAAGGTAGTCGTACATCTCACTCAGCAGGTTATCCCATTGCTCGAACGAGCTTGCGGTCATGGCCAGCTCATCCTCCTGATTCTCTGCCGACGAAATTTTCAGATCGTCACTTTCCAGCTCATCCATCTTTTTGCTGAACGCATCGCGCTGCTCGGCCTTTTTCTGGCTGTTCTCTTCCTGCTGCTTTTCCTGCTGCTGTGCATCGGAAAGCTGCTTCTGCAGCTCCTTGACCTGCTTTTTCTGGTCATCGGTCAGCGAATCATCATTTGCCAGAGAATCCAGCTTGCCGCTGGCGGCATCGTACTTTTTATCGTCCAAATAGCTCTGTGCCTCGTCCAGATCGGAGTTGAACTGATCGTCCGACTGGGCAGACTGCGCCTTATCGAGCAAATCCTCGATAGCCTTGTACATCGCGGAATCCGGGTCGGTAACACGGTTCTGCAGCTGCTTGAGCGCCGCAATGGCCTCGGTGTACTGGCCGTTGCCCACATAATCCTCGGCAGACTGATAGTCCTTGATCAGTTGAATGGTCGCATCCAGAGCCGCCGGGTCCTTGGCTTCCGCCTGTGCCTTCTGGTAATACTCGAGTGCCTTGTCGAAGTTGCCGCGGTCCATATACTTTTCGGCCATGATGAGGTTTTCGTCGGTCTTGTGCGAATTTGTAAAATACCACACACCGCCGCCAATCAAAGCCGCCACGATGATGACCACCAGCGCAATGATCAGGCCGCGTTTTCCCTTGGACGGCTTTTTGTAAACGCGGTCCTTCGGATCGGCCTCACCGTTGTAGTAGGTCGTGCGGCGCTCGGGCGTGCCCGCAGTACGGCGGACCGGCGGCGTGTCGATCGGACGCATGGCAGCCTGCGTGGGAATGTTCGGATTCAGAATATTGGGATTGGTGTCTGCCAGCGGATCGGCAGCCGTGTCGTCCACCGGAAGCTGCTGCTTTTCGGCCCGCATAGCCGCGTCAAACGCGCTGGTGTCAATCGGACCAGTCTCAACAGGGTCCTTCATATCATCCGGCAGGGTGGTAAATACAGCTGTTTCGTCGTTGACACCGGTCTGCTCGACAGCTGCGCCGCAGAAGGGGCAGAATTTTCCGGCGATCGGCAGCTCCTTGCCGCAGTTTTTGCAAAGCATGGGTGATTTCCTCCTTTGAAAAAGGGTCGTTTTTATGCTTATTTTATAGTATAACATGCTATATTCAGATTGTAAAGCGTGGATGGCTGTTCCCCGTATTGGGATTCGCCGCCTGCGGACGGCGGGAATGTCGCCGCGCCCCGCGGCGGGGCAAGAGGGTAGACACCAATGGTTTCTACCCTCTTAACTCCCACTTCCTTTTGTTTCTTAGTCTGGCGCAGACCAGAGACCGGCGACCGCTGCAAAATGGGGAACGGCAGTCGGGTTACCGCAGCGTGTCTTTCTCCGCCTTTTCGCATTTCACAGACAGCTTACTGCTACACATATGGTTAAATCTACGCAGGGTGCGGCATGACAGTGCCGCACAAGTCTTTAACACGTTATATTGTAGGACGGGGTGACCTCACCCCGCCGTTTTTTACGATTTGCTGCCATTTACATACGGCGGGATGGGGTCATTCCGCCCTACAAGATAGATTCTGCAACGGATGAAATCCGCAGGTGCCATGCACAACAACGCGCAAACGAGTTGCGCAACACTGTTATGTTGCGCCTGCGGAAATTGAACCGCCTGTGTAGCAGTACGAATACAGCTTGAGCGATGAAGGCGGAGAAATGGGCGGACACATTGGTCCGCCCCTACGGAAGATGAGCAGTACAGCCGTTCCCCCTGGCGAGTCTCAGTTCTCCGATTTTCGCCGTGCTCTCCCAAGGGAAACGGGAGTCAAGAGGGTAGAAACCGCAGGTGTCTACCCTCTTGCCCTCTCGGCGTGAGTACGCCGTCCCCAGCGGACAGCGAAATGTTTCGGAACTGAAACCTTACTCGTCTTGACAAGCTATGGTCAGGAACGTAAAATATAGGTAATAAGGTAAGGCAGAATGTCCGCATTCTGCAACTGTCAAAAAGGGGATAGTATTTTGAAGTTGACAAAACGCATTTTCAGCGGTCTGCTGGCCGCCATGATGCTGTTCACCACTGCTTTTGCCGTAAATGATTCGGCGACCACCAAGGCTGCAAACGCGCTGACGTTTGCGTTCAAGCCGATCACCGGCAGCGAGTACGACAGCACCGCTCTCCAGACCGATCTGGCAGCAGCGCAGAAGATCATCTCGCAGCGCATGCAGCTTGAGGGTCTGACCGGCGCGTCTGCCGCCGTTTCCGGCGATGTGATCACCGTTTCCATTCCGAAAACAGCTACCAGCAACACTGCCGCTTACTGGGCCGCTCGTCTGGGCGACCGCCGTCTGTGCAGTGTGACCGACTTTCTGAACGAGGAGTGGCAGTTCGACCGTGCAGATTTTGCCTCTGCCAAGGCAACCACCGAGAACGGCGCAGAAGCCGTTGAGATCGACCTGACCGACTCCGGCAAGACCAAGCTGACCGAGGCCCACAACAAGGTAAAGGCATACCTTGCGGACAGCAAGAACGATGCCGACAAGGCGCAGTGGCTCACCTTCCACTGGGGCACCACCACCTTCCGCATGCTGGTGGACAACAGCTTCTCTGACAGCAAGCTGGTGATCGGCGGCGATTCCGATCCGCTGCGTGCCGGTGCGTCCAAGTACATGCCGCAGTATCTGATGCTCGATCCGCTCCCGTTTGCACTGGAGCAGACCGCCGTTCCGACGACCACCGAACCGACGACTCCGACCACTCCCACCGAACCCACGACTCCGACTGACCCGACCACACCTTCCGAGCCGACGACCACGGATTTCCCGGACATTGACGGTCACTGGGCTGCCGCTTCGCTGCGCAAGGGTGTTGAGCTGGGTCTTCTGAAGGGCATCAACGGCAAAATTATGCCGAACAACTCGGTCAAGCGTTCCGAGGCTATCGTTATCCTCAACCGTGCGCTTGGCGCAACGCAGGCCGACAGTGTATCCGGTCTGGCTGCCAGCCAGCAGTCCGCATGGTACAGCGAGGATCTGGGCAAGGCCATCCACCTCGGCCTGATCACCGCAAACGACAACCGCAGCTTTGACACTGCAGCTACCCGTGCCGAGGCTTTCGTTCTGATGGCTCGTGCGTTTGCGTACGACCGCGCAGAGACCGCTGCCGATGAGCTGAGCAGCTTCACCGATACCTCCTCCATGACTACCGAGCAGAAGCAGGCTGCTGCCGCTCTGATCAGCCAGGGCGTTGTAAACGGTACCTCTGCTACCAAGCTGTCTCCGTCGAACAAGCTGACCCGTGCACAGTTCGTCACCATGATCGTGCGCATTGCAGCTGCCACTAACGCAGACAGCGCACCGACCGAGCTGGCCGGCGGCACCGTACTCACCAATCCGAGCATCGCTCTGACCGGCGCAGTCGCAGACGGCGACTGGATCTTTGCCGCTCCCACGAATGAAATTTCGCTTGATTCCGTCAGCAGCTCGCACCGCATCGTCCTCAAGGGCGAGGAGCGCGCTGTACTGAATGCTACCAAGCAGACCAGCATCTCTACGCTTGCTGTTGATCCGGCAGGCACGGCTGATGTGAAGATGGACAACACTTCGTCCGTAAACACGCTTGTTATCGCAGGCAAGGGCGGCTCCGTTGGCTACAGCGGCGCTGCTTCCGGCATTGAGATCACCGCTTCCGGCCGCACGATCGTGCTCGAAGGCATGACCTCGGATGCCATCACCATTACCGGCAGCAACAACACCATCCTGCTCAAGGGCGACGCGGATACCGTTTCCGTACTGCGCGGCTCCGGCAACCGCATCACGCTGTCCGGCACGGTCGGCACGATGGTTCTGGCCGGCAAGAACACCACGGTTGACGGCACCGGCAAGATCGGCACCGTAGACACCCGCATGGTCGGCTGCACGGTAACAGCTAAGGCCGACCACACGATCGACAACATCGATCCCGGTCTGGATGGCGTTCAGATCACGATGACCGTTCCGGATAAGGTTAAGGCCGGCGGCTCGCTGACTGCCAAGGTCAGCTTCTCCGGCGTAAAGGAAGGCGTTACCTGCACTGCAATCTGGTATCAGGACGGCTCCGCGATCAAGGGCTGCACGAACAACAACTTCGAGCTGACCAACGGCAAGACCTCCAGCCACACCAGCACCTTCACCTTCACCAAGAATATGAAGACCAGCACGGCGATTGGCTTTAAGCTGCTCTACGACAACCCGTCCACCGGCGAAACTGAGCAGGTTTACGCCCAGAAGACCGTTCCGATCGAGAATTACTCTGCCGAGTGGTATGCACAGCGCGATGCTGCCGCTATCCTCAAGCAGGTATCCTCGGTTTACCGCGGCAACTACACCACGTCCTACGCGGCCAACAACGATTACTCCAAGACCACCAAGGAGGTCTGGATCAACGCCAAGGGCTACTCCAGCAACACCAATTATCTGGTCTGGATCAACCGCGCCTATCAGCATGTAAACGTATTCACCGGCTCCAAGGGCAACTGGAAGCTGACCAAGAGCTTTATCGTCGGCACCGGCGCTGCCTCCACCCCGACTCCGGTCGGCGTGACCACCGTCAGCTACAAGCTGAAGGCAGGCTGGACCACCGGTACTTACACGGTTCGTCCGGTTGTAGGCTTCTACCCGGGCACCGGCTACGCGTTCCACTCCCGCCTGTGCTATCCCGGCACCAGCACCGAATATGACTTCAGCAGCGGCTATCCGGTTTCGCACGGCTGTGTACGCATGAAGCACAACGACATCAACTGGATTTACAACAACGTACCGATCGGCTCGACTGTCGTAATCTACTAAACCGCAGCTGCAAACACCGATATTCTCCGTTTTTCCGGAGAGTATCGGTGTTTTTTTGCTGCAAAACAGTGTGTACATCATCAACATCCTGTCTTGCAGCGCAACAATAAATTCTCACCATGATAATGTAATTCGTCATTTTATACGCATTTTTTCGCAAATGCAATTGGTTATCGTTGTGACATTTTAATGTTGACACCGACAACATCAAGGACTATAATAAACCCATCACAACAAACAACGAGGTGAGGAAATGGCCGATCAGTATCATCACGGAAATCTGAAAAGCAAGCTGCTGGAAGAAGCGGTCACGCTGATCTCGCAGGACGGCCTCGAAAATCTTTCTCTCCGGCGGCTGGCAACGCAGTGCGGCGTGAGCCACAATGCCATCTACCGCCACTTTGACAGCAAAGAGCGCCTGATCGACGCCTGCCGTGCCTATGTCATGCAGGAGCTGACGCGCACACTCGAGCTGACGCTCAGCGGTCTGGACGAAAGCCTGCCGCAGACCATGGAACAGCTCGGCACCGCCTATCTGGATTTTTACATGCGCAACCCGACGTATTTCAGCGCGTATTTCCGCAATGCGTCCCAGAAACTGACGTTCTCGCTTGAGCCAATCGAGGGCAACTACCCGCCGTTTTCCGTTTTCCGCCGTGTGGCTGTCGCTATCGCGGAAAAGCAAGGCATTCCGCGGGATGAGACACGATGGCGGCTTCTGCGCTACTGGACGATGCTCAACGGCATGTTCGCCATGTGGATTTCCTCCAACGTGGAACTGCCTGAAAACTGGAAAACCTGTCTAAAAAACGAATTTCAAGGAGCGTTTACGATATGAAACAGATCATTCTTACGGGCGACCGCCCGACCGGCAACCTGCATGTCGGCCACTACGTCGGCTCACTGGCCGAGCGCGTGAAGCTGCAGAATTCCGGAAAATATGACGAAATTTACATCATGATTGCGGACGCACAGGCGCTGACCGACAACGCCGAGCACCCGGAGCGCGTGCGCCAGAACATTATGAAGGTCGCGCTGGACTATCTTGCGGTCGGCATTGACCCGGAAAAGGCGAATATCTTCATCCAGTCCATGGTGCCGCAGCTGACCGAGCTGACGTTCTACTATATGAACCTTGTCACCGTGTCCCGTGTACAGCGCAACCCTACCGTTAAGGCAGAGATTCAGATGCGCAACTTTGAAGCCAGCATTCCGGTCGGTTTTTTCTGCTATCCGATCAGTCAGGCGGCGGACATCACCGCATTCAACGCTACGGCTGTTCCGGTCGGCGAGGACCAGGAGCCGATGCTCGAGCAGTGCCGCGAAATCGTGCACAAGTTCAACACGGTTTACGGCGAAACGCTGACGATGCCACAGATTGTTCTTCCGTCCAACAACGCCTGCATGCGTCTGCCCGGCACAGACGGCAAGGCGAAGATGAGCAAGTCGCTCGGCAACTGCATCTACCTTGCGGATCCGGAGGAGGTCGTTCGTGAGAAGATCATGTCCATGTACACCGATCCGGACCACATCCGCGTGCAGGATCCCGGCAAGCTGGAGGGCAATACCGTGTTCACCTATCTGGATGCGTTCTGCCAGCCGGAGCACTTCGCGGAATTCCTGCCGGACTACCAGAGCCTTGACGAGCTGAAAGCGCACTACCAGCGCGGCGGACTCGGCGATGTGAAGGTAAAGAAGTTCCTGAACAACGTCATGCAGTCGCTGCTGTCGCCCATGCGTGAACGCCGTGCGCAGTGGGAGAGTCGCCTGCCCGAAGTCTACGAGATTCTCAAGAAGGGCAGCGAAATCGCCGCTGAGACCGCTCAGGGTACGCTCGATCGAGTCCGTCACGCGATGAAGATCGACTATTTCACCGATAACGGCTTGCTCAAGTAAAAACAGCAAAATAAAGGACGAACCGCTTGGTTCGTCCTTTCTGTTAGATTTTCGGGATTTGCTGGGTCACGCAGTGGATATTGCCGCCGCCAATGAGGATATCGCGGGCCGGAATCGCAACTACCTTGCGGGTCGGGAAAAGCTCCTGCAGGATGGCCTGCGCCTTTTCATCCATCGGGTCGCCGAAGGCAGGCATGACAACAGCCTCGTTCGCAATGTAGAAGTTGACGTAGCTTGCCGCCAGACGCTCTCCCGGGGTACGGGTCGGCTCGCCGTCGCACAGGTCAAGGCCGTCGCACTCCTCTGCGGTGATGGTCACCGGCTTGGGCAGCGGCAGCTTGTGCACCCTGATTCTGCGTCCCCTGGCATCGGTCGCAGCTTCCAGTGCATCCAGACTGGCCTTGGAGAGCGCATACTGCGGGTCGGTCTCGTCGTCTGTCCACGCGAGCACAACCTCCCCCGGAGCCGTGAAAGCGCATACGTTGTCAACGTGCTCGTTGGTCTCGTCGTTGTAAATACCGCGCGGCAGCCAGATCACCTTGGAAACGCCCAGATAATCGCACAAAACCTGCTCAATTTCGGCCTTTGTGAGATCGGGATTGCGTCCCGCGCTCAGCAGGCAGGCTTCGGTGACGAGCGCGGTGCCCTCGCCGTCCGAGTGGATGGAGCCGCCCTCGCAAATGAAATCGCGTTTATCGTATACGTCGTTGCTGACCAGGTCGCAGAACTTGCGCGCCACGCGGTTGTCCTTCTCCCACGAGGGATACAGGCCGTCCACATCGCCACCCCACGCGTTGAAACCCCAGTCGATGCCGCGGCGCTCTCCCCTGCCGTTAATAACAAAGGTCGGGCCAACGTCACGCGCCCACGCATCGTCAGTCTCCATCACGACCAGACGAACGCGGTCGGGCAGCTGCGCACGCGCGTTGTCATACTGCCCTTCCGAGCAGAGCACGGTCATGCTTTCGCTTTCGGAAATCGTCTCGATCACACGCAGAAAGGCTTTCCGGGCCGCATAGGCGCCGTACTGCCAGCTGTCGGCGCGTTCCGGCCAGATCATCAGGCAGCCCTCATGCGGTGCAAACTCCGCAGGCATATAAAACCCGTCCTGCGCGGGTGTAGTGTGCAAAATTTTCATGGTATCTCTCCTGTTCGGTGGTACATCAAGAGTACAACATTTTGATGGAATTTGCAATGGTCATAGGCGGTTTGAAATGAAAAATTGAGAATAGAGAATGGAAAATGAACGTAATATTTAACGGTATGCGGGCGGTCGCCGGCCCGTCCCTGCGATTACACGATTGCCGAGAACGCCATTCCGACCTGATAAATACATCGCTTTTCCCCTCACCTGCATTTTCCATTCTCAATTATTCAACTTTCCCTTTATCATCCCCGCAGAATATGGTACACTAAAAATGTATCAACTCATTTCCAAAGGAGAGGTGCATACCATGAATTACGCTTACACCTATACATACACACCGCTTTTCTCAATGATTTTGCCGATTCTGGCACTTTTACTGATTCTTGCGGGCGGCATCGCGCTGTACACGCTGTTTGTCCGCAAGCCGAATCACTACCACGGCGCGGCAGCCAAGCTGCATGATTTTCTCAATTTCCGGCACGCATACACCGAGGGTCTGCTGAAAATCCTGTACTGCATGACGGTCGCTGCGCTGGCTATTTACAGCGTTATTCTGCTGTTTTTCCACTTTTTCTGGGCGATCCTGCTGTTTATCGTCGGAAATATTGCTGCACGGCTCGGCTATGAATTTATTATGATGCTGTTCAGCATGCACCGCACCCTGCGCAGCATTGACCGCAAAATGCCCGAGCCGCAGCCGTTCGAGCAGCCGGCTCCCGCAGCGCAGACCGAGCCGCAGAATACACCGGAAAATCCGCTCCCGCCCGATCAGCCGTAACACAGACCGCTGTTTCCGCTTGAAATTTGTTCAACGCAGATTGCAAAAACACGCAAGTCATGATAAAATAGATATACTATTACAGAATTTCGCGGCAGGACCAACCCATGTGCTGCCCTACAGAAAAGAGTATCTTAGAAAAAGGAGGTCCGTGCATTGAAAATTCAGGAAAGCGCGGAAAACTACCTGGAAGCCATCCTGGTTCTGACGCAGAAAAATGGACAGGTGCGCTCGATCGACGTTGCGCACTACACCGGCTTTTCCAAGCCGAGCATCAGCCGTGCCGTTGGCCTGCTGCGCGATAACGGTTACGTTTCCATCGACCAGAACGGTCTGCTGGGACTGACCGAATCCGGCATGCAGATTGCCACCAGCATTTACGAGCGCCACACCGTGCTCACCGCGTTCCTCACCGCTCTCGGCGTGGACGCTGAGACCGCCGCTGAGGATGCGTGCCGCATCGAGCATGTGCTGAGCGAGGAAACCTTCGACAAGCTCAAGCAGCATGCGAAGGCGTATATCGACGCACAGGGTAAATAAGACCCGTTGAAAATCCTGCCTTTTCAGGCAGGATTTTTTATATTAAATTTTATCGAACAAATTTTCGATAAAATCATTGCATTCAAATCGGCACCCTGTTATAATGGGTGTATCGAATCCGAATACACCGCCGCTCTGCGGCTTGCATATTTGTAACTTTTTCAGGAGGAAATGCTATCATGGCTACCAAAAAGCAGTTGGAACCGGTCGCTCCTGCGGCTGATAAGAAGAAAGCACTTGCCGCTGCGCTCGGTCAGATCGAAAAGCAGTTCGGCAAAGGCTCGGTTATGCGTCTGGGCGAAAACACCGGCATGAATATCGAACACATCCCGACCGGCTCGATCGGTCTGGATCTCGCGCTCGGCATCGGCGGTCTGCCGCGCGGCCGAATCATTGAGATCTACGGACCGGAATCCTCCGGTAAGACCACGGTTGCGCTGCACAGCGTTGCAGAGGCGCAGAAGCTGGGCGGCACGGCTGCGTTTATCGACGCCGAGCACGCGCTCGACCCGGTTTACGCCAAGGCACTCGGCGTTGACATTGACAGCCTGCTGGTCTCCCAGCCGGACACCGGTGAGCAGGGTCTGGACATTGCGGAAGCGCTTGTGCGCTCGGGCGCGATCGACATCGTGGTTATCGACTCGGTTGCCGCGCTGACGCCGCGCGCCGAAATCGAAGGCGAAATGGGCGATTCCTTCGTTGGTCTGCATGCCCGCATGATGAGTCAGGCGATGCGAAAGCTGGCCGGCTCGATCGCCAAGAGCCAGTGTGTAGCCATCTTTATCAACCAGCTGCGTGAGAAGGTCGGCGTCATTTACGGCAATCCGGAGGTCACCACCGGCGGCCGTGCACTCAAGTTCTATGCGTCTGTCCGCATGGAGGTTCGCCGCGTGGAGCATCTGAAAAACGGCACCGAGCTGATCGGCAGCCACACCCGCGTAAAGGTTGTAAAAAACAAGGTCGCTCCCCCGTTCAAGCAGGCTGAGTTCGATATTATGTACGGCGAAGGCATTTCCCGCACGAGCGAGCTGGTCGATCTCGGCGTGGAATTCGGCATCCTCAACAAGTCCGGCGCGTGGTTCTCCATGGGCGATACCCGTCTGGGTCAGGGCCGTGATGCTGCCAAGCAGTATTTCAAGGATCATCCGGACATCGCGGATGACGTACAGAAGCAGATCATGGAAAAGGTAGCCGAGGAGCGCAGCAAGCTGGCGCAGAGCCATGCGGCACGTCCTTCCGCCGCTGTGCCGACCGAGAAGGCCGAAAAGCCTGCGGATAAGGCGCCGCGTCCGTCGTCCTCCAAGGCAGTCTCCATCGACGCGGACGATTTTGACGACCTCGACGAAGAATAATGAGCGAGGATAAATACCGCGCAGCCCTCGATATGGCGGCAAAACAGCTGTCTTATCGGGCACTGAGTGCGAAAATGCTGCGCGACAAGCTACTTGCCAAGGGTCATGATGAGGAAGCCGCCGATTACGCGCTTGCGTGGCTGACCGAACGCAGTCTGCTGAACGATATGCTGTTCGCGGAAAGCGTTGTGCGCGGCTACGCGCGCAAGGGCTACGGCGCGGCACGCATCCGGCAGGAGCTGACCCGCCGCGGCATAGACCGCGACACCGCAGAAGCGGCTATGCAGACCTTCTCCCCGGATGAGGCGCAAATGCTGGCTCTGCTCGAAAAACGCCTGCGCGGTGACGTTTCCGACCGAAAAGAGGTCGAAAAAGCCGTTGCGGCACTCCAGCGTCGCGGTTTTGCATGGAATGATATCAAGCGCGCACTCGAAACCTACGGCAATTCGCTGCCGGAGGAAGAATAACAAACATCCCGCTTTTTTGCAAGGAAAGCGGGATGTTTGATTTTATCGCGGTAAATCGCTTGCATGAATCCCGCGGTTGGAGTATCATAATAAGAGGAGAAAACTCTACCAGAAAGGAAGTATTTCCATGGAAACCAATAAAATTCCCGCCCGCGCAGATGTGCCCGAAAAGGACAAATGGGCGATTCAGGATCTGTTTGCGACCGACGATGACTGGCGTGCCGCGTTAGCGAAGGCCAAGGAGTTCATTCCGCGCATCACCGCATTCCGCGGCAGACTGGCCGAAAGCGGTGCTGCTCTGCTGTCTTTTTTCCGTCTGGATGATGAAATCAGCCTTGCGTTTGACGCGCTCGTACACTACGCGCAGCGCCGCAGCGATGAGGACACCCGCGTCGCTGCCTATCAGGAGATGGTCAGCCAGGTGACGCGCTTCGCGGTCGAAATTCAGTCTGCCGCCGCGTTTGAGACCCCTGAGCTGCTCGCCATCAGCGATGAGGACATGAACCGTCTGTACGCCGAAGCACCCGAGCTGGAGCTGTACCGCCTGAATATCGACCGCATTCGCCGCCGCCGAGAGCATGTGCTGTCCGACAAGGAGGAGGCAATCCTCGCCGCTGCAGGCGAAATGGCCGCCAGCCCGGATGACATTTACTCCATGCTCAACGACGCTGACCTCAAATTCCCGGATGCGGTGGACAAGGACGGCAATAAGCACCCCGTCACGCACGGCACGTTCATCCCGCTCATGCAGTCCTACGACCGCGTGCTCCGCAAGTCCGCGTTCGATTCGCTGTACTCGGTATACGGCCAGTTCCGCAACACCTCGGCGGCAACGCTGTCCGCGCAGCTCAAGCAGCTGCTGTTCTTTGCGAATGTCCGCAAGTACCCCTCGACGCTGGATGCCGCCCTTGACGGCAATGAAGTGCCGACCGAGATTTACCGCAACCTAATCGACGCGGTGCACCGCTCGTTTGCGCCCATGTACCGCTATGTTACGCTGAGAAAGAAGCTGCTCGGCGTGGACGAACTGCACATGTACGACCTGTATGTGCCGGTCGTGGACGGCGTGGAAATGAAATTCACGTTCGAGGAGGCCAAGGAGATCGCACTGAAGGCGCTCGCGCCGCTCGGCGAGGACTACCTGAATCTGCTCCGCGAAGGCTTTGCAAACGGTTGGATCGACGTGTACGAGAACGAGGGCAAGCGCTCGGGCGCGTACTCGGCAGGTGCGCGCGTACACCCGTATGTGCTGCTCAACTTCAAGGGCACGCTCGACGATGTGTTCACGCTTGTGCATGAGATGGGCCACTCCATCCACTCGTACCTGTCCAACAAGACCCAGCCGACCGCATACCAGGATTACGTTATCTTTGTTGCTGAGGTTGCATCCACCTGCAACGAGGCCCTGCTGATGGAGTACCTGCTGTCCGTCACGACCGATAAGAAGGAGCGCGCGTACCTCATCAACCACTTCCTCGAGCAGTTCCGCGGCACTCTGTACCGCCAGACCATGTTTGCTGAGTTCGAGCTTGCCGCCAACGAAATGACCCAGCGTGGCGAGGGCACGACCGCCGAAGCGCTCTGCGCGATGTACAAAAAGCTGAACGAGCAGTATTTCGGACCGGAAATGAACGTAGACGAGGAAATTTCGCTTGAATGGGCGCGTATTCCGCACTTCTACTACGATTACTACGTTTACCAGTACGCGACCGGCTACGCCGCTGCCATTGCACTTTCGCGCCGCATTCTGCGGGAGGGTGAACCGGCGGTGAAGGATTACCTCGGCTTCCTGTCCGGCGGCTGCTCTGCCGACCCGATCACGCTGCTGCGCGGCGCGGGTGTGGATATGGCAAGCCCGAAGCCGATCGAGGATGCAACAAAGCTGTTTGATGAAATGATCTCGGAGATGGAAAAGATTCTGAATTGAGAATTGAGGATGAAAAATGGAGAATGACGTTTCTTTTTGCATTTTTCATTGTCTGTAACACTCGATTAGAGCAAAGAAAAGGCACAGCCGATTGAAGTGACCTCAAAAAGTTAGACAAAAATTCAACGCAAAAATTGTTCAAGCAACCGAAAGGGCTTGCTGTCTGTGAATTGCAGGCGGCAGGCCCTTTAGCTTTGCCTTGATCCTGCGATTGTTGTAGTAATCCAGATATTCAATGAACTCCTGCTTGAAGTGTTCCATAGAGTGAAATTCCTGCAGATACAACAGCTTACTCGAGCCGGGGTGCGGATTTAAAAACCATCTATCAGGCCGCTGATGAGCAGAAGGCGCTGGCTGCCTTAGACCGTGTAATTGAAAAATGGACTCCGAAATACCCGAATTCCATGAAACGCTGGAAGGACAACTGAGATGCTGTTTCACCTATTTTTAAGTTCTCGGCCACCGTCAGAAAGGTCATTTACACGACAAATGCGATCGAAATCACTGAATTCCACCTATCGGAAGCTCAACCGGTAGAGAAGTGTATTTCCAAGCGATACCGCCCTGTTAAAAGCCCTGTATCTGGCCACTTTTGAGGCTATGAAAAAATGGACTGCTACGATCCGAAACTGGACACAGGTTTACGGAGAACTAAGCATTATGTACGAAGGACGTTTACCTGAATAATTGGAAGGCCGGTCAAGAAGACAGGCGTGAACTGCACCCCATTTGTTAGACAGTATGGTATACTGTTAGGAAATGGGGTGTTTTTCTATGCCAAAAGGAGTACCAAACAAACGATATACGCCGGAATTCAAAAAACTGGTGATTGAAACTATGCAGGAAGAGAAATTAAGTTACAGCGAAACCTGTCGTAGATTTGAGGTAAACAGCAGAGATCGAATCAAATCATGGGAGCGAATCTACCTGGAGGAAGGGCCGGAAGGCTTTGCCGTTGAACGGCGCGGCCGCAGCAGTAAGGGCCGTCCGCCAAAGCGGCTGCCGAAGGAGGTAACGGAAGATCTGCTGGCAGAGGTTCAGCGGCTGCGTACGGAGGTAGACTACCTAAAAAATTTGCAAGCCTTGGTTTTGGA
>UMII01062359.1_pt1 | contig 16868 bp, 16 predicted proteins | sample 1965731 | NCBI WGS metagenome assembly UMII01 (sample SAMEA4836118, study PRJEB28245) | human gut metagenome | biome: gut microbiome; material: fecal sample | place: Denmark | collected 2008
AATATTTATCGTTTTGCGCAAATATTTGACTAAATAAATGCAAAGTTTTGCACATTTTTCACTGTTTTGTGCATTGAATTTGAGAGTTATGAAGAAAAACATCGCAATTTTTGCCTCCGGCTCCGGCTCTAATACAGAGAACATTATCCGGTATTTCCGAGAAAACGAAGCCATTCAGGTTTCGTTGGTGCTTTCGAATAGAAGTGATGCATACGTTTTGGAACGTGCACACCGTCTGGGAGTGCCTTGTAACGTGTTTCCAAAGGAAGATTGGATGGCTGGAGATGAGATTCTGGCTGTTTTGCAGGAATATCACATTGATTTTGTGGTGTTGGCGGGTTTCTTGGTCCGGGTTCCGGATTTACTTTTGCATGCTTATCCCAATAAAATTATAAATATACATCCGGCTCTTCTGCCTAAGTTTGGAGGAAAGGGGATGTATGGCGACCGTGTTCATGAAGCGGTGGTGGCTGCGGGCGAAAAAGAAAGCGGCATTACTATACATTATATAAATGAACGTTATGATGAAGGAAACATTGTTTTTCAAGCCGCTTGTCCGGTACTTCCGACCGACTCACCTGAGGATGTAGCCAAAAAAGTACATGCTTTGGAGTATGAACATTTCCCCCGTGTTATAGAGAGAGTATTGTGTGGAGAATAAGACGTAGGAGATGGTACGCCTTATTCTTTATATTTAATTATATAAGCTTGCTCTTCTCTTCTTAATGGATAGTCTCCACGTAAGGTTTCGAATAGCTCTGGTTGATTTTTTAACCGGTCGCTGTCTTCAGCCGGATTATATATTTGGAGAAGTGCATTTTCGTAGTTTTCTGCATGAATGACAGGAGAATTCGGTACCGGTGCATGAATCTCATAATTCCTTTCTATCCGGAAGAATCTGCAGATAGCATCTAAAGACATACGTGTTGCATTTGCTTTCCCGTCAGCAGAATATCCGGCAATGTGTGGAGTGCCTATGATGACCTTCCTGAGCAGTTCGAGATTAATTTCCGGTTCGTGTTCCCATACATCAATGATAGCATCCGAAATCGATTTATTGTCCAATGCTTCCAGAAGAGCTCCCGTTTCAATGACTTCTCCCCGAGAGGTGTTGATGATGACGGGCTTGCGTTTTAGTGAGCGGAAGAAATTTGTATCTGCCAGATGAAAGGTTCTGTATTTTCCTTCTTTATATAAAGGTACGTGAAAGGTGATGATGTCGCACTCTTCAGCTATTTCATTTAAAGAGGTAAAGAAACGATTCCCTTCTTTCTCTTCCCGAGGCAGGTCGTTCAATAGGACCCGCATCCCAAAGCCTTTTGCTACTTTTGCTACCTTACTTCCTACATTCCCGACACCTATGATACCTATAGTCAGTCCCTCCAGTTTTTTGTTCTTCATCGCTTTCCATACCAGCAGCGAAGCTTGTACGTATTGCGCGACGGAAGCTGAGTTGCATCCCGGCGCATTAGTCCATTCTATGCCTGCTTGTTTGCAATATTCCGTGTCGATATGGTCGAAGCCAATCGTAGCTGTCGCTATGAACTTTACCCGGCTTCCTTCCAATAATTCACGGTTGCAGTGTGTACGGGTGCGGATAATAAGCGCATCCGCATCCCGTACCAGTTCTGGTGTAAAATCCTTTCCGGGAGCGTAAATTGCTTCATCTGCTATACTCTGGACGGCCTCTTTTATATAAGGTATCTTGTTGTCTATAATGATTTTCATATACAATTTATCTTTGGTATCCACAAAGGTACTAAATAAAAAAGTAAGAAAGGGTTGCTTGTCTGAGAAATATTACATAGATTTGCCCTATTATAATATCTAATAGCTAGTTAAGATTATGACATTTAGTAACCTTTGCAACGAGATTTTTTGGAAATCGACTAATGATTACCATGTAACGGATAGTGTAGACGCTCAGATGAACAATCCTTACGAATTGAAGTCGATTGAGTATTATTTATATTTGAAAAATTGGATAGATGCCGTTCAGTGGCATTTCGAAGATATCATCCGTGATCCCCAGATTGATCCGGTGGCTGCTTTAACTTTGAAGAGAAGAATCGATAAGTCCAATCAGGATCGTACGGATCTGGTAGAGCTGATTGATAGTTACTTCCTTGACAAATACAAAGAGGTAATCCCCCTTGGCGATGCGACAATCAATACGGAAAGCCCGGCATGGGCTATAGACCGCTTGTCTATCCTTGCTTTGAAAATCTACCATATGCAGCAAGAGGTGGAACGTACGGATACCAGCGAAGAACATCGTACACAATGCCAGACCAAACTGAATGTTTTGTTAGAGCAACGCAAGGATCTTTCGTCGGCTATTGATCAGTTATTGGCTGACATCGAAGCCGGAAAGAAATATATGAAAGTATATAAACAGATGAAGATGTATAACGACCCGGCATTGAATCCGGTGCTTTATGCAAAGAAATAACGAATGGCGCGTATTCTCATTATCCGTTTTTCAGCTCTTGGTGATGTCGCAATGACAGTGCCCGTAATACATTCTCTGGCAGTACAATATCCCCAGCATGAGATAACTGTACTGAGCCGTTCCGTGTGGCAACCGCTTTTTCAGGAATTGCCGGAGAATGTAAGTTTTGTAGGAGCAGATCTGACAGGCAAGCATAAAGGCTTTTGGGGATTGAACAGCCTTTACTCGGAGTTGAAAGCAATGCAGTTTGACTATGTGGCGGACTTTCATCATGTGCTCCGTTCCAGATATTTATGTTTGCGTTTTTGGCTTGCTAATGTACCGGTGGCTTCTATCTGTAAAGGGCGGGCTGGTAAACAGAAACTGGTTCGCCGCCACCATAAGGTGATGGAGAGCCAGAAAAGTTCCTTCCGCCGTTATGCGGATGTGTTGGAAAAGCTGGGACTTCCGGTTCTGCTAAACTTTTCTTCTATTTATGGTGAAGGAAAAGGGAACTTTGCAGAGATAGAGCCTGTAACTGGTCCAAAAGGGAGCCAAAAATGGATTGGCATTGCTCCTTTTGCCAAACATACCGGCAAGATTTATCCGTTGGAACTGCAGGAGCAGGTCGTTGCCCATTTTGCGGCAGATCCTGCGGTGAAGGTTTTTCTGTTCGGAGGAGGCAAGAAAGAGCAGGAAGTGTTTGATACCTGGATAGCCAAATATCCCTCCATCGTATCTATGATAGGTAAGTTGAATATGTGTACCGAGTTAAATCTGATGAGCCATTTGGATGTAATGCTCTCAATGGACTCTGCCAATATGCATCTGGCGTCGTTGGTCAATATACCTGTCGTCTCTATTTGGGGGGCTACTCATCCATATGCCGGGTTTATGGGGTGGAAACAGTTACCCATCAATACGGTACAGCTGGATTTGCCTTGCCGGCCTTGTTCGGTTTACGGGCAGAAGCCTTGTTGGAGGAGAGATTATGCTTGTCTGAAAAATATTACTCCTGAACAGGTGATAGAAAAAATAGAGGCGATTGTAGGTTGATTATAAAAAACTTTGTATGTATGAAGGAATATGATTATTTGGTGGTTGGCGCAGGATTATTCGCTGCTGTGTTTGTCCGGCAGGCGATTGAGGCAGGAAAGCGTTGTCTTGTAATTGATAAACGTAGTCATATAGGTGGGAATATCTATTGCGAGAATGTGGATGATATTCATGTGCATCAATATGGAGCTCATATATTTCATACAGACAATAAGCAGGTCTGGGATTATGTAAACCGTTTTGTTTCCTTTAATCGCTATACAAACTCTCCATTAGCAAATTATAAAGGTAAATTATATAATCTGCCTTTTAATATGAATACCTTTAATAAGTTATGGGGCGTTAATACTCCTCAAGAGGCAAAAGCTAAGATTGAAGAGCAACGTAAAGAGTACGCATATATAAAGTCTCCGGCCAATCTGGAAGAGCAAGCTTTGACGCTTTGTGGAAAAGATATTTATCAGAAATTGATAAAAGGTTATACAGAAAAACAATGGGGACGTTCAGCAACGGAACTTCCTGCTTTTATCATCAAGAGGCTTCCTTTTCGTTTTACTTATGATAATAATTACTTCAATGATGAGTATCAGGGAATTCCCAAAGGAGGATATAATGAGCTGATACACAAGTTGCTTGAGAAGGCCGAAGTACGTTTGAATACGAATTATTTTTCCGCGCGTGAAGAGCTGGATGCATTGGCAGATAAAGTCTTATTTACCGGTTGTATAGATGAATTTTACGATTATCGTTTTGGGCGTTTGGAGTATCGTAGTCTTTGTTTTGAACATGAACGTCTTGAAATAGATAATTATCAGGGTAATGCTGTTGTAAATTATTGTGAAAGGGAGATTCCTTATACTCGTATTATTGAGCACAAACATTTTGAGTTTGGTACACAACCTTGTACAGTGATTACCCGTGAATATCCTGCGGCTTTTACTGCTGAAAACGAACCCTATTATCCAGTGAATGATGATACTAATATGACGCTTTTAAAGAAGTATAAAGATTTGGCGAATACTACGGCGAATGTTTTGTTTGGTGGGCGTTTGGCCCAATATGCTTATTTTGATATGGATGATACGGTGGAGGCTGCATTGAACCTGGCTAAAAATGAACTAAAAAAAGAATTATGATTTGCTATTTATCAAGGAACTATAAGGGTGTTAATAATGCTGCCAACAAGGCTAAAACCGATATTGAATATATCATGGAGCAGTGCGGCTATCGTAATGTCGGGCTTAAGCAGACCCGTTATACAAATGCTGTCATAGCTTTTATTTTGACGCTGTCGGGTGTGTTGAAGAGCGTATTCTGTTTACATAAAGGTGATGTGTTGATACTGCAATATCCGTTAAAGAAATACTATACATTTGTTTGCTGTATGGCGCATCTGCGTGGTTGTAAGATAATTACTTTAATTCATGATTTGGACAGTTTTCGTCGCCGTCGCTTGACTATACCTCACGAAATATCAAGATTGAACCATTCAGACAGCATTATTGTGCACAGTGAACGGATGAAGAATTGGTTGCATGAGAATGGTATAAAGGCAAATCTGGAAGTTCTTGGGGTCTTTGATTATTTGTCAGATAGGCAGTCTTCAGGGAAGAATTTAGCAGCTTCTCATCCTCGTGTTTTGTTTGTTGGAGCGTTATCTACTTTTCATAGTGATTTTTTATATAAATTGGGACGTTCTCCACGTTCGTTCGATATGGTACTTTATGGCAATGGCTTTGAACCTGATAAGTTTGAGGGGCAAGTAGATCATAAGGGATATACTCGGTCGGATGATCTTATTGCCACAGCCGAAGGGGAATACGGATTGGTGTGGTATGGTTCCTCCCTAGAGGGGGGTGTCGGTCCGGAAGGAGAATATCTTCAGTATAATGCTCCACATAAATTATCTCTCTATATTCGGTGCGGACTTCCCGTTATCATTTGGAAAAAAGCAGCTTTGGCTTCATTTGTAGAGGAAAATGGTATCGGTATTTGTGTCTCTTCTTTATTAGATCTGGACGCTATCATCACTCAGATGACAAAAGAGTCTTATAATGCTTTGAGAATGAATGTTGCTAAAGTGAATGAGCGTATTTCTCAAGGATATTATTGCAAAGAAGCCATTCAGAAAGCTTATGCCAAATTATCTCCGGAAATAAAATGAGATTATTTCAGCCGGAATGTAATAAGATTTAGTTATCTTTGCGGTGTGTTTCTTTTGTAATGCTTGCACGAGGCTAGACACGATTATTTATATTAATTGATAATGTATGAATATATTGGTAACTCACAAGGCGGTGGATGTGGCAACTTATAAGATGTTGGGTGAATTGTCAAAGAATGAGTCTTATACAATTTATTTAACGGTTCCTTCCGCTTCTGAAGCTGCAAAAGTAGAGGGAAAATGTATCCCTTTGCCAATTTCTCCTATTACATCTAAATTTTCCTGGAAAGTCATTAAGACGCTTCGCAGATATGTAAAGCAATATGATATAGATTTGATTTTCTCACCGAGCACATCCGGACTATCCAATGCTTTGATTGCGACAATAGGCACTTCCGTCAAGAATGTAGGTTATCGGGGTACTCAGGCTAAGGTGAAAAAACTTGATCCTACCTATTATATGGGAATATTAAATCCTCGTGTTGACCATATCGTATGTGAGACTGCGGATATACAAGAATATCTTACGAGGTACATTGATAAGGATAAACTGTCTGTCAGCGTGAAGCCGTTTGATATAGACTGGGTGGCTGATGCCTGTGCGAATCCTAAGCAGGCGGAAGGAGTGCCCGATAATGCTTTTAAATGCATTTATATCGGTACAACCAAAGGTCGTCCGTTTAAAGGGCTCACTTATCTGATAAAAGCTTTTCAGATATTGAATGCTCCGGAGGCCCATCTTGTTGTTATCGGTGACTATGATAATAGTGATTACGAGCTGGCGCAGCAAGGGGTGGGAGCAGAACGTATTCATTTCTTATGGAATCGCGAAGATGCGATTTCTTTTCTGCCTAAACAGGATTTATTTATCCTACCGGCTCTGCGTGACGCCTCTCCTCGTGTTGTTCGAGAAGCAATGGCATGCGGAGTACCGTGCATTGTCACTGATATACCCGGTGCTCGCGATTTAATAGTAGACAATGAATCAGGTATCTTGGTTCCTTCGGGTTCTGCAGAGAAAATAGCTGAAGCCATGCGCTCATTGATGGATGATCGTACAAAATTGCAGAAACTGGCTAAGGCATCCCGTGAGCGTATTATTAATGAGTTTAGCGTAGAAGCTTATGTATCTTATTTCGATAAGCTTTTTGCCAGTCTGTCATAAATGTTGCACTATAAATGATAAAACATATGCAATCGCGTAAAATCTTATGGTTGTTCATTGGTTGTCTTTTCTTTAAGTTCATATTGTTTGACTTGGACTGGAGCTTGAATACCACATTCTCATCATTTTCTTTTCCGCAAACCTACTTGACGAAGTTTCTGCTGGCTTCCCTGTTGGCAGTTCCGTTTCTTTATATACGCTCCAGATGGTATCTGATTACAGTCGGTACATTGATTGACCTTCTGTTAATTGTTAATCTGATGTATTTTCGTACATATTATACTTCTATTCCTTGGGACAGCTATTTCCTTGCCGGCAATCTTTCCGATTTTACTGCAAGTGTTTTTGATTCTCTGCGTTGGTCAGATCTGGGTTTTCCGCTATTGACGGTGCTGTTCCTTGTCTTAACCCGCAAACAAAACCTACAGGTTACTCTTAAGGAACAGAGAAGAAAAAGCTTGAGACTGTTGGCGGGATGTATCTGCGTTCCATTGCTGGCTCTTGGCGGAATTATAGCTTATTATGGCGGGTACAAAAAAACTTATGAAGCACTTTTGACTGATTATCAGACATGCGGGACTCCCATATACACTATTTTTGGTTCTCTTTATTATGAACATGTACAAGATAAAATAGAGTACACCCCACAGATAAAGAAAGAAATTGAAGATTGGTTGAGTAAACATCCCCGACGGCAGCCACTTCCCTTTCAGATAGAAGCACGCGATAATTGTATCATTATTTTAGCGGAATCTTTTGAGAGTTGGGTGCTTGAGAAAAGTGTGGAAGGAAAAGAAATCACTCCTAATCTGAACCGCATGCTGAAAGAAGAGAATGTATTATATGCTCCTTACGTCCAGACACAGGTCAAAGGAAGTCGTTCCATTGATGGGCAATTACTGTTGCATACCGGTCTTCTACCCATAAACTATGGTGCTTATAGTGCTCGCTTTCCTCATCATACTTATTATAGTATAGATAAAGCTTTTAAAGAAAAATATGAAGGAGGCGGAACCTGCTGCATGACGGTAGATAAGAAAGTTGTATGGAATGTTGCCATTGTTGCACAAGACTTTGGTTACGATAAACTTCTGGACAAGCCCTATTTTGTACTGGATGAAAAGACGGGACCACGTCATCGTTTGGGAGATGTCTCTTTTCTTAGACAGTGCGGAGAAAAGCTAGCTACGGAAGAATTGTTCCCGACCGGTGGTCACACGTTGGTGCAGTGTGTTACCTACTCAGGCCATTCCCCGTTTATTATTCCGGAAGAAAGCAAACGGATAAGTTTTTCGGATAAGCTGCCGGAACGATTAAGAAATTATATGGTTGTGGCCAACTATACAGATTATGCAATAGGTCAATTTATAACTTTTTTGCGTTCTCAGAAGAAATTTGAGAACACGATGATTGTAATAACCGGTGATCATGAAGGATTTGGTTTGACCAGAAAACCACTTTATGAACATGCTTTAGGAAAAGATATTATATCCCCTGAGCGTTTCACACCACTGATTGTATTAAATTCCCCAGTACATTTACGTTACGAGAAAGTCATGGGACAAGTCGATTTGTATCCTACTTTGCTGGATTTGCTTGGGGCAGATGATTATCCATGGAGAGGGTTGGGAGAGAGTATACTGTCTTCGGGGAAGAAAGCTTTTGCTATTTCTCCCCAAATGGAAATCATAGGTGATACAGTCGGTGTTTCTACGGCAGAGATTCAACATGCAAAGGATGCATGGAGAGTTTCAGATTTAATTATAAGTTGTGATTACTTTGCTCATGGTAGAACAGGAGATAAAAAATAAAAGATGAGGTATGAAAATAGTAGTGAATCCTACATACGAGCATTTGCGCAAGTTTATAGAGAGTGTTCCTGATACTTTTGAACGGGAAGGACGGATCATCTACTCCGGAAGGAATCTGATAAAAGTGATGGAAGTCGACGGGATAGAGATAAATGTGAAACGCTATGGAATTCCGGCTTTGGCTAACCGTATCGTCTATTCTTTTTTTCGTACTCCAAAGGGGAAACGTGCTTTTGAATATCCTCAAATGCTGCTTCAGAAAGGTGTTGAAACACCGGCTCCAATTGCTTATATTGAAGAACGGAAATGCGGGTTGATAAATTACTCTTACTTTGTTAGTATGCAGTCACCCTATCAACGGAATTTCTATGAATTTGGAAATGCAGATGTCGAACGTTGTAAAGATCTCATTATAGCATTTGCACAATACACGGCCAATTTACATCAGGCGGGTATTATGCATCGCGATTACTCACCGGGTAACATCCTGTTTGATCAGATCGACGGAGAATACCATTTTATGTTGGTCGATATTAATAGAATGACTTTTGGAGAGATCAGTGTCGATATGGGTTGCGCTAATTTTGCCCGGTTGTGGGGACAGAAAGCTTTTTTCGAAATGCTTGCCAAAGAATATGCGAAAGCCCGTCATGCTGACGAAGCTCATTGTGTGGAACGTGTTTTGGCATGTCGGAAGAAATTCTGGACTTATTTTGCGAAGAAACACATGGTAAAATATAAATTGGAACTATAGAATTATGCGTATTGTTCTGTTTTGTGAAAACAAATATGCTATTGATATATTGTATCCCATTTATCAGGAAGCATTGAAATCAGAAGATAACCAACTGTTGTGGTATATTCATCTTCCGAAGATTCCGGTATTCCCTTTGCAGAAAGAAGTTACCTATACGCATTCTATACAGGAAGTTTATGATTTCTCTCCGGAAGCAATATTTGTTCCGGGCAATATTGTTCCATATTATTTGCCTGGAGTGAAGGTGCAGGTGTTTCACGGATATGCTGCAGAGAAGAAAGATCATTGGGTGATCCGCCGGTATTTTGATACCTATTTTACGCAAGGTCCTTTCTTTACTAAGAAGTTTAAAGAACTGGCGGTAAAGTATGGTGATTTTGAAGTGGTGGAGACAGGATGGCCCAAACAGGATTGGATTAAAACCCATTGGCATGATTTTGATCAGGAACGGGAGAAGCTATTGAGAGAGCATGGTAAAAAGCAGATAGTGTTGTATGCACCGACGTTTTCACCATCTTTAACATCTCTTCCTGCATTAAAAGAAGCTTTGTTGCATTTAGTAAAGATGAGGGATATTGTATTGCTTCTGAAATTTCATCCGTTGACACGGAAGGAATGGATTGATGAATACAAGCAACTGGCTGAACAAGAAGAACATATTGTATGGGTGGATGGTTTTAACGTCACGAAGTATCAGTTGATGTCAGATGTGATGATAAGTGACACCTCTTCCACCGTTTATGAATTTCTTCTTCTAGGACGACCGGTCATTACCTATCGTACTATTGCAAAAGATATTTATTGGACTGATATAACCGATGTCACTCAGTTGATGGAAGCGTTTGAAAGAGCACAATATAATGAAGAAGACATCGCCAAACGTCGTTGGATTGTAGATAATTACGATCCTTATTTGGATGGGAAAGTTTGCAGGCGAATGCTGGATGCAGTAGCCGATTATATTCATCGTCATGGAGTACCCGAAAAGCGTAAGCTTAACTTGTGGCGGAAGTATACAAGCATAAAGAAATTTGGGAGAATAAAGAAGAGGTGAGAGAATAAATGTTGAATTTTAATTGAGCGAAATATGAAGTCATATGTTTTTCCTGGAAATATAGAAGACTCGATCCTCCAAATAGGAGGGAAGCCTTTTCCTTATATGCGCACAGCGCAATTCTCTGAGCTTGTGAAAGACTCGGAGAGAATGTTGTTGCATTTGATAAACTGTCCGGAGGGACGTGTGATATTTTATACGGCCTCAGGAACGGGAGCGATGGATGCTGTGGTGGCTAATTATGTCTCTCAATGTGAGAAAGCTTTTATTCTGGTAGGCGGATCGTTCGGACACCGTTGGAAGAATCTTTGTGATTATTATCACTGTCCGAACGAAATATTTGAGGTTCCTTTTGCCCGTGATATAGACTATGCGCAATTGGAAGAGCGGGTACGTGCATCTCGTCCTGATGTCTTTTTATGTCAACATCACGAGACCTCTACCGGACAACTTTATGATATGGAGAAGATTTCTGCTATCTGTAAGAAGTATGAGGTATCTTTGGTGGTAGATGTCATCAGTTCTTTCTTATCTGATACCTTGGATATGTCCGGTTGGGGGATTGATATCTGTATCACAAGCAGTCAGAAAGGTTTGAACATAGCTCCGGGATTGTCATTCTTGTTTCTTTCTCCCCGAGTGCTTCAGACAGTTTTCTCGCATAAATCTTATTATTTTGATTTTGAAGAGAATCTGAAGAATTTAGAACGTGGTCAAACCCCTTATAGTCCTGCTACTACCTTATTCCTTCAGTTACATGCACGTTTGCAGAGCGATATGAAGATAGGTGTGGACAATATCATTGCATCCGTACGGGCGAAAGCTCTTTATTTTCGTGAACTATGTAAACAGAATAATTGGGAAGTACCGGCCGAAGTTCCTTCAAATTGCATAACAGGATTCTTTGTTCGGAGAAATGGTGATATTCTTTTTAAGGAATTGCTGAAACAGGAGATTTTTATTATGCCCGGCGGAACTCCGAACTATTTCCGTGTGTCCCATCTGGGTGTTCAGACTAATGAAGATCTGGATGATTTGGCAAGGAGAATTAAAGAAATAGAAAACCGATAAATCTATATAGTTATGAAAGAAAAGAAAGTTAGAGTATTTACATCCGGCAGTTTTGACTTGTTCCATATTGGTCATTTGAATATCTTGGAGAAGTCAGCCTTATTGGGTGATGAATTGATAGTAGGGGTAAGTACGGATGAACTGATACAACACTATAAAGGAATGCCGCCGATTATTCCTTTTGAGCAACGTATGCGGATTGTTTCCTCTATCAAATGCGTGACAAAAGTGGTGAAGCAGGTGAAATTGACAGAGATTGCTCAATTAGAGAGAGAAAATATTGATATTGTAACTATAGGAGATGATTGGAAAGACAAATATTTGGAAGGATTGGAATGGATAAAGCAGCAACCCGGGAAGAGAGTAGTATATTTTCCGTATACTCCCGGTGTTAGTACAACGGGTATTAAGAAGAGAATTATAGAGAGTACAAATGAGATTATTGCGGCTGCGCTGCAACGGGAGGCTGAGTTGGATTATAACTGGCCGGAAGATGAAAAAAAGTAATGAAAGTAGAATTTAAATCTTATTGAAATGTTAGTCTCATTATTAATATCCACATATAATTGGAAAGAGGCCCTGTCTCTTTGTCTTTATAGTGCTTTTGCGCAAACAGTGAAACCTGCTGAGATACTGATTGCAGACGATGGCTCGCGTGAGGACACACGACAGTTGATTGATGAAATGCGTGCAAAAACAGATATTCCTATTGTGCATGTGTGGCATGAGGATAAGGGCTTTCGTCTTTCTGCGATTCGCAATCGTTCCATAGAAAAGGCGAAGGGAGATTATATTATCCAGATTGATGGAGATATAATCTTGGACAGGCATTTCATTGCGGACCATTTAGAGTTGGCCGAGAAAGGATATTTTGTTTGTGGTAGTCGTGTGCTTTTGGGAAAGATGTCTACAACTCGTCTTTTAAAAGGAATTGAGAAATATCCGGCTCTTCTAAAACAGAATCTTAGGTTTGTGTTAAACGCTTTTCGTTCTCGAATACTTCGACGTTATTTGTCTAATCGATATGCAAAACATACTATGTTGCGGATAAGAGGTTGTAATATGGCATTTTGGAAAGAAGATTTATTTCGTGTAAACGGATATAATGAATCTTTGGAGATGTGGGGACAGGAAGATGTGGAAATTTCATATCGATTGATTCATGCTGGCATTCAAAAGAAACAATTAAAGATGGGGGGGGTGCAATTTCACCTTTATCATAATTTTGCTTCTAGAGAAAATTTAGAATATCATGAACAAGTGTTGCAAGAAGTAATAGAGAATAAGATTATATGGTGTAAGAATGGAATAATTAAAGAGTAACGTTAAGATTATTATAGTGAAAAAAAGGATAGCTTTTGTAGTTACAAGATATGGAAAAGATATTAATGGAGGTACAGAACAGCATTGTAGAATGTTGGCTGAGAGACTTGTGCCCTATTATAATGTAGAAGTGTTGACAACATGTGCTCAGGATTGCACCAAAGGTGGAAATGAATATTCAGAGGGAGAGGAGATTATTAATGAGGTATTTGTGAAACGATTTAAGGTTGCTCCTATACATCCAGAATCTCATAATTACTATGTTCGAAAGTCTAAATGGAATCGAAGACTAAGAAAACATCTTTATCAATTAAGATTATTACGCTTCTTTGCTTCTATATGGCCGATTTGGAAGTTGGAACGGGAAAAAGAGTTGAAAGTAATGAAGAGTTATGTCTTTTATTCTTCTGATTTATTTGTTTATTTGAAAGAGAATCAGCATGATTATAAAGCCATAATCCCCATAAATATATCATACCCTCTAGCGTATTATGCCTCTTTGTGTATTCCTGATAAAATAATTCTTATTCCTACAATGCATTATGAAAGTTCAACTTTTCGTTCTATATATACTGAAGTTTTTACGAAGGTTGCGTATATAGGCTTTAATACGGATGCAGAACAAAAGCTAGCAGAGGATATATTTAGTAAGACCCAAATGGCTCCCCACGGTATTATTAGTGTTGGTATAGATGATGTTAGTGATGCTGATTGGGAAAAAACAAAGAAGAAATATAATTTGCCAAATGATTATCTTTTATTTGTAGGGCGAATTGATAAGGGGAAATTGAATCATGTTATTAATTATTTTTTGGCTTATAAAGCTAAATATGTAAATTCAAACTTGAACTTTGTGCTTGTTGGTGGATTATTTTCTACGCCTACTCATCATCCAAATATTATCTATACAGGCTTTGTGGATGAAAATGAAAAATATTCTATAATTCAGCATGCAAAGGTTCTTATAAATCCTTCTAAGTTTGAGAGCCTATCTTTAATTTTGCTGGAAGGTATGAATAGAGGAAAAGCTATGCTAGTGAATGGGAGATGTCCGGTTCTAAAAGAACATTGTAATAAGAGTCAAGGTGCCGCTTTGTATTATTTGAGTAAAAGGGATTTTATTTCTAAGTTATATCGCCTTGAAAGTTCTGAGGAGCTACGTTTGCAAATGGGAAGAAAAGGGAAAATATATGTAATGCAGAATTATTCTTGGGGGCTTATCATAGAACGATTGAAGAAAGTAATAAATTCTATCTAGACAGTTAATGAAAAGAGAAATAGCTGTAATTGAAAGATTAAATTAATAGTGAAGTGAATAAGAAGTTACTTTATATTGATCATAGTTTTCATAATAAGACACAGTCTGCTCGATTTCTTGAAGAGATTTTAGCTTGTGTTTATGATATTGAGGCTTGTAGTTTGGATCCTTGTGACACTTGTTTAGAGAAAGTGCTGGATTCGTTTAAAGATATAGAGTTTGATGTATTAGTCTTATTTCAGGTAATGCCTAATATAGAACAATTAAAAAAAAATATCAGTGCTAAGCATTTTGTGTTTTTCCCTATGTTTGATGGTTCAGGGGGGGAAGAAGAGTGTTTTTGGAGATCGTATAAGGAGTTTAATATAATTAATTTTTCTCTGGCTTTACATAAACGGCTTTTGAGTTTAGGATTGTCTTCCTATTACATTCAATATTTCCCAAAACCTTTAGAAGGTTTTAATTATGGTGATCCAACTAAAGTTTTTTTCTGGCAGCGTGTGACTGAACTGAATATTAATATGGTAGGGAGACTTTTACAGCGAATAGTTGTTTCTAAAATCCATCTACATAAGGTTCTAGATCCTTTACAGGAGTTTGTTGAACCTTCTAAAAGTATGCAGGCGAAGATAGAGTACTCTGATTGGTATGAAACTCGTGAAGAAATGCTTAAAGACGTAGAAGCATGTGCTGTATATATTGCTCCTCGACCTTATGAAGGCATTGGAATGAGCTTCCTAGAGGCAATGGCTATGGGGCGTTGTGTTATAGCTCCTGACTGTCCCACAATGAATGAATATATTACTCATGGTCAGAATGGATTGTTATATGATTTTCATTTGCTTAAAGCAGTTAAAATAGAAAATATTGTGAGGATACAGAGAAATGCTTTTGAGTACATCAAAAAAGGATATATTCAGTGGGAAAAGGATAAATATAAAATAATAGATTGGCTAGAAGCGCCTTTGCAAAAAAAAACAGATGCATTGAATGATGATTATCATCAATATTTTAATGTTAAATCCTATCAATTGTTCAAACTTATCCCTTTGTTGACTATCAAAGAAAAACTATATAAAAGATACTATTATTTATTTAACTGTTGGTATATATTAAAAAGTAGATGCAGGAGAAATAGGACTATATTTTATTTATTCGGGGTTATTCCAATTTGGAGGATTTATCGTTTCTAAAACATTATAATAAAATTGTGTGAGAATGGAGCTGGACGTGAAAAAAGGACCATTAATTACAGTGATTACTGCAACTTATAATTTGAGAAAAAATCAAAGGATAAAATATGTGAAACAGTGCATAGAAAGTGTGCAAAGGCAAACTTATTCTAATATAGAACACATAGTTATAGATGGTGCTTCTACTGATGGAACATTAGACTTATTAAGGGAATATGAAAGAATAGGCTGGATTAAGCTATATTCGGCACCAGATAATGGGATATATGATGCTATGAATAAAGGTATTTCTATGGCAAATGGGAAATATGTTAATATACTTAATTCGGATGATTTCTTTCATGATGAGAAGGGGGTTGAAATCAATGTAGAATATCTTGAAAGGAATAATTTGGATTACACGTTTGGGGATGCTCGTGTTCTTAAATCGTGGGGGAGGGAGAGTCTGTGGAAAGGAGATATATCTAAGCTCCCTATTGGATCTCATTATTGTCATCAAACTATGTTTGTTAAAACAACTTTGTTGAGAAGTATGAATGGTTTTGATATTTCATATCGTGTCTCAGCTGATTCGGATTTAATGATTCGTTTGTATGTGCAAAAATATAAATATATGCGAGTACCTTATTGCTTTGTTACTTACAGGAAAGGTGGTTATTCTAATCAGCACGAAGAGCAAATGCGTATTGATCATTCTACTTCTTTTTATAGGCATATAGGTCAATATGCTGATTTAAGTCAACGGGATTGTTTTTTACTTTGGCATGCACGTTTTTTTGTAGAGGAAATGATTGCGAATCAAATGAAACTGATAGATAAGGTTCCGATTGAATTCTGTATGGAATATCTTCTTAGAGAATACCAAGTACGGGTTTCGTATCTAAATGTTGCTAGAAGAGAAAAAATATATTTATTTGGGGGAATACCAATTGGAGTACGACAGATGGAAGGTGACAATGTTTGTTCGATAGTTTTATTAAATCTGATAAAAATCTTAAAAATAGTAGATTTTAATAGTAAAAGGAAGTATTATCTTTTAGGTTTTCTGCCTATTTTAAAAGTAAAACGTTATTTATAGCTTGTAAATGATAGCAAATTATTAATTGATACTGTAATTATATAGCTACTTGTGAGTAGTAAAATTTGTAAGTAAGAATGAGGTAACTATCTTATTGTGTATTTGGAATGTTCAGTAAATCCCACTTTTTGCCCCTTTCCGTTTTGGACGGCAAACTGTATTCTTGGGGATACTTAGAGATATTCAATACAAAAAACAACTAACTCATAATGAATTGGGGATATTTTGAGAATAAAAGAATATAAGGCAACTGCTCCATTGAGAGTTAGTTGCTTTTTTAATGGTCTTGAAATCTTATACTAACTTTTTCGATTCACAGTTAATTGAGCATCTGAACGGTGATATTCATTATCAATTATCTTGTGGTATTCAGATTGATCCTCTACATTTTCTGATCAATTTTAATCGTCAGTGTCATCCACTAGGAATTTACTGAACGCCTTGATATTCATTCTCTCTAGTTGATTCGTAAGCATCCGATAAAGTACACATTGTATTTTCATAAAA
>UMII01074634.1_pt1 | contig 16783 bp, 15 predicted proteins | sample 1965731 | NCBI WGS metagenome assembly UMII01 (sample SAMEA4836118, study PRJEB28245) | human gut metagenome | biome: gut microbiome; material: fecal sample | place: Denmark | collected 2008
CCTTCCCGACCTTAAATGTGCGTTCGTCAACTAACTGTTTAACAACATTGACGAAACTGAGTTCTTCAGGCTTAACATCTAGTGTTAATTTAGGGATTTTAAGAGAGATATACCCGTCTGGCAAGTTTGAAAAATCAACGTTAGCTTTTTTTAGATCCTCAAGAGAAGCGTTAAACACCCTAGCGGTCTCGTCTGGCTTAGAAGATACATAGAGCATGCAATCCTCTGGTGGGATATACTCCATAGTAACTAAGTCGTCCGTTTCAGAAAACTTCTTAACAAGTCGTCCGCCGTCGCTGGAAATCGCAAATGAGAAGATCCCACGGATATTTGATAGATAGTATTTAAACCCTTTTTTAATTGGGATTGGCATGAAGCGAAGCCATCCGTTGGAGGCCCATGTTCCGATGGATGTGTTGTTCCAAAGATAGACTGAGCCTTCAATCTTATCTCTTAGAAGTTGCTCGATTGATTCCGTGAAGTCGATGTTGTCAGCTGTCACTTCATCAACATTCAACCCTCTGGATTGATAGACACCGCCCTCTTTCCAGTGACGGTCCCCTTCGTTGAAGTAATACCATTTCCCTGTATTACTTGCTACTACGATACCATTGGCACCGTTTGGGTAAGTACGTTGAATCTCTTCCAAAGAGCTAAGCACAGCCTTAGGAGCGTTTGACGAAATGGCATTGAGTTTTGACTCAACCCATTTAGTACTAGCCTTTCCGTCAAGATTCTTAGAAATGTTGTCGAGACGGTCTGGGAGCGTGTTATAGGTATCTCTGGACTTAACTACTTCCATATCAGTATTTCCACTCTTAGCAGCATCATCGTAGGTGATTTCCATACCTCGAGCGATAGCCTCACGGACATCGGCTCCTTTAGTTTTTTTGCGGATAGCGTCCACAAGGACACTGATTTTATTAGTGTTTTCGAGAGGGGTCACATCATCGTATAGATTCAAGCGTCCCTCTGCTTCATTTTGTGGCATTAAGCACCTCCTAATTCATTTCTTAAGCGAGCAATTTCAGCTTCTAGCTCACTGATACGCTGAGCACGCTCTTGCTGGCTCATATTGTAAGCTGAAAGTTTAGCATCGTAATCAGCCTTAGCGACATTGTAATCTGCAAGAGCTTGATTATACGCTGTTTTCTCTGCTTCTGTTGCGTTAGCTCCTGGGGCCACTGGGGCTTTAGGCTCAACAGGTTTAGATTGACTAGCAGACCTAAGAGCAGCTAATTGAGCATTTAATTGTTCAAGCTTCTTCTGTTTAGTAGCTATTGACTGATCTAACTTGAGTTTTTCAATCGAGCTATCGGCTTCTTGCGTTTGCAACTGATAAGCTGATAATGATTGGGATTGTGAGCCGATAGTTAAATCAACTGACTGTGGATTGAGTATATCAATCTTTTTTTCTAAGATTTGCAATGTTTCAATTCCAGACAGCGGTGCGTTGATGATCTTGTGTTTGTTCCCAATTCTGAACTTACTATATCGACTATCAATCAAATAGCGCTCAACTGCTGAGATTGTCCATTTAGCCAGTGCAATCTTCTGATTTCGCAAATACTGCTTACCACGAGCCAAGAGAATGCTAGGATTGTCAATTTCTGTCCAGATTACAGACTTACGAATGAACCCAAACTCTTTAATCAAATCCTCGTCAGCAAGATACATCTTCCCGTCATTAACACTTCGAATATCTAATTGTGCTCGTGTGACATCAGGGCTCTGGTCTTCGTCTTGCCCTTGGTTTTGGCTTTGCAAGTCCGCCCCAATCGGCACGATAATGGTAGCAAGGCCGTCAAAATCGACCTCTCGACTGGCTGATTTGATGTTTTGGCCCAGTTTAATTGGGCTTTCTTTGGTAACTCCAATTTCCTTGGTCCAATCCACGTATAGTCTTGTATTGAGCTCTCTTAACGTGAGATAGCCACCGATATTATTGATAATCCGTTCCTTAACCGTCTCCCAGCTCGAATCATATCCGATATAGCGAAAAGGACGGTCTGATTTACCGTGTACTGTGATATTTCTAGGAGTTATCCGCTTAAATTCCTCGATTTGAACGTTTGCGGAATCAAAGATTATCTTGAAATAGTCCTCAGCACCCTTATTAGGCAGTTTCTGAAACCATTGAGCCGAATCATGGAGATATGACAGGAAGTCTTCACAGACAACTTTTTGAACGAATCCGTTCGTTGACATCTCGTTAGCCATTGTTAGGACTCGACCGACAAACTCAACTTCGTTATCTCTTAAGTTGACAACTTCGATGATTGATTTGAACTGAACCATCTTTTGATACATAGTATGATCTAGCGGAATTGCAAACTCTAACTCATGAATACTGTTAATCGCTTGTTTGATTTCACCATGAACAACCTTATTCCCTCTTGGGCTGTATGGGTCGTGAATGACTCTACGGCTTGCAGTGGTCCGATTAAGCTTGTCCCATCGCCTATCAAGGAAACTAGGCCACCAGTAAATGGCATAGCCTGCCTTTTTAGCAAGTTCAACAGGACGCTCTGGGACATTTATCTTCTTCCCTTCAAGATACTCTTTCGAGCCACTTGAAGTGACTACGTAGAAGTGAGATTGATATATACCACTGTCGCTATTGTGGTCGACAGAATTGATAGTACAGTACCAATCATCTCCCCACTTCAAAGCATCGTACCAAATAAGGTCATCTTGTCCGGACTGCTCCGACCAAGTTGGGACTTGCAAGCCAGATATACCATTGCTAGACCTTAAACCCTTGACACGGATAGCGTAGCCTGTGCTACTGATGTTGAAAATTTCAATGCTATCACAAGATACTGTCATGCCATCACCTCATTGGAATAGTGCATTGCTACTGTGCCATTCCCTTGTGCTTCGAAATAGTTGATACCGATGTCGAGCGTTAGAGCAAAATCTTTGTTCTCGCCTTTTTTCAAGTAGTAAATGGTGCCGTTAGCGTCTTTTAGCGTGATATCCTCACTACAGATGATTACTGGGCTGATTGATGTATCTCCAGCGTTGACGAAGTAAACGGGTGTCTTCTTCTTCTCGTAGCCTAGATACCATTTGGTCCATGTTGAATTATCATTTTCAAAATCAAACGTGTCCCAAACATCATCGAAGTATTCATCTTCATGGAATGCGAATGGATAGCACTTAAACACGATGGTAGCGACCAGATTCTTCTTAATCGGATCGTCTGCTACCTTGATGTGCTTAACCTTGCCCATCCAGTAATATCGACGGTCGTGAGTATCTCTTAATTTCCGCTGGGTTTTAGTAACCATGCTTGACTTAATCTGTCTTTCAGCAATCTTACGATTCTCGTAAGTAGTGAATGGCAACTTAAACTCGTATGTAATTTCTCTTGATTCGAATACACGTTCACCAAGAGCGCTAGAAAAATCAAGCTCCCCTTGCATATAAGGGATAGACTCGACAATCTCTTTCTCGTCCGGTGTGGGTGCTTCACGTTTCTGTAAGTACCAACCAGCGTCACGACTATTAAAATCGCCAAACGCTATATATTCTTTGATTTTAGTAATCATAATCTGTGTCGTCCTTTCAATGTTTTAATCGTATCAATAGCATTGTTAAAGTTGTTAACAGTGCCACCTACAAGAGCACCAGTATCAAGCACCATGTTTTGGCCTTGTGCAATTTGTTCCTTGACGTCTACAAGAGCGTCAATCACATCATTAAGTAAGCCTGCTGAGTGAGCAGCATAGGCTTCTTGGCGTGCTGAAATGGTAGCGTCTGGTGTTTTATCACGCAAGACTTCCATTTTAAGCTGACTAGCCATATTTGAAGTGGCACCAGTCAACATCGCATTAGCTCGGACATTGAAGCCGTTAACTTGGTCACGGATAAAATCAAGGCTATTAGCTACTTCTGGCGCTGATTCGTCGATACCTCGAGCAATACCAAGGCCAATCCACCAACCGACTTCATCACGGAAGAGGTGAGAAGGTGAGTTGATTTTGGCTTTCGCTCTTGCTGCTCGTTCTGCTTGTGCTACCAAGGCGTTAGCTGCCGCTGTAACCGCTCCAAGAGCTGAGTTCATACCTGCTGCAAGACCTTGTCCGATGTAAGCACCGGCTGCGAAGAACGCACCATACCCAGACCTAGCCGCTGCTGCCGCTTGGTTAACCGCTGCTTGTGTAACTGCAACTAATTGCTGACCACTTGACTGCATAGCTGAGACCATTTGAGCGCCGCCTGTTCTTACCGCGGCAACTACTTGATTCATGCCGTTTCGGACTGCTGACACGATTTGATTCATGAAGGCTTGCGTGCTAGCGACCATTTGCATACCACTAGAGCGTAGTGCTGAAGTCATTTGCATAGATCCAGACGTTACCGCTTGGACTGCTGACATCATACCTGCACTCACTGCCATACCTAGTGACATCATAGTTGCCTGTAATGTCATTGCTGCCGCTCCAACAGTAGCGAATACGCTAGCTAACATCATGACTTGGGCACTTACCATAGCAAGTCCAGCACCAGCCATCTGAGCTGAACTAGCAAGCATAGCAAGCTGACTAGATACCATGGTAGCCATCATGGAAACCATGCTGAAACCAGTCTGAGCGGTCATGAGTTGAGCACCAAACATGGTAACTGCTGAACCTGCCATCATGAGCTGTGATGTCATTTGCATCAAGCTAGTAGCGAACATCATGAATTGAGTGTTTAGCATGGTCAACGAAGTACCAATCATCATGAATTGAGTACCTACAAGCGTTAAGCTAGTACCTAACATGGTTGAGCTAGTAGCCATCATGGTCATGCTCGTAGTGATCATGGTTAACTGAGTAGCTAACATAGTTAAACTAGTAGTTAGCATAGTCATGCTTGAACTAATAGATGTCATGCTAGCAGTAAGCGTCATTGAAACTGTACTGAACTGAGTTAATCCAGTAGCAGCAACCATCAAGGCTGGTGCTAGTGTCATGATTTGCGTTCTAAATGCAGTGATAGGGGCTACAATAGCCGTTAAGCCAGCTAGTGATTGACTAGCTTGATTTGAGAACGTGCTGAACGCTGTCCCTGCTGTAGTGAGTAGTGATTGTAAGTTAGTGAATGATGATTGAATGCTTGTAATCGTGCTGGAGAATGATGTCAGACCAGATACAGCACTAGATGCTGAACTAGACACCTTGCTCATACCATCTCCAAGCTTAGTCATACCAGTACCAGCTTGAGCAAGCCCTGCTGAGTTGTTACCGATAGACCCAACACCTTTGGCCACTGCTGCAAGAGATGCAGCCATGTCCCCTAAGTTGGTGTTGGTAATCTTAACGACACCGTTAGCGAGCTGATTGAATCCAGACCCCGCTTTTTGTGCAGCGGTACCGATTGAGTTGAACACATTAGCCAAGCTATTCAATACACTGCTGATTGCACTACCGGCGGATGTAATAACGCTTGAAATACCTTCAAACGCCGACTTAATACCGTTTCCGATACCTTGCGCCGCTGTACTGATTGATGTCCCGACCGATTGCACTACGCTAGCAATACCTTGCAATGCTGCACCGATAGCAGAACCGACAGAACTGATAATGCTTGCCACACCGCTGAGAGCTGTACTAATAGCCGTACCGATACCCATTGCAGCCGTAGCGATTGCCATTCCTGCCGCTGACACAACCGATGCAATACCACTAAATGCAGCACTAATCACACTACCGATTGCCGTAATGATAGGCACAATTTGTGTTATCGCTGTAACAATGGCAGAAATGATTTGGGTGATTATAGGTGCTAACGTTTGGACAACGGTAACGATAGCAGAAATCACTTGACTGATTACCGGCGCCATCGTCTGAACGACTGTAACGATGCCTTGAATCAAGGTCATAATGACTGGCGCTGTTGCTTGAATGGCTTGTACGATTACTTGTAAGACCATTGCAATCTGTGGTCCAAACTGGCCAATTACTTGAGCAACTTGGACAATACAATTAGCGATAACTGGTGCGATTGCCACGATAGCGTTAGCGATTATCTGAGCTACTGCCGTGATTGTGTCGCTGATAATTTGAACAATCGGAGTGATTGCGGTAGCTACTGCACTGATTGCTGAACCTAGAGCAGTAGCCAAACCACTGAATGCGTCAATGATGGCTGGTAATGTACCTAGAATAGATGTCCAAGCATTCCCAAACGCTGTAATGGCTGGGGCTGCATTGCCTAGAGCAGTGCCGATAGCTTCAACCAATGGTGAAAGTTTGGCTAGTCCAGGCGCAGCTTCACCGACTGCCTTAATGACGATACCAAATGCCGTGCCAAAGGCTTCAACGATAGTTCCTGCCGCTTTACCAATTGATTCAACAACGGTTCCGAACGCTGAACCGATAGAGCCAATGATTTGTGAAACACCACTGGCGTGGCTTGCTAATAGTGAGAACGAAGCCACGATTAACGCAATACCAGCACCAATGCCGACTGCGGCAACGGCTACGGCAGCACCGAATGACAGCAAGGTCGCTGGATTCAATCCTTTAAGGCCTTGTAAAACGTATTTCATTCCTTGTCCGAAACCTTTGTAAGTTTCAGCAATACCTTTGAATATAGCTGTCAAGATTCCTTTGATTGCATTACCAGACGACTTGATAACGTTGGATATCCCACTAAATAGCTGAGTAATCGTCGATTTAGAACGTCTCGCACTATTGGCAGCTTGTTCTGTTCCTGCCGCAGCATCCGCCCCAAACTTCTTGAATGGGTTAAGGCTCTTGATGAAATCAAGTCCTCTTAATGCAGCACTTACGGCAGAAATCCCAGCTTTAGCAGTCATGAAGCCTGCTACCATGGCTAAAATACCGCTAGTGATTCCGTTTAAGATTCCCGGTGGAATTGCACTGATGAACCTAGATATTGCTGAAATCCCTTGAGAAATCCAGTTAACAAGCGTTCCAATGCCTGATGCAATACCAGATATGATAGATTGCATCTCTGAACTGCCTAAAACTTCACCAAGTGATGATCCAATGGTTTTTAGGGCGTTCCATGTATCTTGCACTGCTGCCTTGAACGACTGAAATGCTCCAGTGTCAGCAAATGAGCTGATGAAACTCCTTACTGATGTCGTGGCAATATTCAAGGCTTGTGAAATGCCGTTAGCAATGTCACCAAACACTGAGCCAATGCCCTGCATGAGCTTGCTACCATCAATATTGCTGAATAGCTGCTTGATTGAGGTTGAAATGTAAGTTAAGGTCGCACCCAGATTTTTCAAAGCTCCTGTATTTGAGAAGCCTTTCCAAAGCGATTGCAATCCACTGCCAATCTTGTCAGCGATGCCATTGATATCAACTCTTTCTAATGCATCAGTAAGTCCAACGACTGCCTTAATACCGATTTGATTGAGTTTTTCAAACTGTGGCATCAATTTGTTAGCAAGAGACTCTTTCATCCCGTCAATCGCTTGGTCAACGGTCTTGAACTCTGTGGCCATCTTGCTGAAAGTGTCGTTAGTACCGACCTTAGCGATAGCATCAAAGAAGTCCTCTGTCTTAATCTTACCGTCCTGGACTGCTTGGACCATTTCGGCGGTACTCATGCCCATTTCTTTTGCAATCGCCGCAATACCGGCAGGCGTTTGCTCTAGCATGAGTTTGAAGTCTTGCCATTGAACTTTAGGCTTAGCGGCCATTTGGGTTGCTTGCTGGCTCAAAGTCTTCATGGCTTGTTGCGGATTTTCTGCCGCTGCTGCAAGGCCACCGAACCCCTTAACGAGCTCTGTTGTATTCTTTGTTCCAACCGCTGCTAACTGAGAATAGGTAGAAGCCATGTCGGACGCTGAATAGATGGTCTTGGTTGCAAAGTCCTGCAACTCGCCTTTGACTTGCTGAATTTGAGCAGTAGGCATGTTAATCTGTTGCATGTTGCCTTCAAAGGTCTTCCACGCTTTAGTCGAGCTATTAAGCTCACTTACCATCGACTTCATGCCGTTACCAAGGGCACTAATACCGCCCATGATAGCACCACCGATTAAATTAGCACCGAGAACAGACTTGAAGACCGAACCAACTTTCCCGGCTGAACCTTTCAACCCCTCCAAAGCTCCCTTGATACGTTTAGCCCCACTCTCAGCGTCTTTTCCATCGAATAGCGCCTTGATGGTGACTGTACCATCTGCCATAGATTATCCCTCCTTTCTAAAATTCTTCTTCGTATTCTTCATCTTCCTCGACAATCTCGTAAGGGAGAGCATAATCTTTCTGAAGTCTACGCATTTCCTCTTTGTACTCTGCCGAGTCGCCCTTTTGCGGCTTCCATTTCCGGATTTTGATAACTTCCATAAACTTGGTGCCCTCTGGCAGTCCGGAAAGTAGAGCGTTGAATTTTTTCCAGTGTAGTTCGCCCTGGACATCGAATAAATCAATGCCGTAAGCCTGCAAAAATGACGCATAGATATAGTCACCGTCATAGCGGATGTCATAAGGGGCTCTCTCTTGCCCTTTATCGCTTGCAACGGTCTTCATAGGGTTTCCTGCCAAGTCATACTCGACATGGTTGTCCTCAACCGTTGAAAGGCTAATATGTTCTTCGAAAACCTCGTTGAACACCTCTGACATTTCCTCGACAGTGAAGTCTTCTAAAGTCTCACCGGTCAAAATACGAATGCCAAAATGTGGCTTAACAAACTCTGGAACATCTTCATCCCTCCACATTTCAAAGAGCCGTAGAATGTTATCAAAGGACAGATTAAGAGGAAACTCTTTATCATCGATTACTAACTTGTCTGTTAGTTTTCGTGATAAATCAAGCATTTAGATACTTATCGAGGGCTGCTTTTGAGTTTTGGTTTTCAAATTCTTCTGAAATACCTTTAATAGCTTCAATGAGATAGAACATAGCATTAATTGTTGACTGACCAGCAAATGCATAGACTTGATTAAAGGCTTCTTTGTCGTCAAACACTTGATTAAAACCATCTTCTACCAATGCTTTCAACGCTCCGAGAGCTTCTTCATCGCTTGTTTCTTGGAACGCTTGCCCTTTAGCTTGCAAGTCCTCACCAACAGCCTTCATGCGTTGAATGTTGCCGTCTGACACTGGGAAATTAAGCTGGAACTCACCGAAATCGACCGGAATGACATTGCTACGTTTTTTAATTACTACCATGTTTGTTATTCTCCTTTAATACGAAAAAAAGAGGGTAAGGGCTAAACCCCACCCTCTAGTTGTCTTATCTTTGTTTTATTTAGTTAGATTATCCGCCTACGACTGGTGTACCAGTTTCTAATGTTGCACCAGAACGAGCTGCACGTCCAGAAGTTTCTGAACCAGCTCCCGCTACTGCTGCGGCTGGTGCTGATGTAACTTCGTGTTTTTCTGGAGTACGTGACCAGTTAACTTGAAACTTGATTGTTTCAAGCTCTGAAGCTTCACCGTCACCAACTTCAATTTCAGAAAGTCGAGCAAGCCCTTCTTTGTAAGTCTTACCATCGGCAGTAACTTCTTTGTACCAAACGATGAGATCATCAGCTACGGCATCTTCTTTATCTACGACAAAGTTTTGAGCTTTATCAGCGTAATCACGGTGGCCTTCAAACGAACGACCACGTGATTTTGAAGTGATAACTTTTTCTTTTGTCCCGTCGCCGTCGAAGTAAGCAACGTCATCGTCTTCTGCATCGTTTTCCGGTGCAGATTCTTTGATACCCTTGGCGATCCACATGTATTTGTCTTCGGTTGGTGGAGTGTCTGGATGTTCTGAATCGAACGGTGCGATATAGTGTTTGCGAATCGCATTTTTAAATTTAGCCATTAATTAAGGCTCCTTTCTACTTCTAGTCTTGCCTGTAGGTCAAGCAAGTAAATGTAATAGTCTTGGTCATTGACGTCATTTAAACTCGGAGTTTCAACCTTCAATGACAAGAATGTGTAAGAATTGTTTAAACTTGGTAATTCAAGACCGATTTTGGAAAGTTCAAAGTTGATTTTCCAAAGAATCGCGTTCACTTTCTGCTGGTCTATTGATTTGATGGCGATTTCGTAAGGCAACGACAGAATCTGTGTGCCAGCCATGTCTTCGTCTTCAACCTTGCCACCAGGTAATGCGTATATTACCAAGTCTTCACCTTCGTTAAGGTAATCTAGTCGAGGTGTTAGTGGCAAGCCTAGACCAGCTAAGAAATCTTGCAACACCTCTGAAAAATCATTATTGTTCATTAATTAACCCCCATGGCACGAAGTGCGACCTTGCCCCACTCTTTAGAATATTTAGAAGACGCCTTCTTGTCCCAGCGTTTCCCAGTCCCTGGAGTGGTGTATTTGCTGAAAGTCCAACTCTTGTTCTTGTTGTAACTAGACCCATAGAATTGAGCCCTTGCATAAGGCCCCGGATATCTAATACCATCGCTAAAAGCTGAGCCGCTACCGCTCAAAGTTCCGTCTCTACGAGGGATAAACTGCTCCATGTCATCTATCATTTGGCTAATCATGGCAACCTTTCCACGTTTGACCGCTTCGGGACTGCATTTCTTTTCAAGGCCCTGCAAGTCTACCTTGATAGTTACATCAGCACCCATCAAATCACCTCGACTTCATAGCATAGAATTGTATGCTTAAACGGATGATACTGAGGGATAATTTTACGAATGATGTAGTCTCGGTGAGTGTCGTTTACTCGACCATTCAACCAACTATCATCCAACTCAATGGGTGTGTATTTCGGATAGATCATAAGGACTGAAAAATTATTCTCGTTACGAGACTGACCACTGCCAGTGTGTGATACTGACCTATCAAACCTTACATGTTTCAATGCAATAGGTTCTGAGTAGGTCTCTTTGCTCCATTTATCAACGCTAGCAGGCTTTTGGATAGTGACAGTATCAACTAACATGCGTTTATCTATCATAAGACACCGCCTTACAGCCAAATCCGGCTAGTGTGAGCCAGTTTAGAGCGTCAAGGGATAGATTGTACCTCTGACCACTGTTAGAAGACTTAGAGCCGTTCTGATAGCTTACATGAGTACGTCCGACAGTCATGCTTGCCAGCGATGTCTTATCCTCGGCAGTCATAACACCGCTTGAATCAAGATAAGCGATTTGATAAGCTACCGCCTTCTTAACCGCTTGTCTACGTGGCTCGAAGTCCGTTTCAAAATCGGTGAAATCGTAGAAGTTTTTGATATACAAATCAACAATGAGCCTAGCTCTAGCTGCTAGCGTTTCAAAGTCTTCTACGTCTTCAAAACCAAGTTTTAAAAATTCCGTTTCGGTTAAATATGTCATTTAACCACCTCCTTCATCATTTTAGGAGGTCTACAAGTTCCGCTTTAGTCAGCGTTGAAATGCCAGTGAGACCACGTTGTTGTGCGATAACTCGCAAATCAGCGACAGTCTTGTCTTCTAGTGTTTCAGCCACTTGTTCTACTGTTTCAGTAGTGGGAGTGGGTTCAGTGTCGTTCAAATGACGACGCATTAACATACCCATTAGGCACCTCCGAACTTAACCACCTTAGAGTCATCGTAGAGATAAACACCGTAGTATTCATCACCAGAATAAACAGTGGTTTTCTTCAAAATATCACGGTCGTTTTCAATCATGACATCACGTTTCAAGTTGATCACGAATGCACCATATTTGGCGTCGTCGTCTGTGTCTGTTTGAAGTGAAGAAACTTTTACGAGGAAGCCTTTTCCTTCCTCGACTTTCTTAGTGCGAACGATTTGCACGCCAGCAACTTCACCGAATGTGCCAGAAACGACAACATCAGCACCAACTTCTGAGCCTTTCAACCAGTTTTGACCAGCGTCAGCACGCAATTTAATAGCGTCCTTCGGATTGACAAGGGCAACATAGCGAGCGTCTTCTTCGTCTGCGAAGATTTCCAAGGCTTTGTCAATGTTAGCTACTGAAACAGGAGCTTCAGTGATGTTTTGTGTTGCAGTTTTAGCAATTTCAACGATGTCGTTGTCAACCTTGTTAGCGATAGCCAAAGCAATCTGATTAGTAGCTTCACCGTAGACATTGCCATGCCCGACCAAAGCAGCCTTATCAGTGATTTCAATAGCTTTACCAGCTTGCTTGATTTTCATTTTTGTTTCTTTAGTGCCAAGTTGGTCAATCGGGATTGATTGTCCTTCAGTGATTTCAGTGGCATCTCCTGAATATGTCCATTGTGGCACTGTAAGCTCATCCCCGGGACGTCCTACGAGAGTTGTTTCTACCACAGCGAGTGGTGTGAATTTGATTAGTTTAGGCAATTTAGCTGAAACCATGTCAGCCATAACCTGTGGATTGATGACTTGTGCAGTCGTTGTTGTTCCAAGAACCATAGATTAAATCATCCTTTCAGTTGTTGATATAGCTCTGGGTCTTTATCAAAGAGTTCTTGACGCTCATTGATTCCCATACGTTTAAAATCTTCTTTAGTGAGACCATTCTGACTAGCAGTTGGGTTGCCACCAGCGAAGATTTTAGGTTGTGCTGCTTGTTCTTCTTGTTTGAAAAGATATGGGCTTGTCTCTTTCAATCCTTTAATAACCTTGTCTAGTTTAGGTTTTCCGGTTTCATCAAGTTCGATTTCGTCAAAATTGATGAATTTAGCAAGGTCGTCCGAATTGTGAGCGTCCACATCCTTCAAAGCTAGACGAATAGCATTTGATTTAGTAACTTTCGCAAGGTTAGCTTCATTCTCTGACTTGTAAGTGTCGAATTTAGCTTGTAAGTCCGTCAATTGTTGTTTGAGTTCCTCACTCGCTCCCTCTTTAGCCTGCAAGTCGTTGAGTGCTTGGCTTTGTTGCTCAAGTTGTTGTTTAAGGCTGTCGTTTTCGGCTTGCAATTCAGATTTAGCTTGTGCTTTCGCATTCTCAATCCCAGAACCGTACGCATTCATTAAGGAATCAATAACTGCCTTGTCTGTAATACCAGCTTCAACTAACATGTCACGTTTTAAACTCATGCTTAAAACTCCTTTGTTTTACGTCCGGTGGACTATATTAGCCCAGTTTTACGACATTTGGCAGGTCAAAAAGAAAAACCGCATCAAATTGATACGGTTTTATTAGTAGTCTGTTCCTACGAGTCAAGAATTGGATCACCAGCTTTCTCTATAATCCATGTCTATACGTAGTATTGTTAATAATACTAGTTTACATCTTTTAAGCGTGTTTTTTTGCCATCTTGCGAAGCTTTATCTCTGCTTCAGCTTCTCTCAAAGGGTCACTGTAATAGCGTTCTCTCGAGTAATCACGATGCAAGAATGGGTGTTGTGCCAGATATGACCTCATTGCAGCTTGTTTTGACTTAACTTGCCCTTTGTATTTGCTTATCAGTTCCTCGTCCTCTAACTTATTAGCGACGTGAAGTAACTCTTTTGACTTTTTGATAGAGCGTTCTATAGCTCTCTGTTTAGATTGAGCATTAGCGTTCTCTATTGCCTCCTCTGGTGTTAGGTTTTTCAAGTGGTCTGGTAAGTCTGGTTTATAATTAGCTCCCGGAATAAACGGTGTCATAGTATGGCCACAGTTAATGCCTTGGCATCCGCCGGGCTTACCGTATCCATAATCATCGAGCGCAAAGATTTTTTCGCCTTCCTCAACTCTAGCTTGACCAGTGGTAACTATCTGGTGTTGCAACGGTGCGCACATTTCACGAGCTGCAGGTTTCATCGAATAATAGAATGTATCGATTCCTAGCTCATCAGCCGGCGCCTTCCTTGCTTCACGATAGACACGCCACGATGTAGTTTTAATGATCGTTCTAGCGTAAGCATCAGCTCTCCAACGTTTACCGCCCTTGTCAGTAAAACCATAGAAACCTCTCTCAGCCCATTTCATTACTGTTGTTGAAATAGCCTTGTCTGGATTCATCAAACCAGTGATTACCTTTGCGACAGTTTCCTCAACAATATCTTGATAGACCTTTCTGACGCTCTTAGGCAGCGTGGTATTGATAAGATTGTCGATATCTCCTGTTGTCTGATTAACATAGTTTGCTAACGTGGTTTGGATAAGGTTATTGGTAATAAAATCACCCCCACCCATTGATTCTAAAAGTTGGGTTTTGGTGTCCTTATATACCTTATATCCTTCATTCTCAATAACATACCTTAGTTGTTCTTCAGCGACCCCGGAATATCTAGCAATGAGCTTGATGTTGTCTTTGTTAAGCAAGCCCATCTCACTCATTTTCTCTAGTTGCCAGATATAAGGGTTGTCCTCAAGGCTAGCAGTCCCACGTTCTCTAATTCGGTCAACGACTTGGTCAAACAAGTCCATCGTCATTTGGTGGTAGATGTCAGCAACACGGCTAGCGTCAAGCATTAGTTGTTGATCATTTAGTTTGATAGGTTTCTTCTTAGCCATAGCCTATCACTCCCCGTATATGTCAACCTCTTCACTTGTCCTAAAGCTATCAGCACTTACCATGGTTTCATCATTGATAGCTTGGTAAATCTCTTGTGCTTGTTCTTCAGTCACGTTAAGAGTTTTCTCGATGGCCATAACCTTCGGAGCAAAACCAGACGCTACCATCTTAGACCAGTAATCAAACTCAGCATTACGATCAGTGAACACACCATCGTCCAAATCTACACTGATTTCATCCATCGTTGGAATTTCACCAGTGTAGAGATTGTAGACCTTAGCAAGCTCTAGGATTGAGATTACAAGCTCTTTTAACGATTGCTCGACAAGAGTAGCGATAGAATTACGCATTTGGTATGTGTCTGATTGCTCTGACACTACCTCAGTAGCAGTCTTCATGCTCTTACCATCGAAACTAAACATACCAGCTGACACGCCTAATTGCATTTCAAATAGGCTCAATCCTTTGTTAATAGCCTTGATGTAATCGTCCGAACGGATATCTGTAGTAAGGTCAGTAATACCGATACCCTTATCCATATCACCGCTATCGAATTGTTCATAGACATTGTGACCTGTTTCAAACTCACGTTTGACTGTCACTTTCTCACCGCTGGTGTCATACTCAGTCTTAATCATTTGAGTAGGTACTGCCACACGACGCTGTCCCATCTTAACTTCCCACATAAATTCATCATAGGTCGTATTAATGAAGTCCATCGTAGTCTTAGCGTTGTCAAAGATAGATAAGCCTAGAGGACTGTTAATGTCCTTGTTGTTCATTCCAGGCGGCTTAAGGTACGTAAATAATGGTCTTGTGAGCCCGTTGAGTGTGACAGTCTCTTCTAAATCCTCATAGAGCATTGTTAGAGGTACACGTTGACCGATACGAGTTTTAGACTCAGATTCGTATAACTCATTGCTGATCGTGTAGTTATCCTTAGTCCACTCGTGGAACTCAATTAGACTGTAGTATTTAGTCTTCTGGCCTTCTGTCTTGAGTGTTTTAGTCACGATTGCAGCGCTCGATACATCTTGGGTGTTCGATTGCAACGGCAAGAATACTGGTGCTTGTACGAATGACACTCTGACACGATCTTCATCAACATAAGGACGCATTGCCAAACCACCGAGAGCAAGACAGCTCTCTAAGTAGCGTTCAAAGTTCTTGCTAAATCTATCAGTCTTCAGTGTCTCATTGATGAATGTATCAGCGGTTTCATTATCAACTTGAATCTTAGCCTGCTCATTAAATACGAGACTAGCTACCTTCTTCGAGGCAGTTCGTCCGATAGGCAAGTGGTTGAAATCACGTTTTAACTGTGTTCCGTTGCTATCTTGATAGCTAACTCGGTCAAAGCTACCTGCGAAATAGCGTAGGTTATCCATGATACGATTGTACTCTTCTGGTGATATAGCAATTTTAGGGTGGTCGGTGATACTGTTTAGACTTTGGTTAGTCATAACATAATTACTCCTTTTTAAAAAATCCTTAATGGTCTGTATAATTCCCATTCTTCATTCTCCTATGCTTTGAGACCGAGGTCTCTTGCATTATCTAATACGAAATATTTAAACTCATCAACTGTGTGGTCATCCTCTTTAATAACTTTCGGATCATCAGAATGTATCGTTTTTTCGTCGTAACGATACATCTTGTGTTCTTCATAGAATATTTTGTTTGCTGGTATATCGAGGTAATAGAACCGTCCCTCAGCTAGTAAGCTGATAACCATATCAATCATGGTTTGATTCTTCTTCTTAGCAACCGGATGCCATCTCTCGCCAAAATCTTTGAAGTATTGGTTTCTCAAAGCACCCTCAGCACTATCAATGGTCATGCGTAGTTTTGGCACTCGGTACTGTTTGAGTACCTTGTCGATGAAATTACTAACCATGACAGTTAGCTCGCTAGGTGCCTTCTTGACGACTTGACCAGCCGGGCTGTAATAGAATGTATCTAACAGAATCACATTACCCTTTGCCGTAAGGCCATAAGCACCGCACGCTGTAGCTGATTGCTGGTGTCCGGTATCCATTGCGAATGATATCCCGATAAGTCTATCGTCCGTTGGTAAGCTGTCGATAGCGTGGAACGTACTCATGTTATACACTTGATTACCAAGACCGACAGCTTCACCTAGATATAAGTAGCGGTAGTAATCGTAATCATTCTGCTTAATGCGTTCGATATCTTCCAGCATTTGCTCGGTCACAAAGCCTAATTTGTCATCAAGATAGGTGCTTGAGTGTGCCAGATAGTTGTCATTAGTCTTGATGTCTTCAAACCACTCATTTATCCAACTATAAGGATTCCTGGGTGGGTTGTAAGACCAAAAGAATTGCACAAACGGGGCTTTCTCATGCTTTTGACGCATGAAAGTAACGTTAGACTGGTCGAAGTCCTCAGCGTCGTTAAACTCAGCCGCTTCCTCGTACCA